>Ga0265298_10008421_pt1 | contig 12384 bp, 6 predicted proteins | sample AusTroGonzalo_MG_3_FD_193486 | JGI IMG/M metagenome (GOLD analysis project Ga0265298, IMG submission 193486) | Bovine rumen microbial communities from tropical cattle in Woodstock, Queensland, Australia - Gonzalo_01 | ecosystem: Host-associated > Mammals > Digestive system > Stomach > Rumen ... | reverse complement strand
CCTGAGCTGACTCAGGCAGAGAAGGATGCTGCCATCATTGCTGAGGCTAACCAGGACAGTGAGGTAGAGATTCGCTTAGGGTTTAGCCCTCAATCGAATTCAACTGCTGTTACGCGTGCACCGCTGGAGTCAGATGCTAATGGACTGTTTACGACACCTACAGGCAAGTATCTCGGCATCTACTGTCTGGCACAGAAGCCTCAGAAGGAGTCTGGCACTACCGGCTATATCGCTGAGAACGCTATCGACTGGACTGGCGCAAAGTCTACGCTGCAGTATCTGATGGAGCGTAACCAGCCTGCCAAGGTGGCCATCAAACAAACTGGTGAGTATCTTGGTAATGTGCTGCTGACTCAGGATGTCAGTGAGGTGCAGTTCCTGGAGGTCGATAATGGCAATGTAACCAATAATGGTATTATCTACTATTATCCTTATGGCAACTGGTTTAACTATTATTTCTATGGTTATTACCCCAGACAGTCCGGCAATGCCGTGCACGAGGAAGCCACGATGGTGACGGTAGATTTCACCATCGATGGTACAGACGATATCATCTATGCCAAGGCTGTGCCTACGACCTCTACAACAGGAGCTAATCCTGAGAGCGATGTGGACCGTGGCTTCAATGCCAAGTATCTGCGCAGCAAGCAGGAGAATGGTGCTAACCACTTGGTAGACCTGCCCGGACTGACCATGAAGCATAAGCTGACACAGCTGCGCTTCTGGGTGAAGTGCTCGTCAGGAACCTATCAGTCATATGGCTATGGTACTGGTGAGAACGACAAGAAGTTCCAGGTACAGGCCATGGTGATGAAGGATGTTCCCGATGGTTGGACACTGACGGTTGCTGAACGTAATACCCTTGCCAACGAGGGTACAATGGCGCGTAAAGGCACTTCTACCACCGATATCGATGTCAAGAAGATGACATTGAATAACGATGGTACAGTGAATCAGGATGCTGATAAGACGAATAACAGTAATGTATTCGCTAATGACGGTTCTGTCAAGATCGACATCCCGTATGTTCCTGATGGTTCACAGGCTAAGCCGACACTGCTGGGCTATGCAATGGTTCCCACCACAAAGATGCTGGATGGTGAATATTCTGCTCAAGCTACGCCAACAGCTCCTAACATCACCTTTGAACTGAATGTTAATGGCAGAACATACACTGCCGACGAGTTGGGTTCATTGAACATCGAAGTTCCTTCAGGGCAAGATGCTAACACTGGTGAGTGGGGCTTCCAGGCCGGCAAGGTGTACAACGTCATTCTGAACATCCCACCCCCCGAGGAGATTCACATGCATGCTACCTTGGATGAGTGGGTTACGGTTGACGTGACAACTGGTGATCCTCAGAACATTACTCTCGACATTGATTAATGGATCATGGGGTCGGTTCTCCCTGATCCGGTTCCAAAAGTGGATCACCCGGAACCGACCCCAATTTTCTAAAAAAGTGAAATGAAGAAATTACTGGGCTTCGCAAGCCTCCTGCTCATAGCACTGCTGACAGCGTGCAACGCTGACAACCTCGATGAAATCGTTGAGGCTGGCAAGGGCGATGTGCTGTCGGAGGCTGACAGAGTACCAGTACAGCTGAGCATCAGCCCAGCGTCCAATTCGACAGAGCTGACGCGTGCTCCGTTGGTTTCGGGTACTACCCCAAACCATAATTTCACTACTCCCGACGGTCAGTACCTCGGCATCTTCGCTCTGGCACAGACCAACACACCGGCAGGGAACATTACAGGTCCCGTATCGACGGAAAACATCCGTTGGGACGGCTCCGTGGAAAGAGCCCGCTTGCTATGGAACCAGCCCGCTAAGGCTGACAGTACCAACCAGTGGCAAGGACAAGTATTGCAGGACTACTACACAGCTATCCATCTCCTGGATCCAGCGTCCTTGAGTACTACGCCCACAGAGGTGTTCCCCTCGTACCCACTGAGCAGCTGGTACAACTACTATTTCTATGCCTACTATCCCCGCGTTGCCGACAACTCCATCCATGAGTCGAACAACGTGGTTACCGCCGACTATACGTTGGACGGTTCACAAGACATCATTACGGGTATAGCCAAACCCGCAACAAATCCCAACAATGGCTATTGCGGCAAGTACTTTCGCTCTATCAGAGTGTCGGGTGACGGCTCTCTGCAATTAGGTCAGATTCCTCAATTAGAACTGAACCACCACCTGGCCCAGCTGCGCTTCTTCGTACGTTCGAAGTTACCTGCTGTTGGCACCTTCCAAATGAAAGAAATTACTATGTTGGACGTTCCTACGCAGTGGTCGCTGACCATTGCTGACAAGTCCGACGATAACAATAGAGGCACACTGACCTCACGCAGTACTACGACGGCAAACATTCTTGTCAGAGAGATAGCTGTAGACGGTTCTAATAACATGACATCAGCCACTGATGACCCTGTCTATGATGGAACAACCTATACCACGCTGACGACCACACCAAAGGTTGCTGGCTACGCCATGGTACCTACTACGGCTATGATTACTACGGCCAACAGCACGCAGAACCGCGAGTTCGCTACTTCCTACGAAGTGCAACTGACTATCCGTTCAAACGATGAAGTAGCTGAGTTAACGCGTACCATCACCACGCCTGATGATGGCTTCCTTCCTGGCAAGGTTTACAATGTTATCATCAATGTAGATCAGAACAGCATAGAAGACCTTGAAATTGACCCGCGCGAAGTTGATATGGGATTCCCCAGTAAAACGAAGTGGGCTTGTATGAATATTGGCGCATCAAGCGAAACAGACCTCGGCGAAACCAATAAGGAACTGTTTGCTTGGGGCGCTACGGAGGGACATCAGTACAAGAACAGTTCGTACATTTCAGATGGCTATGTCTTTACATGGGCCAATGCACCTTTCTATGATGGTCAGAGCGGCGATGACTATTATTGGACGAAGTATCCTCCTGGCAGTGTGTTGGCAGCGGAGGACGACTATGCCTCACTCAGCTGGGGAGGTAAATGGCGCATGCCTACATCTGCTGAAATCCAAGAACTTATTAATAATACTACAAAAGTCTGGGAGACAAAGAATGGTGTCGTGGGTATGACGTTTACAAGCACACGAAATGGCAATTCTATCTTTTTACCAGCTTGTGGCTATCGCTGGCACGATACGCGATATGATAACAGATATCCGGGTCGAGATTACTTCTACCAGAGAAATAATCAGGGATATTATTGGTCGGGCACCCTGTCTACGTCTGATAACAAACAGGCAATGTGCCTGAAATTTACCAATGAAAATACAGCAACATGTCCGCCTATTAACCGCTGCTATGGTATGCTCATCCGTGCCGTGAAAAAATAACTTCGTGAAATTGGGGTCGGTTCTCCCTGATCCACTTTTTGAGGGATTTGTTTGGTCAATTCATTCTTTTTGTCTACTTTTGCAGTTAGAACCATAAGAATTGTAACCAATGCCTCGTCGTCTTCGCGAATATAGTGAAAGTGGAATATACCATGTGATGCTTCGTGGTATAAATCGTCAAGACATTTTTGAATGTCCTGATGACTATCGAATGTTTTTGAATATTCTTGCTCATCTTGTGGATAGACATGGCGAAGATGGTGCCAAATTACCTCCATTATGTACGTTCTATGCTTATTGCCTGATGAATAATCATGTTCATCTCCTGATTCGTGAGCGTAAAGAGAATATCAGTGAGATAATGAAACGAATAGGCGTTTCTTATGCACGTTACTACAATGGGAAGTATGAACGAAATGGCGCTTTGTTCGAGGACAGATTTAGAAGTGAGGCCGTAAAATCCATGGAGTATTTCATGAAACTCCTGCAGTATATTCATCAAAATCCGGTTAAGTCTGGTATTGCAAGAGAGGTCGGTGACTACCAATGGAGCAGTTGGTCGGAATATGAGGGACGACCAGGTTTGAAAATCTGTGATACCTATTCGGTACTGAAACGGCTTGACGCGGAGAACGTCTATGAGTGGGTTACGATGCCCGTCAATGACGATTATATACTTGATATCGATTCAAAGACGAGCTCTATGATTACGGATGATGAATTGAAATCCTATATCATAGGCACTACAGGATTGACAACGTCGCAAGACGTTTCAGTATTACCAAAAGAAGTGCGTAATAGAATCCTTAAAGACTTATGCAATTATGGTGCCAGTGTCAGGCAAATCGCACGAGTCACTGGTGTAGCATATGGCGTAGTATACAGGATCGACAAAAAGTCCTGAAAAGTGGATCACTCGGAACCGACCCCAATTTTCAAACCAGTTTTTCCAGCTGAGGAGAAAGAGGGGGGAGGATGCCTGTACAACTAAGCCAGCGACAGGAACAACTAAGCCAGCGCTGGCTTAGCTGTATTTAGTATGCAAATACAGCTGTCTCGCACGTGGCTACAGCTAAGTAGCGTCTGGGTACAGCCTATTTTTGCCGAAAAGTTGCAAAAATAGAGCGAAACAAGAAAAATGTAACACTTCCCCGAAATCACTTGAAATGCTAGTGTAGAAAGGGGGTGGGCTAGGGTAAGTGTTGCTCCAACACTTACCCTACACCTCCCCAACACTTACCCTTGCATGTAGTCTTAAAAAAGACTCAGCCAAAGACCCTCCGAAGGGGGTAAGTGTTTACTAAGTGTTGGGGAAGTGTTTGACAAACACTTCCCCTCTTTCTGTCGCTTTCAGCATCGGCATTCCAGATGGCTCGGGGGAAGTGTTAAGTGAATGGCCATTTACAAAAACAAATATAACCATAGAAATCACTATTTGGGAAGATACTGTTTTGTTAAACATATAATTGCCATTAATCGATCATATAATTAATCATTAATAATTAATGAGAATTAACGGATAATTTGTGGTAATTAATGTAAAAATCTGCGAGAACCATATATTCCCAATATTGTGCTAAATGTTAAAGAAGTCTAAATAATTATGAAAAGTTTTGATTTTTGACGTATTATTGTCTATATTTGCATTTAGTTAACCCCTAAAGCTAACAATTTGAAGGAAGTATTAACCAAAAGGAAGAAAGGTGCTATTTATACACTATATCAAGCATTGGTAAATATAGAAGTGTTGCCGGTGTTTGTCCTCTTTTTGTTGTTATCTCCTCTTTCCCTTTCCGCACAGAACAATGAACCCAAGTCTGCCGAGCTGAATATCCTGTTCCCGGCAGGTAGCGTAGATGTGGACATGAGCTATATGGGTAATGCGGAACGCTGGAACTCGTTTGAACAGGCTTTCCGAGCGAATTTCGGTGACAGAGTGATTCCCAATCTGCGACTGGATATCTACTCTGGTGCTTCGCCTGAAGGCATTCCTTCACGTAACAAATGGCTGGCAGAGAACCGTGGCCGTGCTGTGCGCCACCTGATCCGACAGCGACTGGGGCAGGGTATCCATAACATCGTGATACATAACGAGGGAGCCCGCTGGGACGGACTCTACGATCTGGTGATGGCTAGCAACGAGTCGTGGAAGAATGACGTGCTACGCATCATCGCCGAGCCTGCTTCTGCCAACGAGAACCAGCGCGACCCCCGTGAGACTAAGCTGCGCAAGCTGCAGAACGGTAGGGTATGGAGAGAGCTGGAGCCTTACTTGGCACAGCTGCGTACCGGTGCCAATGCCGTGCTCAGCTATGAGGGTAGGACGGATACTATCGTACAGCGCGACACCGTGGTGATGGTAAGCAACCGTCCTGTGGCTACCGCCATCGTCTACGACACCATCTATCATGCTCCCTATAGCCATAAAGTCAAGGTAAACCGCCGCGACAGCGTAACGGCCATCATGGTGCAATATCCCGCCTGGGCTATCAAATCCAACCTGCTGTTCTGGGCCTTCGGTGCGCCGAACGTAGAGTGCGAGATCCCGTTGTGGCACGGTAACCAGTGGAGCCTGGAGGTGGAGATGATCTTCCCGTGGTTCGTTTGGGCCAACAATACCCGTGCCCAACAGCTGTTTAACCTCGGTGCAGAGATTCGCTACTGGCTGGGTGACAGAACCATGCACCCCATGCTGCACGGCTTCCATATCGGTGCAGGACTGGCCACCGGTAAGTACGACCTGGAGATGAAGGAAAGCAAGGGCTATCAGGGCGAGTATATCAACCTGTATTTCAATATCGGCTACCAGTACCGCTGGAACGAACACTGGGCACTGGATGCCAGCGTGGGTGTGGGTATTCTGTCCAGTAAGTACCGCCAGTATTATGGCAGCTCGGTATATCCCGACAACCACCTCGAAGAGCATGACGACCACCTGGTGTGGAAAGAGAATGGCACGCTGCTGTGGCCAGGTATCTGCCACGCTGGCGTGACCTTGTCGTATATGTTTAATGCATGGCCGTTCCATACTAAATCGAAGAAGCTACATGAGAAATAAGCAGCGACATATCAACAGGACCGGCCTTGGCATCGTGATGCTCATGGCATGGGTGATGGTATTCTTGACAGGATGCCGTCGTGACCTGTATGTCGTCAAGGAGCACCCCAAGCAGATTGAGCTGATTACCGACTGGTCACTGGCCTCGCAGAAGCCTGGCGGTATGACGTGGTGGTTCATCCGCAACGACCATAGCGGCTACAACCGTCATGAGACTACTGCTGCGGTGACACATACCTGGATAGGTGTGGCCCGTGGTCAGTATACCGGCATCATCTTCGACTATTCACCAGCAGAGTATAGCCACCAGAGCTTCGTCGACATGACAACCCCCGAGTCGGCACTCATGCTGCTGAGTCCTGCTGCCGACCAGCCTAGAACAGAGCTGGGACTCGTAGGTCGAGACGCCATTCCCGAGGGCATGACGGATATCCCGATGATGACAGCAGACGGCGAGACCTTTATGGTGTCGGCCAATCCAGAGAATATCAACGTCGCTACGCTGGAGGGCGTGGAAGTGCTGACAGGCAGTGACGATGACTATATCCCTTACGAAGACCGCAACAATACGGTGGATGAAGCGAATATCCAGACCGTCTATGCCAAGCCGGAACCGATAGTCTGGAAAATCCGCGTGATTGTCCACGTGAAGAATATCGACCGCCTCTATACGGTTCGCGGTAGCGTGGCAGGACTGGCTGACGGCTCGTGGCTGGCATCGAAGCGCCATACCTCCAGCCGTTGCCTGCAGATTCTGGACAGTTGGCAGATTACTGCTCCCGATGTGGAGGGTTATATCACTGCCAATCAGACCTGCTTGGGACTGCCCGATTTGGAGATGTCTGCCTCACCTGTCTATGCCCGTGGCGGAACACCACAGCCAGCCAGTGAGGTGCCAGCCTACGACAAGCTGCTGAGACTGAACCTCCGCTTCCTGATGCGTGACAACAAGACCGTGGTGGACTACCACTACGATTTAGATGATGAGGAGATTACTGTCTATGAAGACCAGCGCCTCATCGTGGTTCGTATACCCAGTACCCATCCCGACTGTCCGGATCTGCCGGAGGTAGAGGGTGACGGTAAGACCGGTTTCGATGCTGACGTGTCGGACTGGGAAGAGGGTGGACACTCTGATACGACGTTCTAATAACGCAAAAAAAATAATGAGATAAAAATTTATTACTAACAATTAAAACATGAATCTATGAAACAGAAAAGCTATTTCATGCTTGCAGTAGCAGCAGCTTTGTTGACTGCCTGCTCCAGCAATGACCTGTCAGAGAGCTCAGCAACCGCTCCGCAGTTGGATGACTCGGCAGTGAACTTTGGTGCTTATGTGAACCGTGGCGTGACCCGTGCTGGTGCCGCTGGTACGTTGACTACTAATGGCGATGGTTCTACCGTCAGCCTGCAGACTGAGGGCTTCGGCGTATTCTCTTACTATTCAGACAGCGAGTCATACAGTGAGACCTCTAAGCCTAACTTCATGTATAATCAGCAGGTGACCTGTCCTGATGGCGTGAACTGGATTTATAGTCCTCTGAAGTACTGGCCTAACGAGTTCGGTAATAACGCTACCAGCGAGGGCCAGGACCGTCTGACATTCTTTGCCTATGCTCCTTATGTGAAAGTGAATCCTCAAACAGGCCGTGTGATTAAGCGTGATAATGATGGCGATAATGGTATCGTTGCCATGACCAGCAATACTGCTTCTGGTGATCCTTATATCAAGTACTATGCTGATATGGATCCCGACAAGCGTGTTGACCTGTGTTGGGGTGTTGCCAAGCAATCTTTCAATGCTTCTGTGGATGAAGAGGCTATTAATCTAGTTGACGCTGGTTGGCCTTATATCGATGTAATTAAGCCCACCAATGGCGCTAAGATTGATTTCGATTTCAAGCACGCACTGGCTGCTGTAAATGTTCAGATTGATACGGATATTGATGTTCAAGGACATAACGAGAATTCACCTGAAGTAGACAATTTTACTCGTATCTGGGTGCGCTCAGTGACCTTCGAGGGCTTTACCGACAAGGGACGTCTGAATCTGAATTCCCATGTGAATGATGACCCTCAGAATGATGAATCTGGTCCCCAGTGGTTCGACCTCACAACGGATTCTCCTGTTGCCAGTGGTACCGTTACTATTTATGATGGTCGTACCGATGGTAAGGAAGGTCGCGTGAATGCTGAGGCCAAGAAGGAGACCCCTCATACGCTGAATGCCAAGATTATCCAGAGTGATCCTTACGATCAGACCGCTCTTGCCAATGGCTTGACTATCAACGAAGATGTTCCTGGTGTTACTAAGACTGCTGTGAACCTCTTTGCTGCTGACGATGTCGCTGATGACGCTACCAATCTGGTTATGCCTATCTATGTCATTCCTACTGGTGAAAATCTGAAGGTGACCATCGTTTACGATGTAGAAACCTACGATAACAACCTGGCTACTTTCCTGTCTGACGGTGCTGTAAAGGGTAGCAGTGTGCAGAACACTATCGAGCAAGAGATTAAATTTGTAGATGGTGCCAATACTGTTACTACATTGGAGGCTGGCAAGCACTATATTATAAACCTGCACTTAGGTTTGACCAGTGTCAAGTTCGATGCTTCTGTAACAGACTGGGTAGACGATGCTAATTTCAATGTTGACCTGCCTTATAATTCAGATGTATTCACAGCAGATGAGGCCGCCGCATACAATGAAACTCTGGATGGTGCCGTTCATGCAGGCGACGAATATGATCCCGTACAGTACTATACTGATGAAGAGATTGCTGCCCACAATGCAGAATTGGATATCTGGCAGGCTCCGAAGGTAAAGACTGAAGCAGTATATTATACAGACGCTGAAATCGAAGAGCACAATGCTGCGCTCGATATTTGGGCCGATCCCAAGGTAAAGACTGAAGCAGTATATTATACAGACGCTGAAATCGAAGAACACAATGCAGCACTCGACATTTGGGTTGCTCCAAAGGTAAAGACTCCAGCTCAAGAAGCACAAGATGCAGTACTTTATGCAAATGCTGAAGAGTATAATGCAGATAAAGGAACAAACTTAAATGATGAAGAATTTGCAGCTTTACCTGATGATGAAAAGATTAAAACACCAGCACAACCAGCACAAGAGGCAGTCTACTATACAGATGCTGAAATCGAAGAGCACAATGCTGCGCTCGATATTTGGGCCGATCCAAAGGTAAAGACTGAAGCAGTATATTATACAGACGCTGAAATCGAAGAGCACAATGCTGCGCTCGATATTTGGGCCGATCCCAAGGTAAAGACTGAAGCAGTATATTATACAGACGCTGAAATCGAAGAGCACAATGCTGAGTTGGACATCTGGACTGCAGAAACTCACAGAAAATACACTCAGGAAGAGGCTGACGCTTACAACGCTACTCTGCCTGGTGCAGTAAGTGCTGGCGATCTCAAGCCCCAGAATTAATGTGTGCTAATAACTTAAAACATAAATGATTATGAAAAAGAATATTATTAATTCCATATTTGGACTGGCTGTAGCATCTTTGATGCTCACAGCTTGCTCCAGCGCGGACGATGCAGTGACCCAGAGTCCTGCTGCCGCCATCGATGATAACGCCATCAATTTCGGCGCATATCTGAACCGTAACACTACGCGTGGTGGATGGGCAGGTGAATTGACAACAGCTAAGCTGCAGACTGATGCCAATGGTTTCGGTGTGCTGGCTTACTTTACCGATAACCAGCCCTATACCATCAATGCTACTCCCAACTTCATGTACAACCAGCAGGTGACATTCGTTCCAGGCGATCCAGGCGATCCAAGCGATCAAGACCACTGGACATATTCACCTCTGAAGTATTGGCCCAATGAGTTTGGCGATGGTGCTAATAGTGAAGGAATGGACCGTCTGTCATTCTTTGCATATGCTCCATACACTGAGGTAAGTACTGTGACAGGTGAAGCAACAACAAATGCTGAGTATGGCATTACTGGAATGACACGCTCTACAGAAAATGGCTATCCTAAGGTGCGCTATGCTGCTAGTTTTGATCCAACCAAGAGAGTAGACCTCTGTTGGGCAGCACCTTTGAGAAATCAAGTCAAGCAAGCTGTTGACGGCTCTGTTGATTTCGAATTTAATCACGCTTTGGCATCGCTCAATGTACAGATAGATGCCCTGTTTGACGAGACTGCTCCTGGAACAGGTGCTTTGGATGCCAATACTCGTATCTGGGTGCGTTCGGTTACCTTCGATGGCTTTGCTATAAAAGGTGAACTCAATCTGAATAACGATAACCCTTATCCAGAATGGAATAACCTATACAGCAACCTGCCTTTGAGTGGTGAGCCTGTCACCATTTATGACGGTCGCCGTGATGGTCGTGAGGGATATGCTGCTATGCCTAATGAGAATCCTATCGGCATCAATTCTGAATTGGTACAAGATGGAGAATACGTAACCAATGCAACAACGATTACTGCTCCTTATATCGACAAGGGTGTTACCGCTACGACCGTGAATCTCTTCGATGGTGCAACAGAGAAAACGGATCCTATCTATGTAATTCCTACGGGTGTACCCCTGCAGATTACTATCGTCTATGATGTAGAAACCTTTGACCCCAATTTGCAGTCTAGCTTCCTCAGCGATGCAAAGACCAAGGGTGTTACCATTGAGAATGCCATCACCAAGACGGTATTGATTGATCCCGCTGACGATACATCAACGATGATTTTGGATGCAGGCTTTAAGTATAAAGTCAATATCCATCTGGGTATGACCAGCGTGAAGGCTACTGCTACCGTTACTCCTTGGGATGATGGAGATGAAGCTGAGGCCGATCTCCCCGGTAATACTAATACTAATCCATGATGTCTAGACAGATATATCATATCAGTCTACTGACTGCTTTTGCAGTTGCAGCGCTATTGTCATCGGCATGTAGTGCCGATGGCAATGGCGAGCTGCCCCCTACAGCTACCGACCAACAGCCCGTGGCATTCTCAGCCACGATGGCTGACGGTCAGGGAGCAACAACCCGTGGACTGGACAACGTCATTGCAGATAAAGCCGCATTAGCCAATGCGGGTGGCTTTGGCGTGTTTGCCTGCTACACGGGACTACACAGGTATGGCGACGTGGACGCACAGCCTGACTTTATGTATAACCAAAAAGTAACAAGTGGTGATAATGGTGCGACGTGGACCTATAGTCCGCTGAAATACTGGCCCAATGGTGAAGGTGTCGTGAGCGGCAGTACAGGGGAGGCCCCCCACTACGTGAGCTTCATGGCCTATGCTCCCTATAGTGATATGAAACCTGCGAGCACAGGCGATGCTGGCTACTGCATACCCTCGATGAGTCTTCAGCATGAGCTGGGAAATCCGTGGATTACCTACCGTCTACATAACGACGTGACAAAGCAGGTGGACTTGCTATACGCCACACCACTGCTGGACAAGAGCAAGCAGACGACCACTGGTAACCTGTCGTTTAGCTTCAAGCATGCACTGGCATGTGCAGGAAGCAGTGTGACAGTGACATGCAGCGATGCCATGAAGACTGACCTGGCGGCACGTGCCGCCAGTGCGGATATCAGCAAGATGGAGCTGCGGCTGACCGCCATGACCATCGCCTATACGCTGACAGAGAAAGGACGCCTGATGCTGTGGAACAATGGCTCGGCAAACTGGCAGGGCATCATGAGTGAGAGTGGCATGGTGACAAGAACGGTGAACTATGCGCCCAGCAACCATCTGCTCTATACTACATCAGGTACTGGTACGGATTTTAAAGATGCAACCGGTGACAATGCCGTGTTCTATATCCCCATCCATGCGGGCAACAACTACCAGACGGCTACGGTGACGCTGACGTATGAGATAGTGCGTTACACTACGGCGGCTCCGTCGACACCTGTCGTAGACCGTGAGCTGACACCCTCTGCCGTGCTGAAGCTGAGCGACTATA
>Ga0265298_10008420_pt1 | contig 12387 bp, 11 predicted proteins | sample AusTroGonzalo_MG_3_FD_193486 | JGI IMG/M metagenome (GOLD analysis project Ga0265298, IMG submission 193486) | Bovine rumen microbial communities from tropical cattle in Woodstock, Queensland, Australia - Gonzalo_01 | ecosystem: Host-associated > Mammals > Digestive system > Stomach > Rumen ... | reverse complement strand
CATCAATATATATCGTGTAAGTTTCACCTAGTTTAAACTCAGGAGATCCGGCAGCGAGATGGCTAAACGTCTTTAAAGAAGTATGAGAAACTATCACATTTTCTTCATCATCTTTAATCTCTACCTTGGTATTTTTAGTAAGTGTCGAACCAAAGTAGATACTGACGTTATAGATAGCAGATTCAGTGCCGAGACCCTCAGCCATACCACTAGCACCAACGGCAATTACTCTACCACCATTCATTACAATCTTAGCTCCGGCATCGAGCGCACCATTACCATCACTGGTCGGTCCATCCACAATTACTTCACCGCCATTAAAGTAAATATAACCATTAGAATCTACGCCGTCACCCGCTGTATTGATGTATACTTTACCACCGTTTACAATTAACTCGCAATTCTCATTTACATCAAAAGCTCCTGGGCGTTTGGAAGTGGCTGCGTCGGATCCACCGCCGGCATTAATCCCATCATCGTTTGAAGCGATCTTAATATCACCACCATTAATAATGACTTTTTGAGCCTCCAAACCTTCATAGCTCTGCAAGACCTCAATTTCACCACCTTCAACAATTAATTTATTATAGGCATGAATTGCATCGTCGCCACTAGAAATTTTAATTTTTCCGCCTCTAACTAAAACAAAACCTTTGGTGTTATCATTCTCTTTGGTCGATTTGATTGCATCACCCTTAGTTGTGATCGAAAAATCACCACCAGTAATATAGACGGAATCTTTACCACGAATTCCGTCGTCAACGGCAACTATATTATATGTGCCCCCGCTAAACTTGAGATCATCTTTCGAGATAATCCCATCTTGATAATTAGCTTTCACGGTTAATTTACCACTGCCCGAAAAGCTTAAATCCGCTTTAGAATAAATTACGCCTTTTACGTCCTCGTCATAAGTAGAATCGTAATTAGAAGCATCCTCAAGGTAATTGTCTTCACCTTCTACTACGATTACGAGATCGTCACCCTCAAAACAGGCAATGGCTGGCCCGGTTGGATTTTTGATAGTGACATTGTTAAGTACCAATCTTACTGCTGCGTTTTCAACTACGCGCACAGTGATTCCGCCATTTTCGATTTTGCCAGAAAGATAATAAGTCCCTGGCGCAGTAATCATATAATTTTCGGTTAATTCTACGTTATAAGATGGATATTCTTCCCAAACAATTTTTTCATCGCCTTTATCGATTTTAATATCGCTGGTATCCGAAGTAGGAAGGTTATTCACATTGGAATTTAAAACTAGAGCAACGATAACTAGGGCGATTAAAACTATACCCCCAAATACCCACCAGTAATCTTTTTGCTCTCTAAACTCCACTAAAGCTCCTCAATTACACTAGCTTGGCTCAAAGAAACTTTAAGATTGCAGTTTTTAACTCTGATTTCATCCATCATGTCTTTTTCTCTCGTGCCAGCTTTGAGTTTAATATTATAAGTTAAATCGTAGAGGCTGCCCATGTTGGTAGTTTTAGCGGTTACAAGATCGGCATAAACAGTATATTTTTTGAAAGTATCCTTAAATACATCAGCGTAATCCATATCTTCTGGTACGACGATTTTAAGGACGCGCTCTCTTTTAGAAGGCTCAAGAATTGGCGTGAAGGCAAAGAAGACAATGCCAAATACGCCAATCACGGTCATGAGAACGCCAAACAATACATGGCCCATGCCACAAGAAAGCCCAATCATCATGGCAAAGAAGATAGCGAGCAGGTTTCTGGCATTGCCACGCATCGAGCGGAAACGAATTAAAGAAAATGCACCGAGAATTGCGACTGAAGTACCAAGGTTACCATTGATCATGATCATCACCGCCATGGTGAGTAGTGGCAAAATAGTAAGGGTAATCAAGAACCCTTTAGTTGTGCCACGGGTGGTGAATTTATGGGCGAGAGCTAAAACTAATCCCATCCCGAGCGCAGCGCCAGCTGCGATTAGTGCAGTGGTAATTTCCAACCCTGCAGCTTGATTATTAAATATACTATTAAACATTAGTTGCCTCCTTTTTTATTAACTCGTATATTTTACCAATTTTCGAAAAACGCACCGGGAAAATTTTATTTTCCGACAAAAGATGCGCAAACCATAATGGCATCGCCCCACGTGCCTTAACTTCCATTATAATATTTTTTTCGTTATTAAAATAGTGCTTATCGTGGGCTCCGCGATGAAAATTTAAATTTGTTTCTCTAAAACCTAGGTTTTCATCAAAGGTAATTCGAAAACCTTTTTTACCAATATAACTTTTGCGATCATAATAAACTAAAATTTTTGGCCTCAGGTCAAAAAGTGAAATTAGGTAATCTACCTCTTTTGCGATTTGCAAATCATCTCTAGTTTCAATTTCTTTCGCGGCAAGCTCCAACGCAGTCTTTTCTTTAGTGACCAGTTTTTTGTAATCTTTATGAGTAATTAAAAATCTACGCTTGTGGCCGATCTTAACTCCGCCTTCTTTTATTTTGGTTTTGATTTCCATGAATACTTTGTTATACCCACCGTAGGATCTGGCTCGCACCTTCTCTTTAAAATCAGGATTTTCGATTGATTTAATAATTAAATCGTAATTTTCGGTATCGAAATAAATATTAAAAATCTCGGATTTAAAATAATTGTCTGGTTTTAGACGCTTACCGGATTCGCCCAGTATCTTGTTCATTTGATCGCGGGTGATGAGGTATTTTTTTTCCACCCGGTCGAAGACTTTTTCATCATTCATAGAATTTTTCCTCTAGCATTGTACCGAATCTACGGATATCTTTAAAATCGATCTTGTTAGTTAGAACCACTACAATATAATTTCTAGTTTTCTTATCGGCAATTGGGAATTTTACGATAGCTGCATCGTGATAAATATTCCAATATTTACCATTGGCATTATAATCCCAACCAACTTTATTATAAACATCAGCCTTCTTAAAACCCCTAGGTAATCCTTGCCGCCACTCATAAGTGGTATTTGGTTGATTTAGAAATGAATCCCACATTTGCGCGAGGAGCCCTTGGTCAGCGATGTCTTCATGCATGTAAAACTTCTTCATGATTTTCATAATATCGCCCGAAACTGATTGCAACCTGGAAATATCCGAATCCGTGATTCCCCATTCGTTTTCAATAATCGTATCAAGTTTATCACGGCCAATCATACCCCACAGAGTTTCGGCGCAAGGCGAATTCGATTCCCTAATTGCCAGATCAAGACATTTCAGGATGGTTTTACCGGTAGAGCCGGCTCTGTCGCCACCATTCCATTCGCCGGTCTGAATACGTTTATAACCTTCATAAACTACGAATAATTTATATAACGAAGCAGTCCGGTATTTTTCGCTCATATTATAAGAAGCGTTGATTTTATCCATGTCCAAATCGTAAATTAAAACACTGCGATTGCCTTTAACGCTAGCCGCCCATTTATCTACTACTGGTTGAAAATCAATTTCTTTAATCTCTGTGTCGTCTTCTTCCTCCTCCTCTTCTTCGTCATCATCCGGAAGATCATCCATCCAAGAATAATCCGGCTCTGGTTCTGGTTCTTTTGGACTTTTGAGTTTATAAATTCCAAAACCTACGCCAAAAGCTGACCCGGCGGTAATTAAAAATATAGCAATCAATTCAATTAAATGATGATCACGTTTTTTCTTCGCAGTCTTCTTCTTTTTCTCCGCACCCATATGTATATATTATAGCATGAGCTACGGGATTTTCCGTGATATAATGGTTATATAAATAGGGTGGTGTAGCTTAAAAAGGAGGTGGTTTTTGTGTTGCGTCATAATTATTTATCCGATCCGATGGAAAGGACTGGACATATAGAAGTAACCAAATTCAATAAGTATGTAGAACTGGCTCGTAGTCAGCGTGGGCCGACGGACGAAAAGTTAATCAAAGAAATTAAAGATCAACTTTATGACTATCATCTCACGCCCAAAAACGAAGCCAAGATCGAACGGATCTGGAAATTTTTGATTGCTAAAATCGGCACTAATGCAGGACTGGCAACATTTATTCTGGATTATAATGGTGCTCAGTCGGATTTCTTCCTACCATGGATGATGAATGCCTTCTTAGCGCCTTCTGCAGTCTTAGAAATGGCATATGGCGCCGGAACGAACATCGATGGGCATTGGGTGGACAACATCCCAGCCACGGATCCAATCACGCCATTCGTAAGAAACGAGCCGAATTTTATCTACCATCGCGAGAGAGAGCTCCATGCGGCTGATATCGCTACGATCGTTCAGGAATCTTCATTTGGCGAGTTTGGTAAACCTACCAAGATTGTCGATTTTTGTAGTGGACGCATGCCGTGGGCGAGACGCTACGGGTATGATTTTACCCCCGAAGATCAAAGGATTATGGCATTTGACAAAGATCCTACACTTCGAGCTGAGAAAATCTTCCACGTTAAAGATCAGAGCGAGCTCAATGTTTCGTTTAAACATGGCGACGTGATGTCTCAGGCGAGCAATCCCGAATGTCAAGATTCGGATCTTATTATCGCGCTTGGATTTGGCGCCGCACCTTATACGAGAATTGACGCATTTGCACAGGCTGTTATTTCACCGGTTTATTATCTACTTAATCCCGGCGGAATCTTTTTCTTCGATCTTAGAATCAATTCACCATGTCTTAAATATGCTACGCCGATTTTTGGCTGGCCTAAGTTATACATGATGGATAGTGTTTCTAGCGCGATTAAGAGTGTAGAAGAAGTCAGAAAGAGCCTTTGGAAAAATGGTCAGCACTTTAATGCCGAATACGCTGTTGATAGCTTCAACGAATCTCCATCCGGCGTGATGGTCACTCTTCAGAAGCTAGACACATAACCACCCTATTTAAAAAAGGCCCGGATAAAATCTGGGCTTTTTCATTTAGAAGTTCGAGAAGAATTGTGACCAGTGAGTTTGGTATTTAGTATTCGGATTAAAGTAAAAACCTACCGCAAGCTTGGTGAAATGTGGATTTAGAATGTTTTCACGGTGTTTAGTCGAATTCATCCAGCCAGCCACGGTAGTTTCTGGCGAAACAGCAGAATTACCGACATGAATATTCTCACCTTTATAATAAGTTTCTTTACCATCAGAAGGCTCAATACAAGCCGTATCCCAATCCGTACCGTCTGGACGAGTGTGTTCGTAGACTTTAACAATCTCATGCGCCCTAGTTTCAGCAGCTTCAGCGCAGGTTTCGCCCCATGTGAGCTTCTCTAGGCCAGCTTTGACCCGTTCTTGATTTACTAAGGCCAATACTTGATGTTTCCATTTTTCTTGCGGTACCGGCATTACTACTACGTCAATCGTATCACGGCGAGTACCATCATAAGTGCCTGCCGTAACGGTAGTCGTACCAATTCCTGCAATTACTGGCATTCTACAAGTATCCGGTGAATAACCAAGCCAAGTCCGTGCCGAAGTATAAAAGCCCGAAATCACCGAAGTATTATCGGTTTGCCAATACATTGGACCTAAATCTTTTAATTCCCCGCCTACGCAAATATCAATATCAGCGGTTTCATAAATATAAATCGTATCACCAGCCCAAAGTTCACCTTCTGGTACTGGCGTATAATCTATGCCGGAGGCGGCACCCATCGGCACAACATAATAATCATCCGGATTGGCGTCATTTAAATCTGCCTTAGAGATCTCCGAAGATACATCATCACTTTTCTCGTCGACTACCTTAAAATCAATACCTTTGTCATTTAGAAAGATCGCGCTAGCGATCAAGACTCCGGCAATCAAAATCGAGGCTGCATTAATAGACAGCAAAATCGTAATTTTAGTTTGTCTAAGACTTACGGGTGCCATCCTCAATCATTGTTCCAATTAGACTTGCAATCATCGCCATCTCCACCAAATCTTTGTGTACCAAAGTTTGTTTGTAGATAGGATGTCCAAAAATCATTTGCCCGACAATTTCCCCGTTTGCGCCGGCTAATACGGCAACTTTAGTGATATCAGCTTCTTTTAATGCATCTTGTTTTAGGGCAGATAAATCTTGCCAGGCGCGGTGTTCTGGTGATGGTAGTTTAGCGATTTTCTTAATTAATTCATCTGGGATTTTATGCTCATCAGCTACGTATAATTTATCATTTACATAAAATGCAATATAGGAAAAATGCATGTGCTCAGAAAGGAATCCCGAAATCTCCTTCAGATTTGGTTTTCTTTTATCGTTTTGTGATAGTTTCTTAACAATATAAGGAAGATCGATTTTTTTCGTCATGATTAATGATTTAGTAAGAGCTTTAATCTCGGAAAAGGCAGGAACGAGCGCTATTACAATCGCCACCATAATGAGATTTAGAAGAATCACCTGAAGCGACGGATGCGAAACTTTAAATAACGCCATGAATACTAAATGGAAAAGCGAATAGTATAGAATAAAGGCTGCTACGATAATTACTACGGTAGACATTACTCTCAACCATCCAGAATTTAAATTAATAATTCTAAATCTAACAATAGCGAAATAAAATCCAAGTACGATCAAACCTACAGAAAGTGGCCCAACCCAAATCAAATCATATCTAAATACCGGCATCAAAAGATTAAATACTACAAATAGTATGGCAGCTGGAGCAAGGCCAAGAAGTGCATATAGATAGCCTTGTTTCTTTTTTCTAGTAGCAGCTATTTTCATACGATAAAATAGCGCGCCACAGCAAGCGATGGCAGCAAGACATAGATACAATATATATATTATATACAACCATTGATCAGTTTTGAGTTCGACTGATGGCATACCTTCCTTTAAGATAATTCCAGAATAAAGCATTTCTGGGTGACCAACAATCATCCCGCCAATTAAAATTCCAGCGCCAATAAATAAGAGTGTAATAATCTTGCCACTCCATCTGCGCCAAAGGATATATCCTAAAATTCCAAGATTCATAACAATTGCGCCAAGATAAATCCCGCGCACTAGCCATGGGGCTACTTCAGAACCTATTACATTAGCACGTAGAGATAAAAATATCGCAATCGAAACTGCCCAAGTAGCTTCACCAAAGGCAGCAAGAGGCATCCACATCCCATGTAGTTTATCTTTTTTATCGCTACCAAATACTAAAGCTAGCGACGCCAAAATCGTGAGGATAGCCACCACCACGACTAACACATAAATAAAATGCATCAATACCTCCTATTTGTATATCTTAAGTATACCACTTATGGATGAATTTTAGCAAGACGCTCAATCCACCATTTTGAAGTTTCGGCATCAAGAAGTTTAGTTTGCATGTCTTTGCCGTAAACGGTTGGCACTAATTTAGTTTGAAGCAATTTACCATTATAGAAATAATGAGCAAGTACAAGGCTTCTCGTGGTCCCTGGCCACCAAATTTGATCGAAGAACAGGTTACCAAGGCCATAATATATTACACCGTTACCATAAAGTTCATAGGTTTGGGCCTGGTGAGCGGAAGTTCCTACTACTACATCGGCACCAAGGTCAATTAAATGTCTAAAGAAGCCAATTTGGTCGCCAGCAGATGAGTTAGCATAATCACAAATTGGATCTTCATATTCAGAAGCGTAGGCTGAACATTCATAGTATTGGATATCTACAATCACGAAGTCACCTTTATCTTTTGCAGCTTTAATTTGTTCTGCCGCTACGTCTTCGTAATATTGGTTTGCGCCAGGAGTTGCGCCACGAGTTGCTCCGCCGGTAGATTGGTTGAAAGCAAGCATGGTGATATTGGTATTCTTTTGGGAAAGTTCCAAAGGCACTTTAGCTTCAGTTACGTTTCTACCACCACCAACCATCTTGATTCCATTTTGCTCGTAGGTATCAATTGTATCGAGCGCAGCTTGGTTACCGCAGTCTTGGTTATGGTTGCCGGTAAGTTCTACTACATCAAGTCCAATCGCCGTCAAAGTATCAATAAAGCGTTTATCTGAGCAGATATTAGCATCGGTAGCATAATCGGTGAACGAAGATTCATTAGAGGTATGCGTGATGTCAAAGCTCGAAAGCCATGGACCAATTTGCTCAGCAAAGAATTTTGCATCACCACCAACTTTCTTGAGTTTTGCATTCATTCCGCGAGAAAGTGCCGTTACGCCAGTTTGTGCAAAGGTAAGAACGGAATCCTTTGTTGGGTAAGTTTTAGCCATGTCAGTTTTTACGAGTGGTTCAATTTCTTCCGCAAATTTTTCTGACTCGAAGCTAATAATTCTAAATTTAGCGCCAGTTGTAAATTCATCTAGATAATATTTATCATTGATAGCAAGGAGTTTTTTCGAAAAATCGAGTTCTGAAAGTGGTATCAAAGTTGCCGTGTCAAGATCCGCCACCGTCTCAGCAGAAATTGTAGTCTCAGCACTGTAAAAATCTGTCACCGGCACGTAAACTTCATATAAATATTCATTATTTTTAAACTCTGGGAGTTCTAAAGTTTCTCTTGCATCAATTAAAACGTCTTTATCGAGCACGACCTCCTCATTGAAAATATTATCGAATATTGCGATTTCGGCCTCAGTCAAATTATCACCATAATGAACTACGCCAGGAATCTTAAAAATACCAGTCTTGGTGAAATATTGCACGCCAAAAAATACGCCGGTAAAAATTACGGCGAATACTAAAATACAAATCAATACTTTTCTAAATACTTTAGTTCCTCGCTTTTTCATAATTATATTATAGCATGATATAATCATAATATGACTTGGTGGGTCTTAGGATCGAAAAAAGATGAAGCCGAAAAGATCATCGTATCTCCAGATGGTCGCACTAAGGTGCAAATAAATTTAAAAAACAGCCAAGTTTTTTATACTGTTTTTAAGGATGGTAAAGAAATTATTAAAAAATCTCGCCTTGATTTTGAGATTTGCGGCGAAACCCCAATTAGAGATAATTTAAAATTGGTTAGAACTAGGGTCACCCACCACGAAGAAACTATCGAAATGCCGTGGGGTGAAGATCGTTATCTCAGAAATAATTACATTGAAGGCGTTTATTACCTTGCAGAAACTGCCAAAGCCAAACGTATTTATACTATTAGATTTAGAGTTTTTGATAATGGTATCGCTTTCCGTTACGAAATTCCACCACAACCAAAGTTTAGCAGCATCGTAATCAAAAATGAATTAACTGAATTTAGCGTAGATCTAAATTCCATTGCTTGGAAAATCCCAGCCTATCAACCGGATCGCTATGAATATAACTATGAACGGGCTAATGTTTATGATTTGCAACATTCTGTACATACACCGCTCACTATTAAGACCCCGAATGGTTATTATCTATCAATCCACGAAGCAGCGCTTTATGATTACGGCTCAATGACCATTAAATTAAATGGTGACCAGAAATTAACTTCTGATATTACTCCACTTTCTGATGGCACCAAAGCGCATGTGAATTTGCCGTTTCAAACTCCATGGCGTTTGATTATGGTGGCAAATTCCGCAATTGAGCTTACTACTAATCGAATTATGTATTGTCTAAATGATCCACCAGCTGGTGACTTTAGTTGGGTCAAAACTCTTAAATTTATCGGGATATGGTGGGCAATGTATGTCGGCGAATGGACTTGGGCCCCCGGTGAACGCCATGGTGCTACTACCGCACATGCTAAAGAATATATCGATGCTGCGGCTAGACTTGGCATCAGCGGACTTTTGATTGAAGGCTGGAACGATGGTTGGGAAGGCGACTGGCTCGAAAATGGTGTCCATAATAAATTTACTGTATCTACACCAGATTTTGATTTAGATACCGTGGCGAGATATGCTGCATTTAAGAATATCGAAATCGTTGGGCACCACGAAACGGTTGGCTTTATCGACAATTACGAAAATCAACTCGAAGATTCTTACAACTATTATGCTGCCAGAGGTGTGCATTACATTAAAACTGGCTATGCCGGCAGTATGATTACGATCAATGGTCAGCGTGAATATCACCACTCGCAAGTCGGTGTTAATCATTATCAAAAAACTGTCGAGCTTGCCGCTAAAAAACATATTTGTCTAGATATTCACGAACCAATCAAAGGTACAGGTATTGAAAGAACTTGGCCAAATCTGCTTTCCCGCGAAGGTGCTCGTGGTCAGGAATATGAAGGTGGCGCCTTAAGCCCGTCACACGCTTGTTATTTGCCTTATACGCGCCTACTTTCCGGCGGTATGGACTATACTAACGGTATTTTTGATATTACAAATAGCGTAAAAAGAATTTCTACCACGCTCGCTCGCCAAGTGGCATATTTTGTGACGATTTATTCTGGTATGGCGATGGCAGCTGATCGTCCATTTATATATGAAAACAAATTCCCAGAACTATTTAAATTCATTCAAAAAGTCCCAACAAACTTCGAAAAAACCATTCCGCTCGCCGGTGAAATCGGTGATTTCTATGTAGTTGCTAGAAAAGATCGTAATTCCGATGATTGGTTTATTGGTGGTGTTACCGACAGTAATGCCCGCCACGTCCATATTAATCTAGATTTCCTTCCACAAGGTACCTACAAAGCTAGACTATACTTAGATGGCGCCGACGCTCATTATCGCGACAATCCATATAGTATCAATATTTCTGAAAGACACCTAGGCCACAGCGATGCCCTCGATATCTATATGGCACCTGGCGGTGGTTTTGCTATTTCTCTAGAGCTGTCACAATAAGACGATGTGTTGCATCATTATTGCCAACCGGTGTGCCAGCACAAGTCATAATAATTAAAGTATTTTTGAGCGATGGCGCCAAAATTTCGTCCATATTCACATCCTTTTTGGCTACCATCTCGATTTCGACAACTTCATAAGCTTTGTCATTATAATATATATAGTCATTTACGTTAATTAAATCTAAATCTTTAAATACCGTAGAAGCGTGGCCAACTAAGAAAGTTTTGCCTGGAGCAGACTTATATGCACCCACAATTGTATCTGGAGTATTTAATTTATGATCAACCAAATTCAAAGTCGTAACGTCGGACGTAAGAGCGATATTTGGAATTTTTAATTCACCAGAAATTTCTAAATTAGAAGCTTCGGCCGGAGTTAAACCTACAAAAATATAAGTAGCAAAGGCAATCACATACACGATGCTAATAACTTTTCGAAGGTCAACTCTTCGTTTTAACTCCACTCTCCCTCCTTATGCTTATATTATAGCACAAGCAGGATAATTTTATACACCCGGATTAAACATTTTTAATTTTTTGTCGTGATTTTTATAGTTCTTATCGTGCGAACCGACTTCCGCCCAAAACTCTTTAGAGTGATCCATGTGATTCAAATGTGCGAGTTCATGCAAAATTACATAGTCACGCAAAACTTCTGGTAGTTTCATCAGCCCAATATTTAAAGAAATTGTCTTTCTTTGTGAACAAGAACCCCAGCGAGTGTTGGCATGAGTTAATTTACAACTATCATATTTATAACCATATAATTTAGCGTAATATTCCAAGCGGTATGGTAGGTATTCTTTAGCCTTTTTTCTCAAGACTTTTTCTTGATAATCACGGGTGCGTTGAGTTTTCGGATCATTGACCGGCAATTTACTTCTGATTGCTTCACGATTGGCATTTAAATATCTTTTTAGCAAGAAATTCGGTGTATTTTTTGGCACCGACATTTGCAGACGCCCAGAAGTTGAAACGGAAAACTTAATTCCCCGCGACCAAGCGTTTTTTCTAACTAAAATTTCACCAAATTCAGTATCACTTAATAACATCAGCAAGACCAGCTAGTACATGTTTGGTCTGAGTATCGAAAGTATGTTTGCCGGAAAGAATAATTGGATATTCGGCCTCGGATGGAGCCTCCATGTTACTTACTTCGGTCTCATAGATTTCTTTAGCTTTAGCTACGGATTTATAGCGAAGCTTCAGACGATTACGGATAGTATTAACATCAGTTTGAATCCAAATGAGAGATGGATTGTAGCCAGCTTTTCTTAAAATATTTCTAATTTCTTCGCGATCTTTTTCGGTAGAAAGACAGCCTTCGATAATGATAGTCTTGCCGGTACGGGCAATCAAAGAAATGATAAGTAAGATATTCTTTCTAGTTAACCGGTGTTGAACTTTTAGTTTACCGAAATCATAGAGGGCCAAATCATATTTCTCAGCAAATTGCTCAGAAAAGGTAGACTTCCCACTGCAAGGCGCCCCGAAAACAAGTATTGCTCTTGGTTTTGTCTTATTACCTTCCATATTGAATCTATTATAGCACAAAAAATAGAGATTATACAAGTTTTAGTTATTCACCCCATGGTGTACGGTTGGGCTGTCTTTGGTAAGTGGTTCAAACACGTAATTATTATCATTGCACCACTGAATAATGCGTTCTACGGCCTCTACGGAGTATGGTTTGATATCATGTTGTAAAACTACATTTGGACCAGGTTTCA
>Ga0265298_10008419_pt1 | contig 12387 bp, 7 predicted proteins | sample AusTroGonzalo_MG_3_FD_193486 | JGI IMG/M metagenome (GOLD analysis project Ga0265298, IMG submission 193486) | Bovine rumen microbial communities from tropical cattle in Woodstock, Queensland, Australia - Gonzalo_01 | ecosystem: Host-associated > Mammals > Digestive system > Stomach > Rumen ... | reverse complement strand
GTTCCCCACTGAACTGAGAACCGTCGGCAATCCTTTCATGCCTCTTTGGGAGCATATCCCTGACGGAGAGCCTTATGTGTTTGAAGATCCTGACCAGCCCGGTAAGTATCGTGTGTATGTGTATGGCTCCCACGACGACCTGATCAGCGAGTATTGTGGCAGAGACCAGGTGGTATGGTCGGCCTCAGTGGACAGCCTGAACAACTGGCGTTATGATGGCGTGATACTTGTTGTCGACAAGAACGCCAAGGGCGAGCAGTTGGATGCTGCGGGAACAGCCGATGTGCTCTTCGCACCCGACGTGACGCTGGTTACTGACAGCACGGGTAAGAAGACCTACTACCTCTTCCCCAATGATCAGGCGGGTGGTCGCAATGGACTGATTGCGAAGAGCGACCGTCCTGACGGACCTTTCGAGGTGTGTAACTGGAGCAAGGAGGATGCTAACCTGGTGGACGGTGTGCTGCAGTTCGACCCCGCCGTGTTTGTCGATGACGACGGACGTGTGTATGGCTACTGGGGCTTCCGTCGCAGTTATGCGGCTGAGCTCGACCCCACGACGATGGCCACGGTGAAGCCTGGCACGGAGATAGTGGAGGATATGATCTCAGGACATCAGCAGGAGGGACAGTTCCGTTTCTTCGAGGCTTCCAGCATCCGCAAGATCAAGGATAAGTATGTGTTCATTTACAGTCGCTTCACGGAGGAGGGCGAGTTCGGACTGCCGTTGTCCAACTACACGCTGGCTTATGCTTACAGTGATCATCCGCTGGGTCCCTGGACCTATGGCGGTACGATTATCGACGGACGTGGTCGCGAGATCGACGAGCAGGGAAATGTGATTGCTTCGGCGACACCCGACGGTAATACGCATGGTTCTATCTGTGAGATTAACGGACAGTGGTATGTGTTCTATCATCGTCAGACAGGTACTGACGAGTATGCCCGTCAGGCTATGGTGGCTCCCATCGAGGTGAAGGTGGAAGAAGGCGAGGGTGGCAAGGTAGAGATCAGTGAGGGTGAATATAATAGCGAGGGCTTCGCACTCGACGGTCTGAACCCGCAGGAACGTCATTCAGCCGGTATCGCCTGCTGGTACACCGGTCCGAAGCCTGCAACTCACGAATGGCCCAACAATACGTTCTACGGTTCGTATGTGGCTGCTGGCTATGGTGGCGAAGAGGGTATGACAAAGGAGGAGGCGCTGGCCTCTACGAAGAAATATGACGCGCCTTACGACCTGCGCTATAATACCAATGCGGTCGTCAACAACACAGCGGGCTCTATCGTGGGTTATAAGTACTTTAGGTTTGATACGAGTATCACCCTTCAGAAAGGCTACGGACTCCATCTGAACCTTATCCCCGAGGGTGTTGACGGCACGATCGAGGTGATGGCAGGACGTCCTTGGAAATCGCAGGGTGGCATCCTGTTGGGGACCATCGAACTGAAGGCCGACATGGCTCAGAAGCCCACGGAGCTCACGATGCCTTTTGCTGAGGGCTTCGGTCTGGATGGCAAACTGGCCATCTTCTTCGTCTTCAAATCGGAAACGAAGGAGAAATCGCTTTGCACGCTGTTGGACTTCGCCTTCGGTGTTTAAGTGTACTGACAAAAAGTAGTCCCCCAAGGTCTGAATGACTCTTGGGGGACTTCTATATAGAAAGGAGTTTGTTTACAACGCTTTCTTGTAGCAGCGACGACGCTTGTGCTGCTCGTTCTCGTAGTACATCCACTGGTTCTGCACCTTGCCGTTGGTCTCCATCTCGACGTGGGTCTCACCCCACTCGAAGCCGAGCTTCTGGAAACGGGGAATGAGGTCGTAGAAGAGGAGCGAGTTGGCACCCTTCGAGCGATACTCAGGCAGCACGCCAATGAGCAGACAGTCGACGATATTGGTCTTCTTGAACACCATAGCGCGTACCAGATGCCACCATCCGAAGGGCAGCAGACGGCCGTTGTGGCATTTCTGCAGAGCCTTGGTCAGCGAGGGATAGGTGATACCGACGCCGATGCACTTATGATCGGGGGTGTTCCAGTCCTCGATGAGGGTGACAAGATCGAGGTCGATGTAGCCGAGATACATATTGACATATTGATCAATCTGCTTGTCGGAAAGCTTGGAATAGCCGTAGAGATGTCCAAACGTGCCGTTGATGACCTCGAAGACCTTGCGGCCATACTGTTCAGGGCCGAAGACTTCCTTCTTCTTGAGCTTCTTGATATGGAGGTTGTAGCGCTCCATGGTGAGCTCGGCAACGCGTTGGAACTTGGCTGGCACGCCGTCCTTAGGCACGAACACCTTGTACTCCACATAGTCATTGTCCTTCTCATAGCCTTCCATGAGCTCCATGTGACGGGGGTAGTACTCGTAGTTGTAGCCAGTGGCCATAGTGCCGAGCTGGTCGAAGCCATAGGTGAGCATTCCCTCCTGATCCATGTCGGTGAAGCCGAGCGGACCAATGATTTCCTTCATGCCTTCGCGACGGCCATAGTCCTCGACAGCCTTGAGGAGCGCAGCCGATACTTCTGGATCGTCGATGAAGTCGAACCATCCGAAGCGCACGCAGGGACGATTCCACTGTTCGTTGTAGCGGCGGTTGATGATGGCTGCCACACGTCCTACGATACGGCCATCCTTATAGGCCATATAGTATTCGACATCGCAAAAGTCGAAGGCTCCGTTGGGGTCTTTACGCCACGGGCTGAGGTTGAATATCTCGTCGCTATGCAGATTGGGGGCGTCGTATTTGTTGCCGCGATAGAGGTCGTAGCGGAACTGGATGAACTTCTCCAGATCGTGCTTGTCGGCAACCTTTTTTATCTCTACTGACATGTCTTTTTGTTACTTTTATGTATTTAAAACGCGCAAAGTTAGAATTTTTTTTGCATAAATCAGCAGAACGTGTTTCTTTTTTTACATAAAATAACTGAATGACGGCAACTATTTTATCAGCACTTTTCTGATGTCCCCGTTGCTGCTCTTTATCAGGTTCAAGCCTTTCTGCAAACCGTTCTTGCGCATGCCATCGAGACCGTAGATGGTCTTCTTGTCGGCTTCTGTGCACTGGTCGGCCTGTGGTCTGATAATGCCAGCGGCATAGTCTTCCTGGCTTACGAAATGCAAGGTAGCATTGATGACGACATACTTGCGATTGGCAACGATGGCAAAGCTGGCCTTATAGTCCTTACCCTCATCGGTGCGATAGCGGCGCAGGTAGGTGGTAGTGGTGCCATCACCGTTGTCGATATTCCAAAGGATGGAGTTATAGGATGTCTGCGGAGCCTTGAAACGGCGTGAACCAGTGGTTGAGCTGTCGATACTGTCGGGCAGCGTCGGGTCGTAGAGGGTCCAGTAGTCGTAGAAGTAATAGAACACGCTATCGGCAGTCTGATTCAGTTTGATGCTGTAGACGGCAGGATAGGCGTTGTGGCCGGCAATGGCATCCCAGCCACCATTGTAGAGCGTGAAGCCACCGTCGGCATCGCGCCATCCATCATAGTGAATGGAGTAGTAGCTGTTGTAGGAACCATTGGGGTTGAGGCCATAGATGGTTGCCTCGTTGATGCTGGTGATGTCCAGGTCGTTCAAGATGCCTTCAACATTGATGAGGGAGAAGGTGGGCTGCTCATTCTGGTTGATGATGGTGAGTGCCATTTTAGCATCGACCTCGATGGTGTTGACGAGATCAGGACCCTTGATAGAGAAGGAGATGGTATAGGAGTCGCTGTTCTGCGAAACGGTGTCGGTCGTGAATGTTGCCAGGTTGGCCTGAGCGAGGAGTGCTCCTGTGGTTACGATTTTGTACTTATGGCCCTCTACGAAACTATAGTTGAAGACAACGTCTGTTGAGGCTTGTGCCGTTGCCGTTGCCTTAATGGGTTCGTCGGCATCGTCGACAAACAGGTCGTAGTCAACAGCGATGATGTTCAGGAACGTAAGCGTGTAGTCGGCAGGATTGCCATAGCTGAGCACGATACCCTCTTGATTCAGCTCATTAATATTCTCATAGACTTTGCCGTCTTGGATGTTCCAAGTGGCTGTTCCCCACTCAAATGTCTGTGCCTGCAGTCCTACAACTGAGGTAAGAGCTACAACGAATGATAGTAGAATCTTCTTCATAATGTTACCTTTTTTTAGTGAATACAATAGTTTAACGATTGTGTTGTTGACGGATATGGATTAGTGTTGCTGTGGCATCTTGCCATCGAGTGCATCGATGACCATGAGCAACAGCTGGTCGGTAGGACGTGACAGGCGCAGATTACCGACTGTGCGCTGTGACTCACGCTTGCCCTGCTTGACCTCTTCTACACGTTGGCGCAGAATCGCTTTCATCTCCTCACGATAGGGCTTTGCCTCATCGCCTGTTCCTGCAAAGGGCTTAGCCCAATTGGCCAGTTGCATGTCGTTGGCATTGAGTGCTGGGTTGGCCAGATACTCTTTGATCAGAGTGATATACTCTTTCAGGTCCTTTTGTTTTGCTTTCAGCGTGATGAGCGTCTGCAGACGATAGTGGTCGGTCTCTTTTACACCGACTTCTTTCAGCAGAGCTACAAACTTATCGAAACGCTCCTGATCGAGTGTTACGCTACCGTCCTCTTTCTCGATAATCAGCTGACGCTGGTAGCCGTCCAGTACGTTTCGAGTTTTCATTTCTACAAGCATCTTGTTGTTCATATAGCCTGACAGCACATCGGGATGCTGAAGGGTATAGACGAAAGATGGTGCAAAGGGGTTGTTGATATGACGGATGAAGATGTCGCGAAGCACGCTGTCGGCAGCAAAGGTCTCGGCCTTGCCATCGAGTATGGCTTCAGCTACTTCGTTGGCTTCATCGGTCTTATAGGCAGCCGAGAGCGTGGACAGATATTCCTTCAGGAACTGTGGATTGCGTTCGCCAGCCTGCCAGCGGGCCTGTAGTGTAGAAGAACTGTTATCATGACTGTTCTCCTCGACCTTTCTCAGAAATTCCTCAGCATTGCTTCCGCCAAGAAAACGACCAATCTCCTGGGCATCGGCATTGAAAATGACGAATGTGGGGTAGGCTGTTATCTGCAAGCGCTTGGCCAACGGAGCGCCATAGGCTGACTCCATGTCAATCTGCAGGTTGACGTACTTGTCGTTCATCGCATCTCCAACCTTGGCCTGTGGGAATACCTCACGAGCCATTTTCTTGCAAGGACCGCACCATTGCGTAAAAGCATCCAGGAAAATCAGTTTCTTTTCAGCTTTAGCCTTCACAGAGGCCTGCTCAAGTGTGGTGCCTTGTGGCTCGAAGGCAACGCCTTGTGCCATTGTGCTCATTGCAGCTGTCAGTGCAACTGCCATTGTCATTAATCTCTTCATAGCTTTTGTGGTTTATTAAAATATTTATTCTCGTTTTTTACTGTTACTGCATGGAGAATTTCCAGGCCATATCCTTTACTTTGCCAGGAATGGCATAGTCGAAATAACTGCTCTCGTTGAGAATGCCGCTGGCTGGATTGATCAGATACTGATAGACATGTCCTTCACGCTTGTCGGCATTCCAGGTTGCAATGTGCACCAGATTGTCGCTACGCGGTACCAGACCATAGCCATAGACGGTACCATGATAATACTTCATGATGCGCACACAGGTCACCTCATCGCCTTCGACAGGCGACTGCCAAGCGATGGTAGATGGCTGGCCACTATCATAGGAAAAACTATAGACCTTGTTGCCTGCAGCATAATAGATGAAACTGCCCACATGGCTGGCTGCCAACGAGGTTGCCTGCGAAATGTCAGGACAAAGAGCATCAAGGGCATAAAGGCCAACACCGATATTGGTGCTTTGGGGATTCGTTGTTGCGAAATTGGCTACGGCGAGGTAGCGCTCATTGCCTTTTGACATAAGCAGATAGTCGTAAGGGCGCAACGAAACTCCCTGACTGCTACCACGTCCCCAGTCGCCCATCAAGAGCTGCATGCCAGTGTTGTTTATATCGAACGCAGCCTCGTTGAGGTCTTGCAAGCCGAACTCGCGAAGCTGTGCCTCATTATAGCCTGCATAGCGGAAACGCTGGTAGGTCTGATCATAGACCACGACACCATAGTTCAGCGTGTTGGGCACCTCGGCATTCCATGCAGCCAACTGTCCGATGCCATCATCGAACTTGGCTACACCAAAACGAGTGGTGCGTCCTTCGGTAGCGCTAAACGAATAGGTGTTGGTGTAGACGTGATTGTCGTTGATGAGCACTTCGGAGCTCTGACCCGACATGACGCCTGATCCGTGCTCGCCATACCAGACGGGCTTTTCGTTGGTAGGAACCTCATGGAAGAATTCCTTGAACTCAAGTGCCTTGGCAATGCTGTTCTCGCTGACGCCCACCAGTGTCTTGTCGGTACAGAGTCCTACGTAGTTGTTGCCTGAAGCCAATGATACGGCAATGTCGAGGCAGCGCACGGGCTGTCCAGGAAGTAGCTCTCCGTTGGTAGTCTCATACAGGTTGGTATAGAAACGGTTGTAGTTAACGTTGAGCTTCGTCCATTTGTTGTAGATAAGTGCCAGATCGGAATAGCCAGGCTGGTCGGCACGTTCGTAGAACACCATCCAACCGCCATCGAACACCTCACTCACGGCAACGGGAATGCGAAAATACTGTTGGATGCCATCGTTGCGATTGGTCACTGTGAGCTGTACATAATAGTTGCCGCCTGTGCGACTGATGGGGGCCTGTAGGACGCGCTGATAGCCGATAGTGTCGATCACGGTACTGCCAGAAGCACCCGACACAGCGCTAAAGATGGTCCATACATAATCGAGTGGAGCCTGATCATCGGCAGTGATGAGATTGCCGTTGAAATAGATATGCGGTCTGAGGGTGAGCGTGTCGAAACGCATGATGGCATATTCAGACTGTAATCCAGCCATTGCGGTGTCGATACGCACCATGTCGAGCTCATGATAGTCATAGTTGCCCTTGTCATCATAGCATGACGATACTGTCGTGCCAAACAATAATGAAAGGATGAATATAGGAATATATTTTCTCATTGTCTTCTTTTGTCTTTTTAGTAAAACTCAATCCTCAAATCACTAAAATGTTACGGGCAGTCCGAACTCATCGGTAAGTGGAACCTCATGACTATTGTTATAGTCGTTGAGCGCACGTTGCATGACCTGTTGCAGATAGACAGCGTAGGAGGCCGATACTACATTGGTGGTCTCGTCGTAGCTGGTCTGTGCGTTGTAGTTGATTTCGAAGTCGATCAGTCCGAGATGTTCTATCATGAACTTGTACTTCACCTGACTGTAGGTGCCGAAATATTTGGACAGTGGTACACGCGGATAGTTGGCTGTGTCCCAGTTGGAAGGCTTGGCGAGGTAATTTCTTAATACCACGGTGAACTGCTGGTGGTTCTCTGTGCCAACGGCAAACTGTGAACTGGGTACGACGCGGAAACTGATGCTGCCATCGGTATCTGTGAAGAGGTTCGCATCAGGTAAGCGCTGTGAATTGAAATAGACCTTATAGGTTCCTTTGGTTGCTCCTGCCGGTATGACATAGTCCATTGTGCGTATGGTGGGGACGACCTGAGCGGAGTCGCCACTGAAGGCCTCGAGTCGGAATGTGCGGTCGTAGTCGACAGGCACACCTACCAACTGAGCATAGAAGGTGATGCTCCCCTCTTCGTAGGCATAGGAATAATTATAGTCTACCGACTCATAAACGGCACCGGCCTCAGTGCCTACCCAAATGTTCAGGGCGGTAAGCGAGGTGTCGTAGGAGTCTATCTCTTCTTGGCTACAGCCAGTTATAGCCAATAGAATAAATGCAAAAATACTAAACTGTTTCATTCGTATATATGTTTTATTACGAAAAATCATGAATACCTTGTTCGGCTTTATTTGTTAGGTTCGCGCTGTGCCGATTCCGTCTCAGTAATAGGAAGTGGGAATGTGTACACTTTCTTGGCAACGGCATCAATGTCGGAATAGAGAATGCTTGGACGGTTCAGGCGCTTATAGAGGAAGAACAATTGTCCTTCGCCCAGCATTTCACGACGATAGGCATGGATGAGCTCCAGATAGAAGTCGGCGGGCAGGTCGTTCAATGCGGGCAGATTACGCGCCACACGCAGTTCGTTCAGTGTGGCCTTGGCTCCGTCGGTATCGCCATTCCTGTATTGTACTTCGCTTTTCACAAGATACATCTCGCCCAGTCGGATGAGGGGCATCTTGTTGCGATAATAGGTCGCAGTGGAACTGGGCTCATCGTACTTCATCAGATAACGGTTGTTGGCATGAGTAGCGGTACCCGATTTGAAGAGGAACGTGTAACGGTAGTCCTGTGTGGCATTGTCGAAATAGTCGAGCAGACGATCGCGCGTTACAGCAAAGCTATAGGGTGAATCGTCAGAGAAATACTGATTGGCCACATCGGCAATAACCGTCAGGTTGTTCAAGGCAAACAGATGTTCGTCAGCAAGACTACGGTCGTAACCTGCCTGAAGGTTGGAAACGGTTGCCCAGGGGAACTGCTTGGAACCGATAACTGCTTGTGCTGCCTGTAGGGCTTCGTCATATCGTCCTGCCCACAAATAGACACGTGCCTGAAGACCTTTTACGGCGTAGTAGTTGAGGTGCAACTGACGATTGAGCAGATAGCCATTGTCGGTGGTCTCGCTGATGGCACGTCCAGTAGAGATAGGATCGGCATCTTTCAGCAGCTGCTCGGCAGTGAGCAGATCGGCAATAATCTTTTCGCTTACTTGTCGCACTGTGAGCTGAGGCGATACGCGATAAGACAGTTCCGTGCTATAGGGAATAGAAGGCTGGTCCGGATTGACGGTAAAGCTCACACCGAAACAACGCAATAGGTCGAAGTGAAGGAAGGCACGCAAGGCCAATGCTTCGCCCTTGATGACAGCATAGTTATCGCGAGAGAATAGCGAGGCATCGCCATCGATATTTGCAAGCAGGTGATTGGCATTGGCAATACCGCTATAGTTGGTTGTCCAGATACCTTGAATAGCACTGGTAGGGATTGCGGATTCATAATTGTAGGCCACTGCATCATCATATTGCGAATTATAATAGTAATCCCATTCTTGGCCTAACATTCCGATAAAGCCATAGGTCAGTTCTTTGGTATAGGTGCGACTATTTACCATCGACGAATAGACACCTGCCAGGGCCTCCTTGTAGCCGCTCTCAGTATTAAATAATTCAGTGTCCTCAACTTGTGAACGGGGCTGTACGTCGAGCCATTCATTGCAGGAGACAAACAATGGTATAAGGACTAATATTCTTGAAATCTTCATCATCTCATCAATTGTTTTGATAGTTAAAACTTTTTCCCTTTCCATCTTTCTTAGAACGTTGCTGTGAGTGAACATGAGAAAGTGCGCGCATAGGGATATGAGAGTCCACGCTCAGTCTTAATGGTTGACAGGTGGAATACGTCGTTGGCATAGAGGGTAACACGTAAGCGTTCAATACCAATACGCTGTAACCACGGCTGGTATTTGAAATCATAGTAGCCTGAAATCGAGGTGAGGTCGAGCATATTGTTACGCTGTATGAAACGTGTTGAGGCATAAGTAGTGGTGGGAGTACTGGATATGTGCTTATAGAGTGCCACATCACCAGGCTTGTTCCATGTCTCGCCAAAAACACGTTGGTCAACATTGTAGGCTATATTCACGTTTTCAACACGGTCAACGAGCGTTTGGTTGTAATAGTCGGCTCCGAGCTGATAGCTCAACAGGATGCTCAGTCCGATGCCACGATACTCACCGTTAAAGCCCAGCGTGCCATGAACTTTAGGGTTGGAGTCGCCTGCAATCACATAGTCGTCAGTGGTATAGTCGAAAGTGGTGGTGCCGTCCTTCTTCAAAAACAACTCACGACCTGTAGCCGGGTCAATACCGAGTGAGCGAACGGCCCAGATAGCTGTCATAGATTGTCCTTCCTCGTAGCGTATGATGGGCGAGGTGGTGTTCTCGGCATCTTGCTCTCGGTTGAAGGAGCTCAGCGCATCGTTGATCTTCGTTACTTTGTTAACGTTGTGACCAATACTACCAGTCACGCTCATGTATGATTGGTTCTTCTGATAAAAACGCCAGCTAGCAGTTGCCTCGATACCACGGTTCTGTACGTTGCCCAGGTTCTCCATGTAGTTGGTGAAGCCTGTTGACGAGGGAATAGACATAGCGATGAGAGCGCCACGCGTACGACTGTCGTAATAGTCGAAACGCAAGTTCAGTCGGTTGGCAATGCTCAGGTCGATACCTGTCGTGAAGTCGCCCGTCTGTTGCCATTTCAGGTTATCGTTAGGCATTCCCATGAGGTAGGCTCCTGAAATATTGTCGTAAATCACGTTGTCATAGAACTTGTAGGTAGCCTTCGACTGATAAGGAGAGAAATTCTGATTACCTGTCAGACCGTAGGTGACGCGCAGTTTGCAGAGGGTCAGCCATGTTACATCTTTCATGAAATGCTCTTTGTGGAGGTTCCAACCACCGCCGACACTCCAGAAGGTGCCCCAACGGTTATTGCTTCCAAAGACTGATGAGCCATTGAAACGCAGGCTGACATCCAGCAGATAACGTTCGTCGTAGCTGTAGTTGGCTGCTCCTGTGATACCCAATGAGCGGGTGTTGCTTTCGGAGCCTGATGGTGTGCCGCCTTCGGCATACTGCTTGGCAAAGGTGATGTAGTCGACGTGATTGTTCAAGAATCCCCAGGCGGTCATTCCTTCGCTGATGGAGGTGGCTGACTGCAGTGACCAGGCTGCATTGGAGAGGAAGAGATGTTTTCCCCAGCGGTGTGAGAAATGGCCTGTGATATCGGCTGAGATACTGTTTGTCTCGCCGTTGGTGATGGTATAGCTACCGCGCTTGAAATACTGGTCGCCGGTCCATTCGGTGAAGCGGGTGTGATCGCCAGGATAGAAGTCTTCGCGCTTGTTGTTCTGATGGGTATAGCCTATGCGGGCTGTAAAGCGGAGGTCTTCGATGGGGCGGTATTCCAGGTAGAAGTTTTCCGTTACTTCTGTATATTTAGAGAAGTTCTTGGTGCCTATTGAGGCGTTGTATAGTGGGTTGTAATAGGTGAGTGTGCTACCGTTGACGCTGGGTTGTGCATAGGTTCCCAGGACTTTGAGCAGATTGCCGTTGTCATCATAGGGGCGGTAGTAGGGGTTCACGGATACATAGTCGGAGAAGGAACCGTACGGGCTATCGTCGGCTTGGTTGCCTGTGACGGTAAGTGAGTTGCGGAACATCCATTTCTTATAGCGGTAGGAGAGGTTCACATTGCCTGAGATAGTACGACGCCCAGACTCTTTCATGACGCCTGCGATGTTGTTGTAGGACAGGCTTGCGGAGTAGCGTAGCTCTTGTGTGCCGCCTTCAAGATAGGCGGTATGTTTCTGTCCGATGCCTGTGCGCAGAGGCTGTGAGAGCCAGTAGGTGTCGATGCCTCGTGCGATGCCTGCTGCAATCTCATTGCGCTGTTCGTTGAGCAGGGCCTGATAGTAGGGGGATGAGGAAGTGTAGCGACCAGCATTGATCTCGACCTGTAGCTTCTCCTGAGCATTACAGAGGTTGTAGCTGGTAAGGTCGGGAACTTCGATGTTCAGGTCGCCAGTATAGGTGATGCGTAGCTTGCCTACCTCGGGCTGTACGGTCTCAACGACCACCACGCCGTTGCTGGCCTTTGAACCATAGATAGCCTTGGCGGCACCATCTTTGAGGATGGTTACCGACTTGATGCGGTTGATGTCGAGATCGAAGACTTGTTGCTGTGTGGCTTCGAAGCCGTCAAGGATAAAGAGCGGGGCATTGGGGTTGCCACTATAGTCGCCTTGTAGTCCGGCAAAGGAGGCATTGCCGCGGATGGTGATATCATCCAGTGCATTTGGGTTGGAGCCGTTGATGCTGTTCATGTCGACGACGAAAGCAGGGTCAAGGGCTTGTATGGCCTTCAGTACATTGGAGCCCGTAACCTGTTTCAGTTCGTCTTGCGAATAAGAGGAGGTAGAGCCCGTGAAAGTAGATGACTTGTAGTCGAAAAGTCCTGTAACCACCACTTCGTCCAGTTTATTGTCCTCTTGTAGGACGATAGACTGGTTGGTGTAGGTACGTTTGCCATCGTAGGTCCTGGAGAGGGTCTTCATGCCCAGGAATGAGAAGTCGATGGTGACGCGCTGTCCGCTGGGGATAGAGACTGAGAAGCGGCCGTCGTTGTCGGCTATGGCTCCGCCTTTTGTTTCGCGCACATAGATGGTGGCTGCAGGCAGGGGAGAGCCTTGTGGGTCGGTGATGGTTCCTTGAACTAATACGGAGCCATCGGCCATTTTTGGTTGTGGCCGCTGTGGTACAACAGTCTGCATGGGTATTGACTTCCTTTT
>Ga0265298_10008417_pt1 | contig 12388 bp, 6 predicted proteins | sample AusTroGonzalo_MG_3_FD_193486 | JGI IMG/M metagenome (GOLD analysis project Ga0265298, IMG submission 193486) | Bovine rumen microbial communities from tropical cattle in Woodstock, Queensland, Australia - Gonzalo_01 | ecosystem: Host-associated > Mammals > Digestive system > Stomach > Rumen ... | reverse complement strand
CCGTAGCCGTTATTTCCTGTACCCTCGTGTTCATGGCGGTGTTCATCCCCGTGACCTTCATGGGCGGTACGTCCGGTACGTTCTTCACCCAGTTCGGTATCACCATCGCCGGTTCCGTCGGTCTGTCGTGCGTCTGCGCCCTCGTCCTCTGTCCCGCCCTCTGTGCACTCATGATGAGCGCCAATGACGGCAAGGAGGAAGGAAAGGGCATCAACTATTACACCAAAAAAGCCTACGATGCAGCCTTTAACGCCATCCTCGGCAAGTACGAGACGGCGGTAGAGAAATACATCAAGCGTCCGTGGGTGTCCTTCGGTATTCTTGCCTGCGCAGCGGTGCTGCTGGTTATCTTCATGCGCGTCCTGCCTTCGGGTCTGGTGCCACAGGAGGACCAAGGTGTAATTATGTGCGAGGTACGTGCCCCCGAAGGTGCCACCCTCCACGAGACCGGAGAAATCATGAAACAGGTGGAGGAAAAAGTGAAAGCCATTCCGGAACTGGAGAGCTATGCCATCACCAGCGGTTACGGTATGATCTCTTCGGCCGGTTCGAGCTTCGCCACCCTCATCATCCGTCTCAAGAACTGGGATGACCGTCCGGGCTTCAAGCACTATATCGACTTGATCATCTATAAGTTCTATCTGGACTGCCAGTCCATCAAGAACGCCAAGGTGCTGCCGTTCCAGCTGCCGCAGATTCCGGGTTACGGTTCGTCGAACAGCATTGACCTGCAGGTACAGGATATCAGCGACGGAAACATGACCGAGTTCAGCCACCATGTGGATAATTTCCTCGCCAAACTGCGCGAGCGTCCGGAAATTGCCAGTGCGCAGTCTTCCTACTCGGAGCGCTATCCCAAATACAAAGTCAACGTGGATCCCGTGCAGTGCGAACGCGCCGGTACGACCGCCAAGGCCGTGCTCCAGACGCTTGGTGCCTACTGCGGCGGTTCCTACGTGGGCAACTTCAACCAGTTCGGTAAGGTCTATCGTATCATGACTTCGGCTTCGCCGGAGTACCGTCTCGACCCGTCCTCGCTGAATAACATGTACATCAAGGTCAAGGGAAACAAAATGGCGCCGCTCTCGCAGTTCGTCTCCCTCGAAGAGGTAGTCGGTTCGGCTTCGCTCAAGCGCTTCAACCTCATCCAGTGTATCTCCTGCTTTGTCTCGCAGGCAAGCGGTTACTCCGAAGCACAGGCTCATCAGGCCATCGCCGAGGTGTTCAAAGAGACCATGCCGACTTCCAGCACCTACGAATACGGCTCTATGTCACGTGAGGTGGAGGAGAGCTCGAACAGTAACATGACCGTCATCATCTATGCAATCTGCGTCGTGCTCATCTATCTCATCCTCGGTTCGCTCTATAACAGTTGGCTCACGCCGTTCGCTGTGCTTCTGTCCGTACCGTTCGGTCTGATGGGTTCGTTCCTCTTCTCGTGGGTGGGCTACAAGCTGCATTTGCCGGGCATGGAGAACAATATCTACCTGCAGACGGGTGTCATCATGCTTATCGGTCTGCTTGCCAAGACGGCCATCCTGATTACCGAGTTCGCTTCCGAGCGACGCGCTCAGGGAATGTCCATCGTGGATGCCGCTATGGATGCCAGCCGCGAACGTCTGCGTCCTATCCTCATGACCGTCATCACCATGATTGTCGGTATGTTGCCGCTCGTCTTCTCCGGTGGTGCCGGTGCCAACGGTAACCGTGCCCTCGCCCTCGGCGTCGTAGGCGGTATGTCCGTCGGTACGCTCGCGCTCGTGTTCGTCGTGCCTGCCTTCTTCATTATCTTCCAGACGCTGGAGGAGAAAATACACGGTGCGCCGGTGGCTCCACAACCCGTAGCGGAACAAACTCCGGAAGCCGACGAGCAGCCCGAAGCACCCAAAGCGCCTAAGGCCGCAAAGAAAGCCGTAGTGCCGGTATTGTTGCTGGCGGTAATGATGGGTTTCAGCTCCTGCGGTGTCTATAAGAAATACCAGTCCCAGACGGATGCTCCTGAGAAAGTGTTCGGTACAGGCGACACGATAACCGCCCTGCAGTCCGAAGGCTCGATAGCGGACATCTCGTGGCGCGACTACTTCAAAGACCCCATCCTACAGGCGCTCATCGACTCGGCACTCGTACGGAATACGAACATGCAGGCGGCGCGTATCGCCGTAGAGCAGGCACAGGCTTCGCTCAGGGCTGCCAAACTGGCATACATACCTTCGCTCACGCTATCGCCGCAGGCCAGTGTTTCCAGCACGATGAACACAGGCGGTTCGCTCAGTCCGGCCACCTATTCGTATAACGTGCCTCTCTCGCTGGACTGGAACATCGGTATCGCCGGTTCCGTGACGGTCAACAAGCGCAAGGCCAAAGCCGTGCTGCTGCAGGCACAGGCTTCCGAAGAGGCCACGCGGGCCAACCTCATCGCTACTGTCGCACAGGAGTATTTCCAGCTCCTGCTCCTTGACAAACAGATGAAGATCCTGCTCAAGACGGACAGCCTTTGGGAACTGTCGCTGGAGACCGAACGCGCCCTCTGGGAGAACGGACAGGCCTACTCGACCGCCGTTAACCAGATGGAGTCCTCTACCCTCAACGTTAAGATGCAGATCATCGAGACACGCCGCAGCATCCTTGCTGCAGAAAACGATATGTGCGAACTGCTCTGCATCACGCCGCAGCATATTAACCGTGGTGAGTGGGGCAGTTACGACCTGCCGGAGCGCTACACCACCGGCGTGCCCGGCGTGCTCCTGCAGAACCGTCCCGATATCAAGGCGGCTGACCAAGCCCTCGCAGAAGCTTTCTACAACACCGCCTTGGCCCGTGCCTCTTTCTATCCGTCCTTCTCCCTCTCCGGACTGCTCGGATGGACCAATAACGGAGGTATCATAGCCGACCCGGGTGCGCTGCTTATGCAGGCTGCCGCGTCGCTCGTACAGCCCGTCTTCGCACAAGGCAAACTGATTGCCAACCTCAAGATTGCCAAACTCAACCAGCAGAACAAGCTTAACAGCTATGTTCAGACGGTCATCAGTGCCGGCAATCAGGTCAACGAGTGTCTGGCAGACTGTCAGGTAGCCAAGGAGAAAGATGTATTGTATAAACGTCAGGTAGCCGTGCTGGAAAGTGCCTATAGCGGTACCCACGAGCTGATGAACAGCGGCAAGGCCAGTTATCTTGAAGTGCTCACCGCACAGGAGTCGCTCCTCAACGCACAGCTCAATGAGGCATCAAACCTCTATAACGGTTCCATCTCCCTCATTTCGCTCTACATCGCCCTCGGCGGTGCCACCAAATAAGGCGGATACGTAGTTTACAAAAAAAATCGCATCCCTCGGGGTGCGATTTTTTGATGCTTATTTCCGTATCCAAGTTTGGTTTCGGCCGATGAAACCGCGCTTGTCCAGCGAACCTCGTAAGACTAGTTTGCCGTCCTTCGGGTATATCTTGCCGTAATAGAACTTGCCGGACTCCGGATCCAGCACCCGGCCACCGTACAACTGGTTGTCCTTCTCGTCGTATTGCATGCCGCGGATGATGACCAGTCCCTCTATAGGCCGGTTATGGTCCGCACCTTCGCATTGGTCACACACCAGATCCGGCTTGCCCACCAGCAGTTTTGCAATCTTACCGTAATACATACCGTCCGTCGCCTTGTACAGTTTTACCACCGAGCGCTGCTCGCCCGTCTTGTCATCCACTGTCACCCACTCGCCGAGAATGGCGTTAATCTGCGCCTGGCACGTCAGGCTCCATGCCATCAACAGGACCGAAAAAAGAGTTTTGATTTTCATAAAACACACGTTTTTGCTAAAATTCGCTGCAAAAATACAATATTTTTTGCATATATGCAAAGTTTTTCGTAACTTTGCGCGATTTTTTTAGTCTATGACACTTGTTTTTGCATCCAATAATGCCCATAAACTGGCGGAAGTACGCCAGATTATGCCTGCCGGCACGCAGGTACTCAGTCTCCATGATATCGGTTTCGAGCACGAAATCGACGAGACCGGCACCACCCTTGAAGCCAACAGCCTCATCAAGGCTCAGACGGTGGCAGATTTTATCAGCCAGACCTCAGACCTCAGCACCCCGATAGACGGTGTTTTTGCCGATGACACCGGACTGGAGATAGACGCGCTGGGCGGACAGCCGGGCGTTTATACCGCCCGTTGGGCAGGCGAACCGGCCGCCAACCGGGCCAAGGCCTTGCGCGAATTAGCCGGACAAGCCAACCGCAAGGCGCAGTTCCGCACCGTCATCACCCTCATCCGCGACGGACAGACTCGGCAGGTGGAGGGCATCGTCCGCGGACGTATTGCCGACGAGGAATACGGGCAGGGCGGTTTCGGCTATGACCCCGTCTTCATTCCCGAAGGCCATGACAAGACCTTCGGCGAGCTGCCGGCCTCTATCAAGAATAACATCAGTCACCGCGCCCGCGCGCTGGCCCAATTAGTACAGATATTATGAGACGCACCCGAACTATACTTCTTCTCCTCTGCCTTTTGTCCCTCTGCCCCCTGCGGGCGCAGGTATGGCGTTCGCACTTGGCCTACAATAACGTCACGCGCATCGCCATGACGCCGGAACTTGTGTACGCGCTGTCCGACGGCAGCCTGTTCAGCGTGGATAAGCGGACCGAAACCATGCGCATCTATGACCGCCAGAACGGACTGCACGGTACGGACATCACCTGTATAGGTTATGACGAAAAAGGCGGGCAGCTCATCATCGGGTACGGCTCCGGCAAGATAGACATTCTCACCCCGTCGGGTGCCCGGTACATCAGCGCGCTGTACGACAAAGATATGACCCAGCGCAAAACCATCCATAACATCACCATCGCTGACCGTACCGCCTATTTGTCCACCGATTACGGCGTGCAGACCATGGACCTCAACCAGCTCAAACTGGTGGACTCCTACTGGCTGCGTCCGGGAGGAGAGGAGACCGAGGTACTGGACGTGACCATCACCAACGACAGCATCTATGCCTTTACCGAAGATAGCCTTTTCTGCGCTGCGCTCACCGATAACATCGTCGATTATACCCGATGGAACCGGGAGAAACGCTCATCACGTATCCAACCCGACCCGGACAAGGGTACGCACTATCAGGACCTCACCGGACACTGGTACGCCGGCGGTAGCGAGGGCATCGTCCTCGTCAGCGCCACCGAGCGCGTCAGTTACAAGCCGCAGAGTCCGCTCAGCAATATCCCTTACCGTCTGCACTATTCTCAAGGACGTCTTTTCGTTGTGCAAGGCGGACGGTGGTCGTCAGAAATGAGACGCACCGGAGAGGTGATGATCTACGACGGCGAGCAGTGGCTCAATATTCCCAGAGACTCCATCGTTCCGCGGACAGGCATTGAGGCCTACGATTTCATGAATGTGGCGGTAGAACCGGGCAATCCCAAGCATTTTTTCGTAACCAGTTACGGCACCGGACTATACGAGTTCTACAACGACCGCCTCTCGCGCCATTTCCTGCCGGCCGAGGACAATCCCCTCGAACCGGCCGCCAAGAACCCAGCCCGCTACACCCGTCTGGATTTTGCAACCTACGACGCCCAAGGCAACCTTTGGCTGATGGATGCCGGTGACGTGACCTATCCGCTCGTCTGCTTGGACGCGCAAGACGGATGGCACGGACTGCCCGTCAAGGTGAACGGAGAGGACATACCTTTCCACACCCCGGGCGGACTGCTCATAGACTGCCTGCGGCCCAACTACAAATGGCTGGCTACCGCGCGGCACAATACGACGCTGATTCTGCTCGATGACAACGGAACTCCTTTCGATGCCTCGGATGACAAGACCGTCGCACACAAGGAATGGGTGCTTGATGACGGACACTCCGTCGCGCCGTCGTTCATCTATGCCCTCATGCAGAGCGCCGACGGACGCATATGGGTGGGAACTGAACAGGGAGTGCTCATCATCAGCCCTGAGACCGATTATTTCCAGTCCAACCGCGCCACACGGCCGCAGATAATTGACCATAACGGCGAGAACCCGATGGCGGAACTCACCGTCAATGCCTTCTGCCAAGACAAGGACGGCAATATATGGGTGGGAACGAACACGCTGGGCGCCTACGTACTCAACGCGGACGCCACGGAGATAACCGCACATTACACGACCGACAACTCCGCCATGCCGTCCAATACCGTACTCGCCTTTTCTGTCGATGAAAGCGGCAATATATTCATCGGTACCGGTAACGGACTTGTGGAGTTCCGGCCGTATGATGACCCTGCCGGCTCATCCCGTACGATGGACGAAGACGGACGCGACTTGGGCTCTATCCTCCAATGGAAGCTGCATTTGTCTTATACCGATTTGGAAGCCATCATCGCCACGCCGGAGCGTATCTACGCCCGCGCGAACGGTTCGCTTTTCTACGTGGACCGCGCCGATGACCATATCGGCTATATGGACAAAACGACCGGTTTGAACGGCAGTACCGTCTCCCATATAGGCTATGACCCCTCGTCCGAAAGACTGGTCATCGGCTATGTGGACGGACGTATTGACTTGGTGGATAAGGACAATAATGTCTATCAGCTGCCCGACCTCCATATGAAAGCCAGTTCGGTAGCCGTCACCATCAATGCCATCACGCCCGGCAAGCACCGTACTTACCTCGCCATGCCTTTCGGTATTTTGGTCATCCATCCCAAGAAAGGCGAGGTCAGCGACACTTATTACATCGGTCATGAAGCGAGCGACGTGGAGGTGCTCCAAGTCGTAGAGACCGCTGACACGCTTTATGCGTTCTCAGCCGACTCCCTTTATGCGGCATCTTTGAAGGACAATCTCGTGGACTTCTCCTACTGGCATACCTCCAAACTGCCGAAGGGCAAGGTACAGCAGGCCGTCCTCTTTGACAACGAACTGCATCTCTTGGCAGACTCCGTGCTCTACTGCCGTCATAACGGCCAGTGGCAGAAGAAAATGACCCGTTTGAATTGGGTGCATGTGTCGGGCGGACAACTCCTTACCTATATCGACGGGCAGGGCGTGTACCGCATCATGGAGGACTATACCCTATCCGGCCTGACCGCCAATTATGCTGCGTGCGACGCCCTTTACTCGAACGGAGAGTACTGGGTTGCTGCACTCGATAAAGGCGTGATACGACTGCAAGCCTCCGGCGATGCCGTCTTTGCGCCGGCCGGACCCAACAGCAACCACGGTTATTTCCTCCATTCGGCGCACGGACGCATCTACTCCACCATCGGCGGACGATGGGCTTCTCAATACTTCCGCATGCCCCGTATCAACATCTACTCCGGACAGCAGTGGAGCTGGCTCGCGCCGACGAACCTCGCCACCTATGAGACCGACTTCTGGTGGTACGCGTGGGATCCCGTCAGCATTGCCGTAGACCCGTCCGATGCCGACCATTACTATATCGCCACGTATTGTACAGGTGTGTTCGAGTACAACCACGGCGCCCTCACCCGTTATGGAGACGGAGTGAACGGCAGTTCGCTCAGATTAGTGAATGACAAACTAGACCCGCACTGGTACACGCGCACGGACGGCGCGATGATGGACGAACAGGGCAATCTATGGGTGCTCAATGCTACAGAGGTAGGCCAGCCGCTGCACGTCATGACGCCCGACCATAAATGGCATCCGCTGCCCTTGCGTAGCGGAGGTAAGGGACTGGTTCTCAACACCCCGAAGGGTATATGGGCCGACCGGCGCGACAGCAACCGCAAATGGTTCATTGACCAGCGATTCACACCGGGTGTCATCCTCATGGACGATGGCGGCACACCGGCTGTCAGCTACGACGACCGATGCATGGTGCGCTCCAGCTTTGTGGACCAGAACGGCCGCGGAATCACGCCCTCGTTCTATTATTGCATGGCGCAGGACCGCAACAACCGGATGTGGATCGGTACTGAGGCCGGCATTCTGATTATCCCGGAGTCAACGGACTTTTTCACGAGTAACGAGTGCCACCGCATCATCATTCCGCGCAATGACGGAACGGGCCTCGGCGACTATCTGTTGGGCAACGAACAGATCAACTGTATGGCCGTCGATGGCGGTAACCGCATGTGGATTGGTACCGCCGCTTCAGGCCTCTACCTCATCGAGGACGATACCATCACCGTCGCGCATTTTACGGACAACAACTCCATGCTGCCCTCCAATACCATCCTGTCCATCGCCATCATTCCCGAGACAGGAGAGGTGTTTGTTGGTACAGACCGCGGCATCGCCTCTTATCTGAGTGACGCCAGTGAACCGCGCGAAGATATGAGCGGCGCCTATGCCTACCCGAATCCCGTACGGCCGGACTACGGCGGTGCCGTTTCTATCACCGGACTGATGGATAACTCCGAAGTCAATATCATCGATTCCGGCGGCCACCTCGTTTGCAAGACACGTTCCCACGGCGGTACTGCCGTGTGGGACCTCCGTCTCGCGGACGGACAGCGTGCCAAGAGCGGCGTCTATACCGCCCTGTGCAACACCAAGGGAGGACGCGCTGCCGTCAAGATACTGGTTGCCCGATAACGATGCCTGACAAATCCAAGGACATACTACGCTGCACCTTGCTATTCTTGCTCCTGCTGCTGCCCGTCTTCTATGCGCTGGTAGCCGCTGCGGACTTGGAATATTCATGGACGAAGAAAGCCGCCTATCTGGCCGTAGTGATGGTACTGCTCCTGCTGCCGGCTCTTTTCCTCAAGGCACGCACCTATTTTATCGTGCAAGGCATCTTCAATTTCCTATTCTTCCCCGTGGAGATGGCTAGCCTTTATCTGAACCGGCAGCCCGCCTCCGCGCCTTTTCTGGAGATTATTGCGCACACGGATGCCGCTGAAGCGGGCGAACTGCTGCTCTCCCTATGGCCCGTGTGCATAGCCGTCATTGCATTATGGGTTCTTTATTTTACGGTGGCTGCACGAGTGAAGGACAGGGAGCTGTTCGGACCGATAGCCGGAAAAATACTCATTGGCTGCGCCGGCGGTGCGATAATTGCAGGCTTGCTTGCCATGACGCTTTTTCTCAAGCAGATTCATGAGGAGCGCACGTTCGGCGAGGCTATGGTGGAGGCTACCGGACTGGTAAAAATGAAACTGTACAAGATTTATCCGTACAACCTCTATATACACGCCACCTCGCTGCTGCAGAAAAAGCACCGGGTGCGCCGCCTGCAGGAGAATGTGTCGGTCTTCCGTTTCGGTATCCATCGCGCGGAGCCTTCCTCCGAACTATACATCCTTGTTATCGGCGAAGCCTCCCGATATGACCACTGGGGCATTAACGGCTACGGGCGCAATACGACGCCCCGCTTGAGTGCCTGCGCCAATCTTATCTCCTACGACAGCGTCTATACGCAGGCGAACCTCACCGAGTACGCCGTTTCCCTTCTGCTGACGCGTGCCACCGCGGAGCGGATGGAGACCGCCTACGCAGAGAAATCATTGCCGGAAGCCTTTCAGGAAGCAGGGGCATGGAGCGGATATATCAGCAAACAGCTCTCCTTTGACCTTACCGAACGCATCCGATCCAACTGCGACTACTCGCGTTTCTATAGTAAGAACTTTGATTTGGACGGCAATTATGACATACAAATGATAGAAGACCTGCGTTCCACCCTCGCGGACACCATGCAATTCTATCTGCTCCACTCTTTAGGCAGCCATTTCCGCTATGAGCACCGCTACCCGGACGCGTTCGAGTGTTTTAAACCGGTTTTGGGCAAGGCCGCAGGCTATTCAGTCCTCACGGAAAGCAACAAAGAGCTACTCGTCAATGCCTACGATAACTCCATTCTGTATACAGATTGGTTTCTGTCAAGCCTGATTGAGACGGTGGACAGTCTGGACCGCGTAGCCGCTATCCTTTATGTCTCCGACCACGGGGAGAGTTTTTGGGACGACGAGCGCCGGCTCTCGCTCCATGGATCTTATCAGGTGTCCGAAGCGGAGTACCATGTGCCTTTTGTCATCTGGTACTCGGACGAATACGCCGCCTTGTATCCGGAGAGGACAGCCGCCATGCATAAAAACAAGACTACACCCGTTTCATCGGATGTAGTCTTCTATTCCATGTTAGGGATGGCCGGTATCGAGGGTCTTTCTGATTCGACCCGCTGTGTCTGCTCGCCCGCGTTGGCACCGATAGACAGTGTGCGCGTCTGCACCGGGTCCGGCGCCGTGGAGACGATGGTGCTCCGTTAGCCCTTGATCAGTTTCATGAACTCCTCGCGAGTCTTCGCCTGTTCGAAAGCTCCGGTGAAATCGGAGGTTACGGTCATGGCGTGCTGTTTCTGTACGCCCCTCATTTGCATGCAAAGATGCTCCGCTTCAATCACCACCATCACGCCTAGCGGGTTGAGCGTATTCTGGATGCAGTCCTTGATTTGTGTCGTCAGGCGCTCCTGTACCTGCAGCCGGCGGGCGTACACATCCACAATGCGGGCGATCTTGCTCAGCCCCGTGATTCGTCCGTCCGGTATGTACGCCACATGTACCTTGCCGAAGAACGGCAGCATATGGTGCTCGCACAGAGAATAGAAATCAATATCCTTAACCACCACCATCTGACGGTAGTCCTCCTCAAAGAGCGCCGAACGAAGGATGGCTTCCGGATCCTCTTTATAGCCCTTGCAAAGGAACTGCAAGGCCTCGCCTACGCGGTGAGGCGTTTTCAGCAAGCCCTCACGCTGCGGGTTCTCGCCTATATGACGCAGAGTGGTCTCCACCGATGCCGCGATGGCATCCGTGACCTGCGGATTACTGTGAAATTCCTGTAGATTCATTGCAGCACTTTGATTTTATCGCGTACAATATACGTTTCTCCAATCAGATCAGGGAACAGTTGTACGAATGTGTTTTTGTATTCCTTCGCCTGCTCGTACGTACGGAAGTCACCCAGCCGCACCTTCCAGAACGGCGGCAGATACTGCACGTAAATGGTCTGGTTCACTTGGGATTGCAGTTTTTCCTCCAAGTCCAGCGCCTCCCCTTTGGCGGTCTGCTGCTGGTTGGATGAATAGACTTGCACGCGGTAGCCTTCTATCTCCACCCACTCACGCGTACCGTTGATAGCACCGTCCAGCAGAGTCGCTACCGCTGTATCTTGGATCACCTCCACATTCGTCATTTGCTCCAGCAGGTTCACGCGCGGAGCGCTTGCTACAGGAGCCACTTCAATAGAGTCGTCTGCCAGCACCGGCATTGCGGCCAGCAGCACGAAGAATATGCTAAAAATCTTTCCTCTCATTTTACAACCTTTTCAATTTTAACCTTAATAATGGAACGAACTGCCGCCGACGAACTCGCGCAAGAGCGATGTGGGCGGAATCTCGTTTTCGGGAACGGGCACGAAATACTGCAGGAATTTGAGCAGCCTGTGCGCCTCCGTGTATTCTTCGCAGAACTTCGGCACCTCTTGGAGAATCGGCTCGGCATGACGCTTGAGCACCGCGAACTCGAACATCAGCGCCGAGTTAAACATCACGTCCGCTTCCTCTTGGAACGGATAAACCCATTTATTCTCACCGCGTATCACTGACGGACAACGGGCAATGGTCTCCTTCGCCGAGTAACCGCGGTACTTATAGTCGCGCACCACGCGACGCAGCAGGCGGATGTCGGTCGTCGGAATCCAGTTGTGGTTGTCAATATTGATGGTCGTCAGCGCCGAAACATAAATCTTGAATGTCAGGCTCTTGTCCACATCCGGCAGAATGCACGGGTTGAGCGCATGCAGACCCTCGATAACCAGCACTGAGTTCTTCTGCAACCGCAGTTTACGGCCTTCGAAGACGCGCTCGCCAATCGAGAAATCGAATGTCGGCAGATCCACTTCCTTGCCGTCCAGTATATCATGCATTTGCTGACGGAAGAAAGGCAGGTCCACGGCATTCACGTTCTCAAAATCCCATTCGCCGTTCTCGTCACGCGGCGTGTCCACGCGGTTCACGAAATAATCGTCCATGCTCAGTACCTCGGGACGTATTCCGTCCACCATCAACTGAATCATCAGACGCTTGGAGAACGTGGTCTTGCCCGATGAAGAAGGACCACTGATGAATACTATCTTGGGTCGTTTTTCTGCGATGGAATCGGCGATTTGTGCAATTTTCTTCTCATGCAGCGCCTCTGCCAACTTAATGAGTTCGAACGACTTTTTCTGCTTGCAGGCATCATTGAAATCGCTCACATTGTTTATATGCAGCAACTTGTTCCAGCGGCTGTACTCGCGGAAGATGGAGAACATCTTGTCTTGCGCCACGCAGTCTTCAAGTATGGTCGGGTTGGATCGGTTCGGAATCCGCAGCAGCAGTCCGTCTTGGAACGGCTCGATGTCAAACAGCGTGATATAACCTGAACTGGGCAGCAGCACGTTGGTAT
>Ga0265298_10008416_pt1 | contig 12388 bp, 6 predicted proteins | sample AusTroGonzalo_MG_3_FD_193486 | JGI IMG/M metagenome (GOLD analysis project Ga0265298, IMG submission 193486) | Bovine rumen microbial communities from tropical cattle in Woodstock, Queensland, Australia - Gonzalo_01 | ecosystem: Host-associated > Mammals > Digestive system > Stomach > Rumen ... | reverse complement strand
GAAATAAAGATACGGGTGATTTGGCTCAGAAATCTATAGAAAAATGGGAAATCGAGGTGTACAACAAAAGGGAGGATCATATTGGTGTTATAAAACCGAGCGACGGTAAGTTCCATCCAGAATTGAAGAGAGTTTCACTTTAGCAATTTATATGATAGGCTGGGATATCATAGAAAGACAAAAAAGGATAAAGATGGAATTAAAATGTTTGAAATGTGGAAGTGAAAGAGCGTATAAGTACGGGAAAATGAAGGGACATCAAAGATACAGATGCAAAGATTGTGGATATCAATACACGAAGACGGAACCGAGAGGGAAACCAGAGAAAGATAAAATCTTGGCATTAATTTTGTATTTATCAGGTTTGTCGATGAACGCAACAGCGAAGATATTGAATGTAACAGCACAAAGCGTAATGCGCTGGATTCGAAAAATGTACGACAAATTCATAACGGAAAAGCTGGATATTTCCGCGGTAAAAGAGATAGAAATGGACGAAATGCATCATTATTACCAAAAAAAACTCAAAGATTATGGATCTGGAAAACTATTGATCATCGAAGCAAAGACCTCATCGGGTGGAATTTTGGACATCGTGATACAAAAACCTTAAAAAAAATGTATGAAGAAATGAAGTTTGAGAAAATGCCACATGTATACGCAGATAAATACGAGTGTTACAAAAAGTTTTTTCCAAAGAAAAATCTGACTCAATCTAAGAAAAATACGTCCGCTATTGAGAGAAACAATTGTCGACAAAGGCACTGGCTCGCTTCTTTTAGAAGGCGTTCTATTGTTGTGACTAAATCCATGGAAAATTTGAGAAAAACCATGGCTTTATTTGCTAGATTCCGTATCAATGGATCTATCGACGAACTACTTGCATTGCTAAAGTGAAACCCTCGAATTGAAAGTGCCAGGGAGAGTGATGAGAAAATGAGCGAATTTTGCTGTAATGAGATGAAGAGAGACATCGAATATGAATGCGAGAAGCATGACAATATTTTTGATTGCTACGACCATTTGATGTGTTACAACGATGTTTTTGATGAATATGGAATTATTATTCATGATGGCGGAAGTTCTTACATGTTAATCAATTATTGCCCATTTTGTGGAAAAAAACTGCCGCACTCCAAAAGAGATAGATTTTTTGATACCTTAGAAGAACTTGGATATACGGACAAAGAGATCGCTAATAGAAAGATCCCTTTAGAATTCAGAACCGACGAATGGTGGAAGAAACGCGGGCTGTAAAGAAACGCTTGATACAATCTTCACTACATGTTATTTCATTTTTTAAAATCAAAAAAATTAAGAAGTTTTGATACATAAGATTTTTTTACTTTTGTTGTTTTAATCTTCTTTACCGTAGATTTCTTTTTAGATGGTTTCCATTTTTTTTCTATTGCGGTTTGAAGCATAGCCTTAGGACGTTTAGAGTTTCCCTTTTCTATTTGTTCAGTTACAGCATCTACTGCGTTAATAAAGGTTTCGCCTTCTGTTTTGTTTGAAATATCTACTGATTCAATCAATGAATACCCCATATTCATAACTTTTTTTACGGATACAAGCATATCTTTTTGGTTTTGTTTCGTACTTGTTTGAGTGATGCTAAACACCACTGAGGTAATTTTCTGTTTCGTTTTCTTAAAAGTAATATCGATATGTATATCAGTTTTTGTATTGATTTCTCTCTGTGCAATACTTAATACACGAATTCTAAAGTCTGCAAAACGAGTGTAGAGTTGCTTGGGTATACCCAATTTTTCTCGTAGTGCTAAGATATCAAAAGTTCTCGTTTGTAAGGATTCATGAGACTTTAGTAGTTCATACAAACGAATGGCATAAACACTAGAAAGTTTTGTGATATTTGTTAGCTTATATTGAGTGAATTCTCTACGCAAATTAAGTATAAAAGGTTTTATATCGTTAGATAAATGAATTTCAATACAACCTTTGTTGTGCCAATAAAGTGCTTTACTTGTAAGATTTGTTTTTATAGTTAAGTTTCTTTCTGGATAGTATACCATAGCGGTTCTTGTCATAAGCCGATCAGCTGCTTTTTGTAAATCTCTATATGCAAAATTTATGGTTTTAGCTCCAAGAACTTTTGAAAATTCTTCAGCTGTTATCGTGAATACGGGCAAATCCTGTGAATCTGGATTTATTTTCGAAAGTACTAACATAAAAAGTTTATATTCCAGTAAATTCAGAGTTTTGGATGCTTCTATAAGAGAGTTGCTCTGTACGACTACATCTGTTTCTTTTGCTTTTAATTTCTTAATTCTCGACATAACAACTTCCTTCGTTTAAGGATATATTTCTTGTATGATGACGTCAAGATTCAAAAGTCATATTTTTAACAACCAAAACGTCGTTTTTTAACGATCAATTTCTCGTTTTTTGTAAAAAATTTCAACAACCAAAACGTCGTCTTTCAACAACCAAAATGTCTACAAACGACAACCAAAACGTCGACAATACCACCTTCAAACCCTCTGATTAACAGGAGGTTTAAAGTCCCTAAAACAAGATATAAAACAAGATATTTAAAAACGCGCGCCCGCGCGACCCTGTGGATAACTTAAAAATCCGGTAATTTTTCGTACGAAAAATTTTGTTGAATTTCGACCTATATCCAATCCCAAACTTAACTAACTAAAAATTTCAACTATCCAAACCAAGGCAATTTACACCTAAAGCTAGAGAAGTTGGTTTCTAGGTAGTACTACAACGAAAACTAATCGAGCTTGGATAAGATTTTTTTAGAGAGATTTTTAAGTTAGACCGCAAAGGTTAACAAAAATTAACTTTAAAATACCGCTATAAGCCAATTTAAGCCACGTAGGAGGTGCGTAAACAGTAAAACCACCTAATTATACATAAAATCCTTTTAAGAGGCTTTCTCGGGCTTTAAATCGCGTTTTTGGAATTTTGAAGAAATTTAGGTTCAAACTAGCTAAGAAAAAATAGCTAATCTGTAATCACGATCAAAATCAAATTTTGAGAGTGCGCACTTATGCACACCTTGGATTTTTATCCAAAAATGTGCCACAAAAGCCTGCGGCGCAGAAAAGTTATTTAATTGGTTTTTATTCCGATTCGTTTGATTTTTATTTTTAGGTTCTGTAAAGTACTGGAAGGTTCTGTAATTAAAATGGGGATAGAAATGATCGAATTATCTCATATCAAAATCTCTTTGATTATGATGAAAGAAATGACTGAAATCGATGAGTTTAAGATGAACTGGAATGTTCACAATTTAACGAGGCTAGATCAATTAAAAGAGTTGAGGAGGGTTTCAACGATTGAGTCAATAGGATCATCTAATCGTATAGAAGGAAATAAACTATCAAACATAGATGTAGAAACAGTATTAAAAAACATAAAAAAACAATCTTTTAAAAACCGAGATGAAGAGGAAGTTGCTGGGTACTCAAAGCTATTAAATATCATTTATGATAGCTATTCGACTATACCTATAACCGAGAACTATATAAAACAATTACATGGTATTTTGCTTCAACATGTCTCGAAGGATGTACGCCACAGAGGGGAATATAAGAAAATATCAAATGCTGTAGCTGCTTTTGACGCTACTGGTAAAGAAATAGGTATTATTTTTCGTACAGCTACTCCCTTTGACACTCCAAGATTGATGCACGAACTAATTTTTTGGGTGAACAACACATTAGAAGAGGGTTTTTTTCATCCATTGTTAGTTATAGGTGTATTTATAGTTCATTTTTTAGCTATTCATCCATTTCAGGATGGAAATGGTCGTTTGTCTAGAGCATTGACTGCACTACTCCTATTAAAATCTGGATATTCTTACGTTCCTTATAGCTCTATGGAATCTATTATAGAATCTAGTAAAGGTAGCTACTACATGGCTCTTAGGGAAACCCAGAAAACCATATGGGATAGTCAAGTAGATTATCAGCCATGGCTTGAATTCTTTATTACAGCGCTATGCAAACAGAAACAGCACTTGGAAGAAAAAATAAAGCAAATTGAAAGGACCGCAGATTTAAGCAAAAATGCTCGTGCGGTATTAAATCTCTTTAGGGAAGGTGAAGAGCTAACATCAAGGGCGATATCACTAAAAACAAACATCAATATAGAAACCGTTCGTAAGATCTTACAAAAATTGCTTAAACGCGGAGATATCAAAAAATACGGGACTACCTGTACAAGCTCATATCAGAAAACTGAGAAGCAATAATCACGATCAAAATCAAATTTTGAAAGTGCGCACTGTTGCACAGTTTGGATTTTGTATCCAAAATATGCAAAACTAGAGCCTGCGGCACGTTTGAAATGCGCAAGTGAGAATGAAATATATTTAGGAATAAAAATTATGAAAAAAATATGCATATGTTTGTTTTTCTTTTTTTGCGCGACTAAGGCTTTACATATAGAAACGCACAGGGGTTGTACTGAAGAATATTATGACCAAATTATGGCTCCAATGTTTAAGAAACAGGAATTGGCGGGACAAAGGTTTAGTGATTTATCCAGACAGATGCGAATGTTTGAATCTGATCAAAGTGAGAAAGATGGAGAAATAGGAGATTTAGAGAATTACTGTGAAAATCGGCAGGTTTTATTACGAAAACAAGAAAATTATTTTTTAGAAAGCTGTTCCTATAGCATTATAACGAGAATTATAAAAGAAGCTATGTACTATGCTTACGGAGCACGATTAGATAAAAAAGCAGTAGAAACACACATAGCAGGGGCTTCAGAATTATATTCAATTCTTAATTCCTTTGATTCTGAAAGTGCTAACTCGAAACAATATGATGAATTAAGAAATAAGTGTGAAGAATGTGAAAAACTGTTTGAAGCCACAGGGTGGATGTTAGCTTCAGATAAAGAGATATCTACGGAACATAAGGAAGAGGAAAATTTTGGAAATGCGTCGGGTACTGTTTCAGAAGCAGAAGATCAAAAATCCATAGAAGAGGAAAAATTTGATACTTCCTTTAGTAAAGATGATATGGATAATAAACCATTATCTTCGGAATATGAAAAAACAACATCTCCACTATCAAAAGAAGAACAAATAGCTGACATTAAGTATTTTGAACAACAATGTATAGAGAATTCACGTATAGAGGAAGAAAAAGCAAAAATCCAAAGTGCTGATAACGCAATTTTTGCAGCTCAAGAACTCATTTATTTCGAATTAGATGACCCATCTTTGGTTGATATGAAAGATATCAAAGTATCTGACGAACAAGGATTAAGACAAGAGGCTTTTGATGCGGTAGAAAGAGAATTTCAGAAGAAGAGAGATATAATCAGGGCAGAATGTTCAGCGCAAATACGATTTATTAACGGAGAGGGCTTCGTAAAAGATCCAGAACCCTTGGTTATGGTTTCTGGACACGGTTTACCCATGAAACATACCGTATCCATGGAGGGATTACTCAATAGCGATCAAAACCGAATGCAACGGTTAAGACAGGAAGAGTTACAAAAAATCGGGGAAAGTGATCTACAGCGAGTGGCGAAGATGGTTCCTTTTGTTGGAGCTTTGATGGATTATAATTACGGAAGAATTTCCGAAAAAGAATGTATAGAGCATCTAAGCGTTGATGCTTTGACTACCTTTGCACCAGTGGGAAGTCTTGCAAAAGGAATTAGTTTCTCAAAATCTCTTTTGAAGAAAAAGCAACCTATCAAGCAATTAATGGTTGATACGCAAGAATTCACTACAAAGATGAAAATTTCAGAAAAGCCAATAGATGAATTCAGACATGCAACAATAAACACCGACTTTGTGATTGCGAATGATAATACCATAACAATGTCAGGAAAAGTCGCTGTCGGCGAGAGTGCTGGTATTGGAAGGGCGTCTTCGAGTGTTGTTGGTAGTAACTCGTATGGAGGAGTAAGGTCGAAGTCAAAAAATATAAACAAAGGTTTTGCAGAAAAAGATTCTCGAAAGGCGTCAAAACAGAGAATAGTTGATACAGCAGAAGGAAGAAATGAATGCTGGCGTCAAATGAAAAAATCTGGAGAATGGGAAAGTGTGAGTGGTTACAATAAATCAACATTAAGAAATAAAGATACGGGTGATTTGGCTCAGAAATCTATAGAAAAATGGGAAATCGAGGTGTACAACAAAAGGGAGGATCATATTGGTGTTATAAAACCGAGCGACGGTAAGTTCCATCCAGAATTGAAGAGAGTTTCACTTTAGCAATTTATATGATAGGCTGGGATATCATAGAAAGACAAAAAAGGATAAAGATGGAATTAAAATGTTTGAAATGTGGAAGTGAAAGAGCGTATAAGTACGGGAAAATGAAGGGACATCAAAGATACAGATGCAAAGATTGTGGATATCAATACACGAAGACGGAACCGAGAGGGAAACCAGAGAAAGATAAAATCTTGGCATTAATTTTGTATTTATCAGGTTTGTCGATGAACGCAACAGCGAAGATATTGAATGTAACAGCACAAAGCGTAATGCGCTGGATTCGAAAAATGTACGACAAATTCATAACGGAAAAGCTGGATATTTCCGCGGTAAAAGAGATAGAAATGGACGAAATGCATCATTATTACCAAAAAAAACTCAAAGATTATGGATCTGGAAAACTATTGATCATCGAAGCAAAGACCTCATCGGGTGGAATTTTGGACATCGTGATACAAAAACCTTAAAAAAAATGTATGAAGAAATGAAGTTTGAGAAAATGCCACATGTATACGCAGATAAATACGAGTGTTACAAAAAGTTTTTTCCAAAGAAAAATCTGACTCAATCTAAGAAAAATACGTCCGCTATTGAGAGAAACAATTGTCGACAAAGGCACTGGCTCGCTTCTTTTAGAAGGCGTTCTATTGTTGTGACTAAATCCATGGAAAATTTGAGAAAAACCATGGCTTTATTTGCTAGATTCCGTATCAATGGATCTATCGACGAACTACTTGCATTGCTAAAGTGAAACCCTCGAATTGAAAGTGCCAGGGAGAGTGATGAGAAAATGAGCGAATTTTGCTGTAATGAGATGAAGAGAGACATCGAATATGAATGCGAGAAGCATGACAATATTTTTGATTGCTACGACCATTTGATGTGTTACAACGATGTTTTTGATGAATATGGAATTATTATTCATGATGGCGGAAGTTCTTACATGTTAATCAATTATTGCCCATTTTGTGGAAAAAAACTGCCGCACTCCAAAAGAGATAGATTTTTTGATACCTTAGAAGAACTTGGATATACGGACAAAGAGATCGCTAATAGAAAGATCCCTTTAGAATTCAGAACCGACGAATGGTGGAAGAAACGCGGGCTGTAAAGAAACGCTTGATACAATCTTCACTACATGTTATTTCATTTTTTAAAATCAAAAAAATTAAGAAGTTTTGATACATAAGATTTTTTTACTTTTGTTGTTTTAATCTTCTTTACCGTAGATTTCTTTTTAGATGGTTTCCATTTTTTTTCTATTGCGGTTTGAAGCATAGCCTTAGGACGTTTAGAGTTTCCCTTTTCTATTTGTTCAGTTACAGCATCTACTGCGTTAATAAAGGTTTCGCCTTCTGTTTTGTTTGAAATATCTACTGATTCAATCAATGAATACCCCATATTCATAACTTTTTTTACGGATACAAGCATATCTTTTTGGTTTTGTTTCGTACTTGTTTGAGTGATGCTAAACACCACTGAGGTAATTTTCTGTTTCGTTTTCTTAAAAGTAATATCGATATGTATATCAGTTTTTGTATTGATTTCTCTCTGTGCAATACTTAATACACGAATTCTAAAGTCTGCAAAACGAGTGTAGAGTTGCTTGGGTATACCCAATTTTTCTCGTAGTGCTAAGATATCAAAAGTTCTCGTTTGTAAGGATTCATGAGACTTTAGTAGTTCATACAAACGAATGGCATAAACACTAGAAAGTTTTGTGATATTTGTTAGCTTATATTGAGTGAATTCTCTACGCAAATTAAGTATAAAAGGTTTTATATCGTTAGATAAATGAATTTCAATACAACCTTTGTTGTGCCAATAAAGTGCTTTACTTGTAAGATTTGTTTTTATAGTTAAGTTTCTTTCTGGATAGTATACCATAGCGGTTCTTGTCATAAGCCGATCAGCTGCTTTTTGTAAATCTCTATATGCAAAATTTATGGTTTTAGCTCCAAGAACTTTTGAAAATTCTTCAGCTGTTATCGTGAATACGGGCAAATCCTGTGAATCTGGATTTATTTTCGAAAGTACTAACATAAAAAGTTTATATTCCAGTAAATTCAGAGTTTTGGATGCTTCTATAAGAGAGTTGCTCTGTACGACTACATCTGTTTCTTTTGCTTTTAATTTCTTAATTCTCGACATAACAACTTCCTTCGTTTAAGGATATATTTCTTGTATGATGACGTCAAGATTCAAAAGTCATATTTTTAACAACCAAAACGTCGTTTTTTAACGATCAATTTCTCGTTTTTTGTAAAAAATTTCAACAACCAAAACGTCGTCTTTCAACAACCAAAATGTCTACAAACGACAACCAAAACGTCGACAATACCACCTTCAAACCCTCTGATTAACAGGAGGTTTAAAGTCCCTAAAACAAGATATAAAACAAGATATTTAAAAACGCGCGCCCGCGCGACCCTGTGGATAACTTAAAAATCCGGTAATTTTTCGTACGAAAAATTTTGTTGAATTTCGACCTATATCCAATCCCAAACTTAACTAACTAAAAATTTCAACTATCCAAACCAAGGCAATTTACACCTAAAGCTAGAGAAGTTGGTTTCTAGGTAGTACTACAACGAAAACTAATCGAGCTTGGATAAGATTTTTTTAGAGAGATTTTTAAGTTAGACCGCAAAGGTTAACAAAAATTAACTTTAAAATACCGCTATAAGCCAATTTAAGCCACGTAGGAGGTGCGTAAACAGTAAAACCACCTAATTATACATAAAATCCTTTTAAGAGGCTTTCTCGGGCTTTAAATCGCGTTTTTGGAATTTTGAAGAAATTTAGGTTCAAACTAGCTAAGAAAAAATAGCTAATCTGTAATCACGATCAAAATCAAATTTTGAGAGTGCGCACTTATGCACACCTTGGATTTTTATCCAAAAATGTGCCACAAAAGCCTGCGGCGCAGAAAAGTTATTTAATTGGTTTTTATTCCGATTCGTTTGATTTTTATTTTTAGGTTCTGTAAAGTACTGGAAGGTTCTGTAATTAAAATGGGGATAGAAATGATCGAATTATCTCATATCAAAATCTCTTTGATTATGATGAAAGAAATGACTGAAATCGATGAGTTTAAGATGAACTGGAATGTTCACAATTTAACGAGGCTAGATCAATTAAAAGAGTTGAGGAGGGTTTCAACGATTGAGTCAATAGGATCATCTAATCGTATAGAAGGAAATAAACTATCAAACATAGATGTAGAAACAGTATTAAAAAACATAAAAAAACAATCTTTTAAAAACCGAGATGAAGAGGAAGTTGCTGGGTACTCAAAGCTATTAAATATCATTTATGATAGCTATTCGACTATACCTATAACCGAGAACTATATAAAACAATTACATGGTATTTTGCTTCAACATGTCTCGAAGGATGTACGCCACAGAGGGGAATATAAGAAAATATCAAATGCTGTAGCTGCTTTTGACGCTACTGGTAAAGAAATAGGTATTATTTTTCGTACAGCTACTCCCTTTGACACTCCAAGATTGATGCACGAACTAATTTTTTGGGTGAACAACACATTAGAAGAGGGTTTTTTTCATCCATTGTTAGTTATAGGTGTATTTATAGTTCATTTTTTAGCTATTCATCCATTTCAGGATGGAAATGGTCGTTTGTCTAGAGCATTGACTGCACTACTCCTATTAAAATCTGGATATTCTTACGTTCCTTATAGCTCTATGGAATCTATTATAGAATCTAGTAAAGGTAGCTACTACATGGCTCTTAGGGAAACCCAGAAAACCATATGGGATAGTCAAGTAGATTATCAGCCATGGCTTGAATTCTTTATTACAGCGCTATGCAAACAGAAACAGCACTTGGAAGAAAAAATAAAGCAAATTGAAAGGACCGCAGATTTAAGCAAAAATGCTCGTGCGGTATTAAATCTCTTTAGGGAAGGTGAAGAGCTAACATCAAGGGCGATATCACTAAAAACAAACATCAATATAGAAACCGTTCGTAAGATCTTACAAAAATTGCTTAAACGCGGAGATATCAAAAAATACGGGACTACCTGTACAAGCTCATATCAGAAAACTGAGAAGCAATAATCACGATCAAAATCAAATTTTGAAAGTGCGCACTGTTGCACAGTTTGGATTTTGTATCCAAAATATGCAAAACTAGAGCCTGCGGCACGTTTGAAATGCGCAAGTGAGAATGAAATATATTTAGGAATAAAAATTATGAAAAAAATATGCATATGTTTGTTTTTCTTTTTTTGCGCGACTAAGGCTTTACATATAGAAACGCACAGGGGTTGTACTGAAGAATATTATGACCAAATTATGGCTCCAATGTTTAAGAAACAGGAATTGGCGGGACAAAGGTTTAGTGATTTATCCAGACAGATGCGAATGTTTGAATCTGATCAAAGTGAGAAAGATGGAGAAATAGGAGATTTAGAGAATTACTGTGAAAATCGGCAGGTTTTATTACGAAAACAAGAAAATTATTTTTTAGAAAGCTGTTCCTATAGCATTATAACGAGAATTATAAAAGAAGCTATGTACTATGCTTACGGAGCACGATTAGATAAAAAAGCAGTAGAAACACACATAGCAGGGGCTTCAGAATTATATTCAATTCTTAATTCCTTTGATTCTGAAAGTGCTAACTCGAAACAATATGATGAATTAAGAAATAAGTGTGAAGAATGTGAAAAACTGTTTGAAGCCACAGGGTGGATGTTAGCTTCAGATAAAGAGATATCTACGGAACATAAGGAAGAGGAAAATTTTGGAAATGCGTCGGGTACTGTTTCAGAAGCAGAAGATCAAAAATCCATAGAAGAGGAAAAATTTGATACTTCCTTTAGTAAAGATGATATGGATAATAAACCATTATCTTCGGAATATGAAAAAACAACATCTCCACTATCAAAAGAAGAACAAATAGCTGACATTAAGTATTTTGAACAACAATGTATAGAGAATTCACGTATAGAGGAAGAAAAAGCAAAAATCCAAAGTGCTGATAACGCAATTTTTGCAGCTCAAGAACTCATTTATTTCGAATTAGATGACCCATCTTTGGTTGATATGAAAGATATCAAAGTATCTGACGAACAAGGATTAAGACAAGAGGCTTTTGATGCGGTAGAAAGAGAATTTCAGAAGAAGAGAGATATAATCAGGGCAGAATGTTCAGCGCAAATACGATTTATTAACGGAGAGGGCTTCGTAAAAGATCCAGAACCCTTGGTTATGGTTTCTGGACACGGTTTACCCATGAAACATACCGTATCCATGGAGGGATTACTCAATAGCGATCAAAACCGAATGCAACGGTTAAGACAGGAAGAGTTACAAAAAATCGGGGAAAGTGATCTACAGCGAGTGGCGAAGATGGTTCCTTTTGTTGGAGCTTTGATGGATTATAATTACGGAAGAATTTCCGAAAAAGAATGTATAGAGCATCTAAGCGTTGATGCTTTGACTACCTTTGCACCAGTGGGAAGTCTTGCAAAAGGAATTAGTTTCTCAAAATCTCTTTTGAAGAAAAAGCAACCTATCAAGCAATTAATGGTTGATACGCAAGAATTCACTACAAAGATGAAAATTTCAGAAAAGCCAATAGATGAATTCAGACATGCAACAATAAACACCGACTTTGTGATTGCGAATGATAATACCATAACAATGTCAGGAAAAGTCGCTGTCGGCGAGAGTGCTGGTATTGGAAGGGCGTCTTCGAGTGTTGTTGGTAGTAACTCGTATGGAGGAGTAAGGTCGAAGTCAAAAAATATAAACAAAGGTTTTGCAGAAAAAGATTCTCGAAAGGCGTCAAAACAGAGAATAGTTGATACAGCAGAAGGAAGAAATGAATGCTGGCGTCAAATGAAAAAATCTGGAGAATGGGAAAGTGTGAGTGGTTACAATAAATCAACATTAAGAAATAAAGATACGGGTGATTTGGCTCAGAAATCTATAGAAAAATGGGAAATCGAGGTGTACAACAAAAGGGAGGATCATATTGGTGTTATAAAACCGAGCGACGGTAAGTTCCATCCAGAATTGAAAGTGCCAGGGAGAGTGATGAGAAAATGAGCGAATTTTGCTGTAATGAGATGAAGAGAGACATCGAATATGAATGCGAGAAGCATGACAATATTTTTGATTGCTACGACCATTTGATGTG
>Ga0265298_10008415_pt1 | contig 12389 bp, 9 predicted proteins | sample AusTroGonzalo_MG_3_FD_193486 | JGI IMG/M metagenome (GOLD analysis project Ga0265298, IMG submission 193486) | Bovine rumen microbial communities from tropical cattle in Woodstock, Queensland, Australia - Gonzalo_01 | ecosystem: Host-associated > Mammals > Digestive system > Stomach > Rumen ... | reverse complement strand
TGAACCGGAAGATCGCGCAGGACCTGCTGAAAATCAAGGCGGTGTTTTTCCGCCCGGAGGAACCTTTTACCTGGGCGAGCGGGATCAAGAGCCCGGTGTACTGCGATAACCGGCTGACACTGACGGCGCCTGACGTTCGAACTGATGTGGAAAAAGGCCTGGCGCAGGTGATCGGCGAGGAATATCCGAATGTGGAAGTGCTGATGGGCACCTCCACCGCGGGGATTGCCCACGCGGCAATCACGGGTCATCTGATGGGCCTGCCTATGGGCTATGTGCGCTCCGGCGCGAAAGACCACGGACGGCAAAACCAGATTGAGGGCCGGCTGGAGCCCGGGCAGAAAGTGGTCGTGGTGGAAGACCTGATTTCCACCGGCGGCAGCGTGCTGGAAGTGGTGGAGGTGCTGCGGCAGGCCGGCGCGGAGGTGCTGGGCGTGGCGAGCATTTTCACCTACGGGATGAAAAAGGGGATTGAACGCCTGGCGGCGGCGAACGTGAAAAATGTCTCCCTGACGAACTTTGACGTGATCGCGGAGGAGGCGGCAAAGGAAGGATATATCCGGCCCGAGGATATCTCCCGGCTGATCCGCTTCCGGAACGATCCGGCAGACGAAAGCTGGAGGATATGACGATGGCGCGCAGTGTGATCGATGTTCCGGATCTGACGACAGAAGAACTGGACCGGCTGATGGATACGGCGGAGGATATTATTGTGCATCCGGACGACTACGCGGATGCCTGCCGCCGGAAAAAACTGGCAACACTTTTTTTCGAGCCCAGCACGAGGACGCGCCTGAGCTTTGAGGCGGCCATGTATGAGCTGGGCGGCAACGTGCTGAGCGTGACCGGGGCGAACAGCAGTTCCGCGGCAAAGGGAGAAAGCGTGGCGGATACCGCCAAGACGGTCTCCTGCTACGCGGATATCATCGCCATGCGCCATCCGAAGGAAGGCGCGGCTTCAGTGGCGGCGCGGAACGCTTCCGTGCCGGTGATCAACGCCGGAGACGGCGGCCACTGCCATCCGACCCAGACGCTGGCGGACCTGCTGACAATCCGCCGGGAAAAGGGCCGGCTGGGAAACCTGACCGTGGGCCTGTGCGGCGACCTGAAGTTCGGCCGCACGGTCCATTCCCTGTTGAACGCGCTGAGCCGGTATGAAGGGCTGAAGTTTGTGCTGATCAGCCCCGAAGAGCTGAAAGTGCCCAGCTATGTGAAGAGCGACGCGCTGAAAAAGAAAGGTATTCCCTATACCCAGACAGAGGACCTGGAGCAGGTGATCGGGGATCTGGACATCCTCTACATGACGAGGGTGCAGCGGGAGCGCTTCTTTAACGAGGAAGATTATCTGCGGCTGCGGGACAGCTACATCCTGACACCGGAGAAGATGAAGAAAGCCCGGGCAGACCTGAGCGTGATGCACCCGCTGCCCAGGGTGAACGAGATCAGCGTGGCGGTGGACAATGACCCGAGGGCCTGTTACTTCAAACAGGTGCTGAACGGCAAGTATATGCGCATGGCGCTGATCCTGATGCTGCTGGGTCTGAAAGGGGGAACGCAGGCATGAATGTGGATTCCATCCGGGACGGGATTGTGATCGATCATATTGCCGCAGGCTGCGGCATGAAACTGTACCGCCTGCTGGGGCTGGAGAACCTGGAGGCGCCCGTGGCCATGATCACCAACGTAGTGTCCGGAAAGATGGGGCGGAAGGATATCATCAAGGTGGACGCGGCGATCGACGTGGATCTGGACATCATCGGCTATGTGGATCCCGGTGCGACCGTCAACATTATCCGGGACGGGGAACTGATTGAGAAAAAGAGGATCGAGATGCCGGAGAAGCTGGTCAACGTGCTCTTCTGCAAGAATCCGCGCTGTATCACCTCCTGCGAGCAGGAACTGGAACAGATCTTCTGCCTGACGGACCGGGCCAAAAAGGAATACCGCTGCGCCTGGTGTGAGACGAAGGCGTCGAATATCTGACAACAGGAGTATTCCGGCGGGCGTATGGAAAAAGGCGATCAAAAACCGGCCGAAAAGTACAAAAGACGAAATTTGTCCGAACGTAGATTTACGAACGTTCGGATTTCGTTTTCTATTTCTCTCAATAATGTGCTTTTCCGATTGACAATGTTCGTGTTTTTGGGTATCATGGTAAAGCCTTGAAAGGTCAGATTTCAAGGAATGGAATGTTTCGGAACAGGGGGACAGACTGTGAAAAAAGTCGGGATTGTCATGGGCAGCGACAGTGACCTGCCTGTGATCCAGAAAGCAACAGATGTATTAAAGGGCCTGGGTATACCGTTTGAGGCGCACGTTTATTCCGCACACCGTACGCCGGAGGAAGCCCGGGCTTTTGCCGTTCAGGCGAGGGAAAAGGGGTTCGGCGTGCTGATTGCCGCGGCAGGCATGGCGGCTCACCTGGCCGGCGCGATCGCGGCGAACACGACCCTGCCGGTGATCGGGATCCCCTGCAAGGGCCCCTGCATGGAGGGTCTGGACGCCCTGCTTTCGACGGTACAGATGCCTTCCGGCATCCCGGTGGCGACCGTGGCGGTGAACGGCGGGGCGAACGCGGCCCTGCTGGCGGCGCAGATCCTGGCCGTGGAGGACCGGGAACTGGCGGCAAAGCTGGATGCGAAGCGGAAGGCGGACGCGGATGCGGTGCTGGCGAAGGACGCGAATATAGGAGAACGACTTTCGTAATTCAGAATTCAAAATTCGGAAGCAATCGTTCAGGGTTTTGAGTTCAGGATTACAGACAGGAGAAAAAACGATGGGCGGATTTTTCGGGATTACTTCCAAACAGGACTGCATGCTGGACGTGTTTTTCGGCGTGGATTATCACAGTCATCTGGGAACACGGCGGGCCGGTATGGCTGCCTGGGATGAGGAGATCGGCTTGCAGCGCAAGATTCATAATATCTGCAATGCTCCTTTCCGAACCAAATTTGAGCGTATTTTCGAAGAGATGCGCGGCACATCCGCAATCGGCTGCATATCCGATTCCGATCCGCAGCCGCTGCTGATCCGTTCCAACCTGGGGACGTACGCGATCTGCATGACCGGCGTGATCAACAATTCGGAAGAACTGATCGAGCAGTATCTGAGCTTCAGCGGCGGCCATTTCGATTCCATGACCGGCGGAAGGATCAACCAGACGGAGCTGCTCAGCGCGCTGATCAACCAGAAGAGCAACTTTGCCGAAGGAATCCGTTTCGCTCAGAAGTCCATCGAGGGAACGGCATCCATCCTGATCCTGACGGACAAAGGGACGCTGATTGCCGCACGGGACCGGACAGGCCGGCTGCCGGTGGCGGTCGGAAAGCGAGAGGACGGATATGCCGTCGCCTTTGAGGCATTCGCTTACCACAAGACCGGCTTTGAGGATGTATGCGAGCTGGGACCGGGAGAGATCGTGGAGCTGAGTCCGGAAAAGATGACGCAGCTGGCGGCGCCGGGAACCAAAAAGAAGATCTGTTCCTTCCTGTGGAGCTATTACGGCTATCCGACCTCGACCTATGAGGGCGTGAACGTGGAAGAGATGCGCTATCGCAACGGCGCGATCCTGGCGGAGAACGACGCGGCGAACGGGCGGAATGATCCCATTGACTACATCGGCGGGGTGCCGGATTCCGGAACGCCCCACGCGATCGGTTACGCGAACCGCAGCGGAACGCCGTTTGCCCGGGCCTTTATCAAATATACTCCGACCTGGAGCCGGAGCTTTATGCCGGCGAACCAGACGGACCGGGATAAGATCGCCAAGATGAAGCAGATTCCTGTGAACGCGCTGATCAAAGACAAGAACCTTCTGTTCGTGGATGATTCCATCGTCCGGGGGACCCAACTGCGGGAGACCGTGGAGTTCCTGTACGAGAGCGGCGCGAAATCCGTGCATATGCGCAGCGCCTGTCCGCCGATCATGTATGCCTGCAAGTACCTGAACTTCTCCCGCTCCAACAGCGATCTGGAGCTGATCGCCCGGCGGGTGATCCTGGAGCTGGAAGGCGAAGAGGGCTTCAAGTACATCGATGAGTATGCCGACGGGACGACGGAGCGGGGGAAGAAACTCCGGCAGGTCATCTGTGACAAATTCCATTTCGCTTCCCTGGAGTTCCAGACGCTGGAAGGCGTGATCAAAGCCATCGGCATTGATCCCTGCGAACTGTGCACTTACTGCTGGAACGGGAAAGAAGATTAGTGACCAGTGGCCAGTGGCTAGTGATTAGTGGTTCTGGGAGGAGAGCATTATGAACACGAATTCAAGATCTGAAGCGTATGCCGCCGCGGGCGTGGATATTACCGCCGGATACAAGTCTGTTGAACTGATGAAAAAACATATCCGGAAGACGACTGTTCCGGGCGTTTGCGAGGATGTGGGCGGCTTCGGCGGCCTGTTTGAACCCGACCTGGGCGGGATGGAAAAACCGGTGCTGGTTTCCGGCACGGACGGCGTCGGAACCAAGCTGAAAATCGCTTTCCTGATGGACAAACACGACACGGTGGGCATTGACTGCGTGGCGATGTGCGTGAACGACATCATCTGCTGCGGTGCGAAGCCCCTGTTTTTCCTGGATTACATTGCCTGCGGAAAGAACGTGCCGGAACGCATTGAGCAGATCGTCAAGGGCGTGTGTGAAGGCTGCGTGCAGGCCGGCTGCGCGCTGATCGGCGGGGAGACCGCCGAGCATCCCGGCCTGATGCCGGAGGATGAGTATGACCTGGCCGGTTATTCCACCGGGATTGTGGATAAGGCGAAGATCATCGACAACAGGACGATGCAGGCCGGGGATCTTGTGATTGCCCTGCCGTCCTCGGGCGTGCATTCCAACGGGTTTTCCCTGGTGCGCCGGGTATTCGATATCGAAAACGCGGACCTGAAAGCGCCGGTTGCGGAACTGGGCGGCCGAAGCCTCGGGGAGACACTGCTGGAGCCGACAAGGATCTATGTGAAGCCGGTGCTGGCCCTGATGAAGGAAGTACAGGTGAAGGGCATCAGCCATATTACCGGCGGCGGCTTCTATGAGAACATTCCGCGGAGCATTCCGGACGGACTTGGCGCGCGGATCGAAAAAGAAAAAATCCGGGTGCTGCCGATCTTCAAACTGATCGCGGAAAAGGGCGGCATCTCCGAACGGGATATGTTCAACACCTACAATATGGGCGTGGGCATGAGCGTTGTGGTTCCAGCGGCGGAAGCGGAGAAAGCGATACAGATTCTGAAAGAGCAGGGCGTGGATGCTTACCTGATCGGGGAAATAGTTGAGAGCGATGAGAAGATCAGGATTGTCTGAAGCGAAGAGTGGAGCGTTAAGAGTGGAGAGTGGAGATCGATCATGATGAGCAGGAAAGCACGGATTGCTGTGCTGGTATCCGGAGGCGGAACGAACCTGCAGGCGATTCTGGATGCTGCCGGACGGGGAGAACTGCCCGACGGTGAGGTGACCCTGGTGATCAGCGACCGCGCCGGCGCCTACGCGCTGGAGCGCGCGGAAAAAGCCGGAATTCCGTCTATGGAGATCAACAAGAAAGCCTGCGGCGGACAGCGGCCCTTTGAGGAAAAGCTGATTGCCGCGCTGGAAGAAAACCGGACAGACCTGATTGTGCTGGCCGGGTTCCTGAGCATCCTGACGGAGGGTTTTACGTCCCGGTATCCCCGGCGGATCATCAACGTGCATCCGAGCCTGATTCCCAGCTTCTGCGGTGCGGGCTATTACGGACTGAAGGTGCACGAGGCGGCGCTGGGCAGGGGCGTGAAGGTGACCGGCGCAACGGTTCACTTTGTGAACGAGATCCCGGACGGCGGGGAGATTATCGCCCAGAAGGCAGTCGATATCCTGCCCGGCGACACGCCGGAAATCCTGCAGCGCAGGGTGATGGAGCAAGCGGAATGGGTTATTCTGCCGCAGAGCGTGGAAACCATTTCAAGAGAAATTGTTTCCGGAGCGGAGCGTTAAGAGTAAAGAGCGGAGATAAAAAACAAGGAGGGGCAAAAATGGACATCTACAAGATCTTTACACCCGAAGAACTGCTGAAGGACAATCCTTATCCCGGCCGCGGCATCGTGATCGGCAAGACGCCGGACGGTACCAGCGCGATGGTAGCCTACTTTATCATGGGCCGCAGCGAAAACAGCCGGAACCGGATTTTTGTCGAGAAGAACGGCGAAATCTTTACCGAACCCTATGACGCCGCAAAGGTACAGGATTCTTCCCTGATCATCTATGCGGCGATTCGCTCCTTTGAGAATTATCTGGTGGTCACCAACGGCAATCAGACCGACACTGTGCTGGAAGGCCTGCAGGCCGGCAAAAGTTTTTCCGAAGCGCTGGCAAGCCGCGAGTTTGAGCCGGACAGCCCGAACTTCACTCCCCGCATCAGCGGCATGCTGACGTTCGGGGAGGACGACTTTACCTATCAGATGAGCATCCTGAAGAGCGCCGACGCGGAAGGCAGCGCCTGTAACCGCTTTACTTACAGTTACGCGCCGAAGAACGGCCTGGGTCACTTTATTCACACCTATGTGTGCGACGGGAATCCGATCCCGACTTTCCAGGGGGAGCCGGAAAGGATCGCGGTCTGCGACGATATCGGCGAGATGACGGAGCGGATCTGGAACGCGCTGAACGAGCAGAACAAGATCAGCCTGTATGTGCGGTATATTGATCTGAAGACGGGCGATACCGAGGACCGGCTGGTCAATAAGCACAGATAGTGGTTAGTGGCTAGTGATTAGTGGCTAGTGGTTAGTTACGGGGGATTTCCGGACAGACCGTGATCGCTGCCGGAGTGAACCGTTACGAACGGAGTAAGAAAGAGGAACTGACAATGAAAGAGTTTGAACTGAAGTACGGATGCAACCCCAACCAGAAACCTGCGAAGATCTACATGAACGACGGCAGCGAACTGCCGATCAGAATTTTGTCCGGCCGGCCGGGGTACATCAATTTCCTGGACGCTTTCAACAGCTGGCAGCTGGTGAAGGAACTGAAGGCTGCGCTGGGCCTGCCCGCGGTGACCAGCTTCAAGCATGTGAGCCCAACTTCTGCCGCGGTCGGCATTCCGCTGAGCGACGACCTGAAGAAGGCCTGCTTTGTGGATGACATCGAGGGCCTGGATGATTCCCCGCTGGCCTGCGCCTATGCCCGGGCCCGCGGTACTGACCGGATGTGTTCCTTCGGCGACTGGGTGGCTATGAGCGAGGTGTGCGACGTGACCACGGCGAAGATGCTGAAACGGGAAGTGTCCGACGGCGTCATCGCTCCCGGATACGAGCCGGAAGCCCTGGAGATCCTGAAGAGCAAGCGCAAGGGTAATTATAATATCGTGGAGATCGATCCGGATTATGTGCCCGAGGTGCAGGAACGCAAGCAGGTGTTCGGGATTACCTTCGAGCAGGGCCGGAACAATTTCGAGATCAACCGGGAACTGCTGCAGGATATCGTGACAAAGAACAAGGAACTGCCGGAGAGCGCGGTGCGCGACCTGATCATCGCCCTGATCACGCTGAAGTACACCCAGTCCAATTCCGTGTGCTACGCGGTGGACGGACAGGCGATCGGCGTGGGCGCGGGCCAGCAGAGCCGGATTCACTGCACGCGCCTGGCGGGCTCCAAGGCGGACACATGGTTCCTGCGGCAGCATGAGAAGGTGCTGAACCTGCCCTTCCGCGCGGATCTCGGCCGGCCGGAACGGGACAACGTCATCGACGGTTATATCAACCAGAACGAAGAAGACGTCTGCGCCGAAGGCAACTGGCAGAAGTATTTTACCGCACAGCCCGCGCCCCTGACCGAGGCGGAGAAGCGTGCCTTCCTGGATACCCGGCAGGATGTGGCGCTGGGTTCCGATGCTTTCTTCCCCTTCAGCGACAACATTGAACGGGCGTATAAGAGCGGCGTGAAGTATATTGCCGAGCCCGGCGGATCCATCCGGGACGACGCGGTGATCGAGTGCTGCGACAAGTACGGGATGACGATGGCATTTACGCATATGAGGCTGTTTCATCATTGACCAGTGGTTAGTGGCCAGTGGTTAGTGGCTAGTGATTAGTGGTTAGTGAATAAACAACAGCTGGTGAATAAGGAGTTTGTATGAATATTCTGGTGATCGGCGGCGGTGGGCGTGAGCACACCATCATCAAAAAACTGAAGGAAAACCCGGGCGTGGAGAAGATTTTCGCCCTGCCGGGAAACGGCGGCATCGCGCAGGACGCGGAGTGCGTGAACATCAAGGCGACAGACCTGGAGGGCATTGTAAACTTCACCAGCGGGACGAAGATCGACTATGCGGTGGTCGCGCCGGATGATCCGCTGGTACTGGGATGCGTGGATCTGCTGGAGGCGGAGGGGATTCCCTGCTTCGGCCCCCGGAAGAACGCAGCCATCATTGAAGGCAGCAAGGTCTTCTCGAAGGACCTGATGAAGAAATACGGGATTCCGACCGCGGCCTACGAAGTGTTCACCGATCCGGCCGAGGCGCTGGCCTATCTGGAGACCGCGCCGATCCCCACGGTGGTGAAGGCGGACGGCCTGGCCCTGGGCAAGGGCGTGACCGTGGCGATGACCCGGGAGGAAGCCTGCGGCGCGGTCCGGGAAATCATGGAGGACAGGAAGTTCGGGAAGAGCGGCGACCGGATCGTGATTGAGGAATACCTCGAAGGGCCGGAGGTTTCCGTCCTGTCTTTTACGGACGGAACGACTGTGAAGCCGATGGTTTCCAGCATGGACCACAAACGGGCCGGCGACGGGGATACGGGTCCCAATACCGGCGGCATGGGCACGGTGGCGCCGAATCCCTTCTATACGAAGGAAATAGCGGATGCCTGCATGGAAACGATCTTCCTGCCGACAATCCGGGCGATGAAGGCGGAGGGACGGGAATTCCGCGGCTGCCTCTACTTCGGCCTGATGATTACCGGGGACGGGCCGAAAGTGATCGAATACAACTGCCGCTTCGGCGATCCGGAGACCCAGGTGGTGCTGCCCCTGCTGGAGAGCGATCTGCTGACGGTCATGCAGGCGGTGACTGAAGGAAAGCTCGCGGAGTGCGAAGTAAAGTTCCGGGACGCTCATGCCTGCTGTGTGGTGCTTGCCTCGAAAGGCTATCCGCTGAGCTATGAGAAGGGCTATGAGATCACGATCCCGGATGAAGTGAAGGATCATGTGTTCGTGGCCGGCGCGGCGCTGAAGGACGGGAAGCTGGTAACCTCCGGCGGGCGGGTGCTGGGCGTTACGGCGGTGGCCGATACCCTGCCCGAGGCCGTGAAGGAGGCTTACGGGATGGCGGAAACGGTAACTTTCGGAAACCGGTATATGCGGCATGATATCGGAAAGCGGGCTCTGGATGAATTCAGAATTCAGCATTAAGAATTAAGAATTGCAGATGGTCCTGCAGGCACGAAGCGTCTATGAGTGTTGGAAGAGGAGAAAATCAACAAAGTTTCGAAATCAGTAAAGCGATCCATTCTGAATTCATCATTCTGAATTAATGAACACCGGAGGTGTTATCTTGGTTTACAGGATCTTTGTGGAAAAGAAGCCGGGGCTGGACAATGAGGCACGGGAACTGCGGAAGGACGCCAGGACATTCCTGGGCATCCAGGGACTGGAGAAGGTCCGGCTGCTGAACCGCTATGACGCGGAGGACATGCCGGAGGAGTTGTTTGATCTGGCGGTGCGGGAAGTTTTCTCCGAACCGCAGCTGGACGATACTTCATCGGAACTGAGCGCGGAAGGCGCGGCGGCTGTGTTCGCGGTGGAATACCTGCCCGGACAGTTTGACCAGCGGGCGGATTCCGCGGCGCAGTGCGTGCAGTTCATCTCGCAGGGAGAAAGGCCGCTGATCCGCAGCGCGAAGGTTTATATCCTTTACGGAACGCTGACAGATGCGGAGATCCTGGAGATCAAGAAATATGTCATCAACCCGGTGGAAGCCAGGGAAGCCTTGCTGGAGAAGCCGGAAACCCTGCGGACCGAGTATGCTGTGCCGACGGAAGTCGCGACGCTGGAGGGCTTCACCAAACTGGACCGGGCGGGACTGGAAAAGTTTGTGGCGGATTATGGCCTGGCCATGGACGCGGACGATATCGCCTTCTGCCAGAACTGGTTCCGGGAGGAGGGCCGGGAGCCCACCATCACGGAGATCCGGATGCTGGACACCTACTGGAGCGACCACTGCCGCCACACGACCTTCCTGACGGAGATCGACAGCGTGCGCTTTGAGGACGCGGTGCTGGAAAAATCCTGGAAGCGCTACCTGGACACCCGGTCGGCGCTGGGCCGGGAGAATAAGCCCGTGTGCCTGATGGACCTGGCGACGGTGGCAGCGAAATATCTGCGGAAGAACGGAAAGCTAGACAAGCTGGACGAAAGCGAAGAAATCAACGCCTGCACGGTGAAGATGGACGTGGAACGGGACGGGGTGAAGGAACCCTGGCTGCTGCTGTTCAAGAACGAAACCCACAACCATCCCACGGAGATCGAACCCTTCGGCGGCGCGGCGACCTGTATCGGCGGCGCGATCCGGGATCCCCTGAGCGGGCGGGCCTATGTCTACGGAGCGATGCGCGTGACCGGCGCGGCGGATCCGACCCGGCCCGTGAGCGAGACGATCCCCGGCAAGCTGCCTCAGCGCAAACTGGTGACGACCGCCGCGGCAGGGTATGCTTCCTACGGCAACCAGATCGGCCTGGCGACGGGCATTGTGGACGAGATCTACCACCCCGGCTATGCGGCCAAGCGGATGGAGATCGGCGCGGTCATCGCGGCGGCGCCGGCGGAAAACGTCCGCCGGGAATGCCCGGCACCCGGGGACATTGTGATCCTGCTGGGCGGATCCACCGGCCGGGACGGCATCGGCGGTGCGACCGGATCCTCCAAGGCGCATAACTTACGCAGCGTGGAGACCTGCGGCGCGGAGGTGCAGAAGGGCAACGCGCCCGAGGAGCGGAAACTGCAGCGCCTGTTCCGCAACCCGAAGGCGACAAAGCTGATCAAACGGTGCAACGATTTCGGCGCCGGCGGCGTCAGCGTCGCTATCGGCGAACTGGCGGACGGACTGGATATTGACCTGAACGCGGTGCCGAAGAAATATGACGGCCTGGACGGAACCGAACTGGCGATTTCCGAAAGCCAGGAGCGCATGGCCGTGGTGGTGGCCGCGGAAGACGCGAAAACCTTCCTGGCCCTCGCGGCGGAGGAGAACCTGCAGGCCTGCCCGGTGGCGAAAGTCAAGGCAGAGCCCCGCCTGACCATGCGCTGGAACGGAAAAACCATTGTGGATATCAGCCGGGATTTCCTGAACTCCAACGGCGCGCCGAAGCATACCGTGATCACGCCCGCGGCTTCAAAATCCGCGGCGGCAATGAATACGGAAAAGCCTGCCGGTTTTGCGGCACAGCTTAAGAAGACCGCGGAGGATCTGGCGGTCTGTTCCCGCAGGGGCCTTTCGGAACGTTTTGATTCCACGATCGGCGCGGGATCCGTACTGATGCCCTTCGGCGGGAAGCATCAGCTGACTCCGGTGCAGGCGATGGTCCAGAAGATCAGCCTGGAGAAGGGCCACACGGACGACTGCTCCCTGATGGCCTGGGGTTATGATCCGGAGCTGACTTCCTTCAGTCCCTATCACGGCGCGTATCTGGCTGTGGCGGATTCAGTGAGCAAACTGATCGCTTCCGGGGCTTCCTTCAGAGATGTGTACCTGACCTTCCAGGAATACTTTGAGAAACCCGGAACCGATGGAAAACGCTGGGGCAAGCCGCTGGCGGCCCTGCTCGGCGCGTTTGACGCCCAGATGGATCTGGGGATCGCGGCAATCGGCGGCAAGGACTCCATGTCCGGTTCGTTTGAAAAACTGGATGTGCCGCCCACGCTGGTTTCCTTTGCGGTGACGACGGCGAAGACCGGAGATATCATCTCCTCCGAATTCAAGCAGGCCGGGCACACCGTGATCCTGCTGGAGCCGGAACGGGATGAACGGGGACTGCCGGTCACGGCGTCGCTGCTGGCACTGTATGATCAGATTACCGGGTGGATCCGGGAAGGAAAGATCGTCTCCTGCAGGACGCTCGAACCCGGCGGCAGCCTGGCGTCCGTGATGAAGATGGCGCTGGGCAACGGGTTGGGCTTTGCCTTTGAAAAGGATTGGGAACTGCCTGAGCTGGCGGAGTGCAGATACGGGAGCTTTGTTGCAGAATGGAGAGTGGAGAGTGAAGAGTGGAGAGTTGACTCCGCTAAGGATGGCAGAAAGCCATTTACCTGCGGCAAACTGGGGACTGTGCTGGAAGAGCCGGTTTTCACCTGGCGTGACGACAGCATCACATTGAAAGAGCTGCGGGAATTGGGACGGAACAAGCTGGAGAAGGTATACCCGACACTGAATCC
>Ga0265298_10008413_pt1 | contig 12390 bp, 12 predicted proteins | sample AusTroGonzalo_MG_3_FD_193486 | JGI IMG/M metagenome (GOLD analysis project Ga0265298, IMG submission 193486) | Bovine rumen microbial communities from tropical cattle in Woodstock, Queensland, Australia - Gonzalo_01 | ecosystem: Host-associated > Mammals > Digestive system > Stomach > Rumen ... | reverse complement strand
GCAGAGACGGGTTTTCAACGCCGCTCTCCTTCAGCTGCAGAAGTTTGCGGATTTTGTCGATATAGCGGCCGCTCAGGGGGAACCGGAACGCGCTGATCAATGCGCCGATCAGCACCAGGAACACGGGAATGGCCATCACCGGCTGAAATCTGGCAGCCCATTCCTCCGCGGTCTGGGGCAGCCCCCGGCGGTTCACAAAGAAAACGATCCCGAGGGTAATGAGGGCCAGCACGTCGCCCAGCAGGCGGGCCAGATTCCAGTTCGTCAGGCGGAGCTTCCAGTAGCCCCGCGGAACTTCCGATCCGCTGGCATGGACGGCTTCCGGCATAAGTTCTTCAATCCGGCCCAGACCGGTAAGGCTCAGTGAGCCGCCCACCGTGCAGATAATCAGAGAAATATAAATCCTTGTATAGTCGACCTTCCCGGCCACCAGCATCTGGATGCAGAGGACGATACCGACAATCCACATGATCAGTCCGGTGCACAGCAGCCAGGTCGGATCCTTCATGTCCCGGCGTTCGGACTTCCGAAGCAGCAGGAAGCCGACCTCTGCAGGGATAACGGTGCAAAGCACGGCGGTGATCATCGCGTGGAACAGGCCTTCCCGGTTCGTTGCCACCAGGGCATAAATGCTTGTAACGGTCAGTTCCACGGCCATGACCAGAAGCAGGCTGACCCATTCCATGGTGTGATAGGCATGGGCTTTGCGGAAATCGGCCTCGCCGAGATCCGATTCCTGCTCAATCTGTTCGCGGCTTCCGCGCAGGCGCCAGGTAACGTAAATCCGATAGGCAATCAGGATCATGAACCCGGCGGCCGGCGCCAGGCCGTTTTTCCATCCGAAATTTGTGAAAATAATCGCTGACATGCCGCCCATGATCAGAAGCTGGAGCACGACACCGGTGATTTTTGCCCGGGCCGGAAGCTTTTCGTCTGCCCGGAAAAAGCGGGAAACCCGGTCGATATTTGCTTCGGCGCACAGGCACAGCATAACGGCGGCAAAGAGAATCCAGGTTTTTTCGCTCTGAATCGTTCCCGGAAAAATGCCAACGAGAAGTACTCCCACCGCCAGCAGCAGAAGAAAGATCAGGACAGTCCAGCGTTTTGCGTAGGAAGGAAGGAATTTTTTGTCTTTTCCGTAGGTCCGGGCAAAAACAATAACGGCCTTTCCGCAGAGATACAGCACGCCGCCGTAAAGGGGCATCCCCGTCAGCATGTTCGAAAGAATCATGCAGTAAATATAGCCGTACAGTTGGGTTATGGCAGCCCGGAGGGGCATTTTTTCAGCCGTTTTCGCCATCATGCCGGTTTCTCCCGTTTCACAAGCAGCAGAATTCCCAGCGTGACCGGCACGGCCAAAGCAGCAAGCATGATGATGTAGAGCACATAATGGCTGATACTCATGCGGTCCAGTGCAAATTCGATTCCGCCGCACAGGGCGATGGACAGCGGCAGAGAAATGATGGCGGCCCGGAAGATTCCCGGATGGGATCCGCGGTTCCGGATTCCGGCGAGGATCACGCCCCAGACCAGGAGAATCGCGGCAAAAATCTGCTGGAAGCAGACAAAGCTGTATTCGAGGAAATGATCATAACGGAGGCTTTCCAGAATGACGCCTCCGGCGCCACACAGCATCATGAACAGAATCCAGAGATCCCCGTCCGCCCGTTCCCGGGTCAGGAAGAATACAAGGATCAGAAACAGAATCACCGCACAGATGGCGCAGAGCAGATATGTCGCAAGAAAGGAAACATTCTCATAGTATAAATCCCGGACAGAGAGAAAGGTTCCGTCCGGAAAACTTCCGGCGGTAAGCTGGCGGCTGATATTGAATCCCTCCGTAACGCGCTCGCCGAAGCGTTCGGCGGCGATCATCAGCGGCAGGCCGACAGAAACGATATCCAGCAGGGAGTCCGCCCTTTCCCCAACGGTCTTCGAGCAGATCCATGCACCGAGGAAAACGCCGAAAATCATACCGAAGAGGCTGAATCCGCCGATGGAAAGATGAAACCATGCATGGAAAGGAACACCGCCGAAGGCCACGTCGTTCAGCAGGCAGAAGACGATCCTTGAGCAGATCGTTCCGCACAGCAGGCAAAGCAGGGACAGCAAAGCGTCTGTCCCCTTTTTCAGCTTTTCCGCGCGGCAAAGGATGCCGATGGCTGCCACGGCGCAAAGGGCGCCGATGGCGCAGTAAAGCCCGAAAGTATAGACCTGGATGCCGAAGATTTCGGTTTTCGGAGCTTCTTCCCACATGATGGTTCTTTCCTCCCGGGGACAGATGGATTAATCCCGCTCGCTTTCCGGCACAGCGGTGGCGAAATAGATAATGTCGCTCTGAGACCTGTATTCCGACGCTGTCTGGTCGCCCTTGACGTGGAACATGACATTGTCGGCGTCCGGACCGATCATAATCATCTCGGCCGTGTTGCCGCCGTCGAGGTTATAGGCCTGAATGCATCCGAGGTCTTTCATCATCTCGGCCAGTTCCTCATGGCTGACGCCCCGGCTTTTTCCCCGGGCTTCGACCACGACGCACAGATAGCTCAGAGGGCCTGTCTGCCCGATGGCGGAACGGCAGGTTCTCCCCTTCCGATCGTAATCGTATTCCTTATGGGTATTGATTTCTCCGTCAACGACCAGGGCCGGGCCGAACATAAAGGCGTTGACAATGTCATCTCCGTGCTGCTGGGTATATTCCTTGAGGCCTTCCGACAGAATGAAAAGTTTGAAATCCCCGTTCCGGTCGATAATCAGGGTGTCCTTCACCTTGCTGGTTTTGTTCCGCTTCGGAATCATTTCGGTCATGCGGACTTCAAAACGCTTCTTCTCGGGCTTTTCGATGAAAAGATCGCCGTTCATCGCGATCACCGCGTTGTTCTGCTTCGCGATGTTGAACATCTTGAGGGTGCGCTCGCTCTTGACGCCGTAGGCCGTGGCTGTGCGGACCTGGCTCGGATCCGCGACTTCGATCCGCGCCACATGGACCTTGGACTCCATGATGTCGAGGGTTTCAAAGGTAACGCGGATCGAGGCATCTTCATAGCCGTTTTCCGTGAATTTTTCGGGATCCGGCATGGGCGGAACGGAAAAATCCAGAGGCAGCTTCCAGGCGTCCGGAATCGACAGCTTATCTTCGGAAACGGATTCGGAATTTTTGGGGGCAAAGGGATCTTCCTCGTCCGTCGCTTCCATCACAAACTCCTCTTCCGCCGCGGCGAAGGAGAAAAACAGACGTCCGAAATCGAGGGATTCGCCTTCGTCTTCGTCATCCCCGTCTTTCAGCAACTCATCTTTTGCTTCCTGGACCATGACCGGGGAAGACAGAAAGAAGGGCATACCGCAGATGAACGCGGCGCATAATACCACGCACAGAATTCTCAGCCAGGTTTTCATTGCTTATTCTTCCTCGTCGTCCTCAACACGGGTGTTGGCAATTTCGATGAGTTTTTCGGCCAGGGCTTCATCCTCAACCAGTTCGAATTCCTCGTCTTCCTCGCCGTCTTCGCCTTCAGCGGCCACAACTTTGCACACGATGCATTCCTCGCCGTTTTCGTCGGCTTCCTGGCCCGCCTCGGTCAGCAGCGCATATTCATCTCCGTTGTAGAAGAAATAATCCCGGACAATGAACTCGTATTCGTTGCCGTCATCGTCCTCGAAGATAATGATGTCGGGTTCCATGTTGTTCTTTTCAAAATCGTCCATTTGAATTGCCTTCCTTTCTGAATAATGAGACCTTCAGATTATAATCTTCCGCGCTTTGTTTGACAAGCTGCGTTTTCCTGCTCTATCATTGTACGGGAGGCGGATCCTTCCGCCTGAGCGGATGGCGGGTTCCGTCCTTTTCCTGGACAACGATGTTATCCAGCATCGCTTTCAGATTCTCGCGATAGCCGTCCAGGTATTCCTTGCGGAGAGCGGCCTGTTCTTTGGATTCCTCCTCCGTGAGGGTCCCCGCCTTCTTTTTGCGGGCCAGCTCGTTGATGCGTTCGATCTTTTTAGGATCCATTTCGGTTCACCTCGCATTCATTGATTCGATTCCTTAATGCAGGAGGATAAATATGATTCAGGGAAAATGGTTTGCTCCGGGAGAAGATCTTTCTGCGGAGGTGCTGCCCGTCCGGGCGGCGGTTTTCGGCGGTTCCTGGCCCGCGGAGGATCCGGAAGGCTGGAACGCGCTGGTATATCAGGACGATCAGCCGGCGGCTTCCGGGCGCATCTGGTGGGAAGACGGAGCATTCCGGCTCGGGGCGATCGGCGTGATTCCCTCCCATCGGGGAAAAAGGCTCGGAGATCTGGTGCTCCGGTTGCTTCTTTTCAAAGCACAGTCCCATTTCGCAAGGGAAATCCGTCTGACCTGTCCGGAAGACACGGAAGGATTTTTCTCGCGGCTCGGGTTCCGGCCGGTGGATCGCCGGAACGGAAGCGTTGAAATGATGATAGCCGGGGACGAGGTGGAGCTCGATTCCTGCAAAAACTGCCGCAAAGAAAACTGTCCGAACCGGAAATAGCCTATTTTCGGCTGTCCATGCCGGCGGGAAGCATCAGAAGCATGCACAAAATCATGCATCCCGCGATGACGGCCGTGTCGCCGATCGGACTTCCGGCGGAGAGGACGCCGCCTGTGGTCAAAACCGTCACGGCTTCGCAGCTCAGCACCGCAATCCACTCCAGCACGGAGAAGGCGGTGCTTTTTTGCATGGTGTCCAGCCGAACCGTCCAGACCGCCAGAGGGACATCCGCAAGGACAAGCATCAAAACCTGCGTGAGGTTTACGTTCCCGGCCCGGAGATAGGTATCCTGTCGGAAATATTCGGTGAAGCCCCGGATCAGTCCCCAGACGCACAGGAAAATCAGAAACAGATCGCCGTTTGCGGGAACGTCTTCCTTCCGGAGGATCAGCCAGATCACCAGGGCGGCAAAGCAAAGGCAGGCAAGGATCATTTCCGCCCGGGAAACGGCAAAATTTCCGCCTTCGGTGATCAGCGGGATTCCGTCCAGCGGTTCAAAACAGGCGATTCCCTTTCCGGAAGGTATCGACTGTTCGAAAAGCTTCCACACGGCAATCCCGGGGAAAAGACCGAAACCGACCGCGTTCAGCACATTTCCGGAGGGCGTTTCCGTACCGGTCCGCTTCCGGGTTTCCGCCAGCCGGAAGATGCCGAACAGAAGGAAAACCGCCAGGGAGATTGCTGCATCGGCGGCCGTTGCGGTGAAGCGCAAAGTCATGCCTCCTCTTTAAAAACCCACTGCTGCTGGATCCGGTAGCTTACGAAATAGAGCAGGGTGTCGACGATGAGCTTTGCAAGCCAGGATGCCATTCCCAGCTTTCCGAGGCCCTTGATGCCGAGGGTGGAGAGGATTACGATGCAGACGGCCAGGAGCGCGTAACGCCCGCCGGCGCCTTTGCTGCCCTTGACCCGGAAAACCATATCCTTGTTCAGGCGGAAATTCAGGATCGCGCTGAAAATCCGGGCCGTGTAGTTTGCAAGGGAGGTATTGTCCAGATGGATGCCCAAAGGCAGGGAAAGATTCAGGTGGATACCAAGAAGCGGAAAGAGCCATCCGTTGAACAGATTGAAGAGCAGATGATCCGCCAGAAAGCAGATGATGGAAGAACCCATAAATTTGAAGAAACTCCCCAGAATCACCTTGTAGATCTTCCAGCTGTCCTTGATCGGATGGAAATGGGTTCCCTTGTTGTCGTTCTCATAGATGGTCTCGATGGTGATCGGGATGATCGGAATTTTCGCCTTCGAACATGCGATCAGCACCTTCATCTCGTATTCGAAGCGTTCGCCCTCCACGTTGATCATGAAGGGAAGCTGTTCCCGCCGGAAAGCGCGGAGCCCGGTTTGCGTGTCGGGAAGATACTGGCCGTAAAGAACCTTGAAAACGACAGAGGTGATTTTGTTGCCGGTGCGGCTTTTCGGGGGAATGTCCTCCAGGGAGAAATCCCGGCTTCCGAGATAAAGGGCTGTTTTTCCCTTCTCAAATTCCTGCGCCAGCCGGATACAGTCGGGAACGGTGTGCTGTCCGTCGGCGTCGGCGGTAATCACGCCCTCAGCGTCGGGAAGCTGTTCGAGAATGTATTTGTATCCCGTTTTCAGGGCCACGCCCTTGCCGTGGTTCACATCATGGTGCAGCACAACGGCCCGGTCGATCCCCTCGACCTCTTTGAAGATCGGCTGATACGCTTCGCTGCTTCCGTCGTCGACCACGACGATATGGCCGAATCCGCTGTCAGACAGTTTTTGAATATAGGCCGGGAGTCTTTCGTCCGGCTCCAGTGACGGAATCAGAATGACCGATTTGCGGACCGCGTCCGGGGCCTGCTTTTCCTGCTCGTTCATCCGTTTCTCCTTCCCGTTTCACAGGCTGATTAACCGATTTATTATATCAGAACAATCAAAAAAACACAATATATATGTAATTTCCAGCCGTTGACATACAATACCTGCAAAGGTATAATATTGTATCCATGTAATCGGAGGTGTCCTTGATGGGAAGTGCTTCGAAAAATCTTGAAGAGCAGCGCCGCGAAGAGAACGGCGTCGTATATTTTGATCGCGGAACCATTGCCGGGCGCAACGGCCGCCGATACGATCGTTTTGCCATTCAGACGCATTTTATCGAGGTCGGCGAGGATCAGGCGGAGATCGTCCGCCGGTATGTGTTGCCCCTGTATAAAGAAGGAGACGTGCTTTCCTTCGGGGCCAAGGTCATGGCGATGTGCACCCGGAACGTTTTCACAAAGGATCAGGTGAAACCCGGATTCTGGGCAAAGCTTCTTTCGCCGCACGCCAGTGAGACCGTCGCCGGGATCGGAATGCACGACCCATATAAGCTCCAGCTCGCGATCAACATGGTCGGTGCTCCCCGGGTGGTGCTGGCCTCCGTCGTTTCCGCCGTGACCAAACCCTTTGGGGTCAAAGGTCTTTTCTATAAAATTGTCGGAAAGGGCGTCGCCGGGATTGACGGCTTCTACTATCGTTCCTCCTTTGACAGGTATAAGGATCTGGCCCTGGTGAATAACGAAAACGCCCAGGAGCTTTGTGACGCCCTCGAAAAGGAAACCGGCGTTCCCGTCGTGCTCATGGACGCCAACGACATCGACCAGAACCAGCTTGGCAAATGCAGCGATTTCCCCCTGACCGACGACGAGATCCAGGATGCCATGAAAGACAACCCCTCCGGACAGGGCGATGAGCTGACGCCTCTGATCCTGATCCGCCCCCTCAAAGACTAATGCGGCACATTCCTTCCTCCGATACGTTCCATGCCGGCGTCCTTCCCTTTGAAGAGGCGCTTATTCCATCGGCGGACGATTTCGACCGGAACAGATGGATCTATGTTCCGGATCATTACAGCGAATACCGTTATATTCTCGGAACAAGGGGTTCCCGTCCGCTGATCTGCATCGGGATCAATCCCTCCACCGCCGCGCCGGACCGATTGGACAATACGCTGAAAAGCGCCCAGCGCATCGCGCTTTTCAACGGATATGATTCCTTTATCATGTTCAATGTCTATGCCCAGCGGGCAACGAACCCGGACGATATGGAGAAGGTCCTGAATCCGGAAATGCACCGGGAAAACATGAAGGCCTTCGAATGGATTCTGGAAAGAACCGCGGCTCCCGCCTCCGTGTGGGCCGCCTGGGGAGCAATCATCACAAAGCGGGATTACCTGGCCGGATGCGTCCGGAATATGGCGGAGATCGGGAACCGATACGGCGCCTGCTGGTTCACCGCCGGAAAGCGCAGCAAAGCCGGCCATCCGCACCATCCGTTGTATCTTCCCCAGAATTCCCCGCTGGATCCTTTCGACGATCTTCTTCCCTACCTGGATTCCCTTTCACGTTCCTGATCGCGGAACAGTTTAAAATATATGGCGATAAACCCGCCATTGTTTGGAGGCGATTCTTATGATGAAAACATATACCGAGACTTTCACCCTGCGGACAAAGGACTGCGACATGAAAGGCACCTGGCGCCTGAGTGCCGTGCTGGAGGCCATGCAGGAAGCTGCCGGAACCCACAGTATGCTGCTTGGCTGCGGCCGGGAGGAACTTCTGAAGAAGAACATCGTCTGGGTTCTTTCCCGGAGTGAACTGCACATGGATCGGTATCCCCGGGCCGGTGAAAAGATCACGCTGCACACCTTCCCGATGCCGAACCGGATCAGTTTCTTCCCCCGCTATTATATTTTCACGGATGAACGTGGCGAAATGATCGGAAAAGCAGGAACGCTGTGGCTCCTGCTGGATGTGGAGACCCGGAAGATGCTCCCTCCGGGAGATGTCGCGAACCTGATTCCGGACAACCGGGACCTGACCGTTCCGATGAACCTGCCCGCCACGGTGGGCAACCTCCAGGGCGAGGAGTTTATCAGCGAATATATGCCGGTATATACCGACATGGATGTGAATATGCACGTCAACAACACCCGGTATGCAGACTGGCTCTGCAACACGCTGGGGATTGAAACGATGTCTGTAAGTGAACCCGAAACGGTCATTTTTAATTATAACCATGAAATTCTTCCGGGACAGAAGATTCGTCTCCGGAAAATTATTCATGAGAAGCAATACCGCCTCACCGGCTTTTTCGGCGACACCGTCGCCTTTGAGATCGGCGGTGTTCTCAGGTCACTGGCATAGACTTTCCCTGTTTCTCCTTGTACATTTCTTTGTCCGCTCTTCCGAGCCAGGTTTCTGCTTCGCTCTGAAGTGAAGTGGCGCTTTCCGTTTCCGGAACCTTCAGGTAACAGCCGATGCTGACAGAGACGCTGTAATTCTTCCCGGCCCGGCGGATGATTTGGTCAACGGCGTCGCGGACCATGCGCATATAGGTATCGGCTTTCTTCTGGTCATAGTTTTTGGCCAGCACGACGAATTCGTCGCCGCCCGTCCGGATGCAGATTTCATCCAGACGGGCGCTCTTCTTCATGGCGTCTGCGATGGTGCAGAGACAGAAGTCGCCTTCGGCATGGCCGTAGCGGTCGTTGATTTTCTTCATTCCGTTCATATCGATCAGGAACACCGCCAGCTCCGTTCCGGCGTTCCGGCATTCCTCATAATAGCTTTCAAAGAAGCGGTAGTAGCCGCGGCGGTTGTAAAGGCCGGTCAGCATATCCGTCTGATAAAGAATTTCCAGCTCTTTCACCGAATCCTTCAGCCGGTTGCGGGCAAGCCAGTTGATCAGAACAGTGCTCACCGAAACAAGCCAGCTTTTGATATGCAGCTGTTCCATTTCCTTAAGATCCGGGTTGATAATGAAATATCCGAGGAAATACTGGAGATGATGGACAGGGAAAATATAATAGGGTCTGTCGTCGTTCATCATTTCGTCCGGCAGAAGCTGTCCCTTCGGAAGCTTCTGGCGTTTCACGGGAGCGCCGTTCCACTGTCCGCAGACAACGTTGAAGGACTCTTCCTTCAGGGAATACCGGTGCTGAATCAGTTTTTCCTGTTCCCAGCCGTCGATCAGGCAAAGTACAGCGTCCTTGAAGCCGGTTTTCCGGAGACATCCCTGTTCGATTTCGTCGTAGATTTCCTCGATGGATTCATCGGTGGCGCCGCCGAGGATCATGTTGGTATTGGACAGAGCAAGGCTTTCCAGGTTCGATACCGTACGAATATATTTCTCCCGGATCATATCCTTGCGTGTCGGACCGCCGGTTTCGCATCCGCAGGATTTTCGGAGGCAGAGCGTTCCCGGAACAGCCGTAATATCGTCGGGATGGTCGCCGCGCAGCACGCGTTTCAGGATTTCCATGCCTGTCTGGCCGACGCGAAAAAAAGGCTGGGCGGAGGTCGTGATCGACGGGTCGTTATACTGGGCGCGTAGAATGTCGTCATACCCGGTCACGAGCACGTCCTCCGGAACGCGGAACCCTTTTTTCTCCAGTGCCTGGATGATGCCGATGGCTGTATAGTCATTGACGCAGACGATAGCATCCGGCAGTTTTTTGTCGCCTTCCGCCGCATAAGCCTCGAGAAGTTCATCCACGATGTCGAAGCCGCATTCGGGGCGAAGCGTTCCGTAATAAATCCGGTCTTCTCCGCAGTCAAGGCCCCAGTCGGCCAGGGTATTCTGGAAGATTTCGATTCTTTCAAGGCAGAAGGAACGGTCCCGGGGACCGGTGATATGAACGAAATCCCGGCAGTTGTGCTTTTCAATCAGATGTTCGATGACTTCCCGGTAGGACAGATCCTGATCGTTCACAATGCTGTAGGTTCCCTCTTTCGTGGTGCCCATCGTCACGACCGGAATGGAAACTGCGTCTTTCAGTTCGTTGATCGGTTTGATAAAGGATCCTGTCATATAGGTGTCAAAAGAAATGAGGGCGTCGTAATCCTTCAGGTCCGGCAGCAGGTAGACCACAAAGTCGCCCTTGTCGTAATCCTGATAAAGATCATAGCTGCGGCTTGTGTGGTTGTCCGCAAAGCTTGTGAAGAAGAGAATCTTCATGTTTTCTCCGCGGGCAGCGCTCAGAAGTCCGTCCACCGTCTGTCGCACCATATCTTCATACAGTGCCGAGATAAAAACGGCAATCATTTTCCGACCCATAACAGCGATCCTTCTTTCCGGTTTCAGGGGGAAGATTTTTACAGCAGCGGGATCAGGCGGCTCCGCACGCCGTCCATCCGTTCATCGATCAGACCGAAGTCCATTTTGCGGTAGCTCCAGGCAGCCCGGGAAATTTCATACTTTTCGAAGGTGTCGTGGATGACCTGATACCACTTCAGCGTATCCTCGGGAGAAACGATGTCGATGACGCCGTATTCCCCGCAGTACAGGGCCGTGTCCTGTTTTGCTGCCGTTTCGAGGGCGGAGGCAAAATCCTTTTCAAAGAAATCCTCGCCGATTCCTGCGTTCTCAAAGGATATCCGAGCCTTCGGATCGAGCCAGGGTACCCAGTAGGCTCCCTGATGGGTGAAGTTTACGGGATCGTAGCAGTGGAAATTGAAAATCACTTTCTTGTCCGCCGGAGGATTCAGATCCTTCAGGGCGTCCGGCGCGTTGTTGTGATAGCTGCCGATCAGGATCAGGGAATCCGGAGCAATTTTCCGGATTCGGCGGATACATTCAGCGGAGATCCGGTTCCAGGCCGTAATATATGATTCGTCCGTGACCTCGTTCAGCAGCTCGAAAGCAACATGATCCGCGTCCGTGAAATTTTTGGCCATTTCTTCCCAGAGGCGGTAGAACCGCTGCTGACAGGCCTCGCTGACAAAGAAACCGTCTTCCTTTTCCCCGGCGTCGAAGGAGAAGCCGGCAGTCTTGTGCAGATCCAGGACGAGTTTCATCCCGTTTTTGATGGCCCAGCCGATCGCCTTTTCGATCCGGCGGAAGCCGTCGGCCTTCCAGGTTCCGTCGTCATTCTCCATCACATTGTAATCCACGGGCAGTCGGACATGATCCAGCCCCCATCCGGCGATGATTTCAAAGTCTTTTTCTTTGATAAAATTGTTCATCCGATCCTCGGAATAGTCGCACTGTGAGAACCATCCGCCGAGGTCCACACCCCTGTAAAAGCCGAAGTCTTTCATCTTCATAGCAGTTTCCCTCCGTTTTTTCCGGCTTTGCCGGTCGTTTTCTGAACTTGCAGAACTCTTTTGCGCTTGTGGATGGAATTGATTATACCCTTTTTTTCGTTAGCTGTACAGACAAAAAAACAAGTCAGTGAGAACGATCCCACTGACTCATGGATGTTATTCTGTTTTTTCTTCAGCCTCTTCGGATTCCTTTTTGTCCAGAGGCTTCATCGTCGGGAACAGGAGAACGTCGCGGATAGCCTGGGAATCCGTCAGCAGCATGCACATCCGGTCGATGCCGAAGCCGATGCCTCCGGTGGGCGGCATGCCGATCTCCAGAGCGTTCAGGAAGTCTTCGTCCGTGTGATTGGCTTCCTCGTCGCCGGCGGCAAACTGTTCCTCCTGAAGGGCGAAACGGTGGCGCTGATCGATGGGATCGTTCAGCTCGGAATAGGCGTTGGCCATTTCCCAGCCGTTCATGAAGAACTCAAAGCGCTCGACATATTCCGGATTGTCCGGCTTCATCTTGGTGAGCGGACTGATGTCCGTCGGATGATCCATGATGAAGGTGGGCTGGATCATATGCTCCTCACAGAACTGCTCGAAGAACAGGTTCAGGATCTCGCCCTTCTTATGGCGGGGCTCAAACTCGACGTTATGCGCCTTGGCGGCCTCGCGGGCTTCCTCCAGCGTATGAATCTGATCGAAATCAACGCCGGAGTACTGCTTCACGGCTTCGGTCATGGTAAGGCGCAAAAAAGGCTTGCCAAGGTCCATCTCGATGCCGTTATAGACAATCTTCGTGGTGCCGAGGACTTCCTGCGCGACATAGCGATACAGGTTTTCCG
>Ga0265298_10008410_pt1 | contig 12392 bp, 11 predicted proteins | sample AusTroGonzalo_MG_3_FD_193486 | JGI IMG/M metagenome (GOLD analysis project Ga0265298, IMG submission 193486) | Bovine rumen microbial communities from tropical cattle in Woodstock, Queensland, Australia - Gonzalo_01 | ecosystem: Host-associated > Mammals > Digestive system > Stomach > Rumen ... | reverse complement strand
CTCTCCCGAGAAGGCGCTGAAGGTGCGCGTCTGCCAGTCGCTCATCGGCGACCACGCCAGCGAGTGGTACGTGTTCGGCGACAAGAACGGCGTGAAGGCCGTTGGCATCCAGAAGCGCAAGCTCCCGGAGCTCGCCCGCCTCGACAAGGACACGGACGGGAACGTGTTCATGCGGAACGAGTACCTCTACGGCGTGCACGCGCGCGGCGAGGGCTTCATGACGCTTCCGTTCCTCGCCTACAAGGGCGGCGCGGCCGCCGTGGACGCCTGGGAAGAGAAGTAAGGCGATGACGAGGCTCACGATAGACGACCTGACCGGCGACATGCCGGAGCAGATGATCATCGCGGCCCTCGACGACGACCGGGACGGCTTCGCCGACGAGAAGGCCTTCGGCGCGGCGCTCGCATCCGCGAACGCCCGCGCGGAGGCCATCTTCGGCGGGGCCGTGCCGCCACAATACGCGACGGCGGCGGACTACGCCGTGCGGGTGTTCCTGCTGGACCTCCTCTACCGCCGCCACGGCGACCCCGACGACAAGAACCCGTGGGCGAGGCTGGCGGACGAGCAGGAGGCGCGCCTTAGGGCGCTCGCATCCGGCACGGAGGCCATCGACGCCACCACGGACGGCGCGGTGATCGCGAAACCCGCGAAGATCTACAACTCGCTGGGGGTGATGTCGTGAGCGCGCTCGTGGATCTCCAGCTGGAAGTTTGCCGGGCCCTCCGGGAGCTCCCCTTCCTCAACGGCGTTCCGGTGCTCGCCGAGGAGGAGGGAAACGTGGCGGCGGAGTGGGACGCCCGAGCTGCGGGGACGCACCTTGCGGTGTCCGTGGGCGCGGCCGGCTTCACGCCGACGAGCCGCGACAGCCGCGTGGTCACGGGCATGGCTCGGCTGGCCGTGACCGTCTACGAGCAGCCGACCCGGAACAGGATCGGGCAGGGGCGCAGGGGCCTGACTGCCACGGAGGCCGCGGAGGAAATCGCCAACGCGGCGCAGCTGATGCGGTGCGGCGACGGCGTGCTGGTGCTCGCCGGCATCGGCGGCGTGGAGAGCGTCGACGACAAGACAATCGCGCGCACGGTGAGCTTCGAGACTTTGGCGACACTGGGCGCGGGCTGAAACCCGCCGCTCCGACACATCAAGGAGAGAACAGGAAATGGGAACCACAAGGCAATCAATCATACGCGGACCCGGCACGGTGACGTTCGGGGGCGTGAAGTTCTTCGACGCGAACGGCATCACGGCCGAGATCGACTCCGCGACGCAGGAGGTGCCGAGCTCGATAGCCGGCAAGCTCGACACGATCAAGACAGACCAGACCGGCAAGGTGACGCTCACGCCCGTGGGCAACCTCTCGGAGGCGCTGCTAGGCGTGCTCTTCCCGGCGTGGATGCAGACGCCGGTGATCGGCACGTCGCTCTTCGGCACGACGGACGCGCCACTCGTGATCTCGTCGCGCGCCGGAACGAAGCTGACGTTCAACGCGGCCGCGCTCACGAAGTGCCCGGACCTGCTGCTCTCGCCGGTGAAGACGGCGTTCGGGCAGATGGAATTTACGGCGCTGCTGCCGAACGGCAAGCTGCCGGACGACGCCACCACGAAGCTCTACACGGTGGCGTCCGCGACCTACGCCGACGGCGAGCCGCCGCGCGAGGGCCTCACGGGCTTCCACTACTCGGGAACATACGGCTCGCTCTTGATCCCGGACACCAAGGAGGGATGGACGGTCTCGTTCGACCTCCAGCTCGATCCCGTGCCGACCGACAGCCAGGGCACGATCGACTACACGCTGGGCGGAATCGGCGTGACGGCAAAATGTACGCCGCTCGGCCTCACGGAGAGCCAGATACTCGCGGCGCTGCCGGTGCTGAAGGGACGCGGCAAGTCGATAGCGGGCGCAAACGACCTCGTGATCGAGGCGGACGGCGGGCTTTCCGTGACGCTGAAGTGCGCCTCGCTCGTGACCGGACCGCTCAACTGGGGCGCGACTGCGCTCCGCGCCGGCGAGATCGGCTTCACGGCCAACATCGACCCGACGGACGGCTCGCTCTTCGAGGTGGCGTACACGGATCCGGAGTAACGGTGCATGACCATCACGCTCGGCAGCACCACGCTCTGCGCAGGGCAGACGCGCAACTCCACGGGGGACCCCGTGGGGCCGAACAACCTGCGCATCGCGGAGACGCCGGGCGTGGCGGCGCGAGAGTATGTGGGCGCGGACAGGGTTCAGCCGGAGCACGTGCGGTGCGACAGCGGCACGCTCACCTTCGGCGTGACGCGAACCTTCGCGGACGTGGCGGCCGCGCTCGCGTACATCCGCACGAAGCTCATCGGCGGACAGGAGACATCGGAGGCGAGCGAAGGTCAGCTGAAGTTCGACGACACGAACGTGTTCGGCGCGAAGAGCGTGGTGACGCAGCGCGTCGCCTCGCTCGTGGGCTGCACGGTGGCCGTGAACTACACGATAACGGGTTGACATCAGGAAGGAGAGGCGGTACAATGGGCCGCGTGAAGGACGACAAGAACATCATCGACGAGATAGTGGATCCAGGCGACAGCCCGCTGGGGTGGTGGCTGGCGATCTGCGTGGTCGTCGTGATCGGGCTTGTGGTGCTTTTCGCGAACTAGCGCGCCGCCGCCGACATGGCGGACAACGAATCCATAGTCAAGATCAAGACCGTTGCCGACAACTCGGGAGCGGAGTCCGCCCAGAAGGAGATGGGCAAGGTCGGGGACGCTGCCAAGAGGTCCGAGGAAGCCGCTTCGCAATCCGCAAGCAAGGCAGCCGGCGCGTGGGGGACATTCAGCGGCGCGGTGCGGGCGGCAACGGGCGTGCTACGCACGTTCATGGGCGCACTCGGCCTGATAGGCTTCGCGGTTTCCGCAATCCAGACGGTCATCGGCCTGTTCCAGAAGCTGAAGGACTGGCTGGACCGCGACAAGAAAGCGGCCGAGGAGCTTGCGCGGCAGATTCAGGACGCGAAGAACCAGGCGGCGATCGAGGCGAGCGCGGCGGCCTATGAGAAGCTGAACGCGAAGGTGTCGGAGACGCTGCGCCTGGAGAAGGAGCGCGACCGGCTCGCGGACCAGAAGCTCGGACAGCAGCGCGCCGCCGAGGACGCGCAGACCGAGCTTGAGATGCAGACGGAGCTTGCGGGACTCGACCGCAACGACCCCGACTACGCCGAGAAGGCCGAGCTGGTGCGCTCGAAGTACACGCGCATCCGCTCGAAGCGCGCGGCGGAGCGCGCCCGCACCGACAGGATCACGCAGCAGCAGCGTCTGACCGGCCTGGCTGACGAGAAGGAGGCGCAGGCGGACGCGATAGAGAAAGGCGTGGACGACGACGACACCGTGATCTCGCTCAAGAGGCAGCGCACGGCGGAGAAAGATCCCGAAAGAAAAAAGAATCTCGAGCAGCAGATCGAGAAGCTCGTGGAGGAAAACAAGAAGAAGCTGGCCGAAGCGAAGAAGCTGCGCGCCGAGGCCGACAGCCTGCGCAAGGAGGCGGTCAATCTCTTCGGCGCGGAACGGGCCGCGCAAATATCCGACAAGGCCACGAACGTGGCGCAGGACGCGGCGGACGCCGACACGCGCCGTCGGATCGGCGTACGCCGCGAGGAGGAGAGGCGCAAGGCGGATGAAGCCGCTGCCAAGGAGGCCGCGAAGGCGGCGCAGATTGCCGCAGACAAGGGCGCTGTCTCGTCAGGCAGGGCGGCCATAGGCGAACTCGAGTCGCAGGCGTCCGGCGAGCGCGCCCGCGCGCAGGCGGCGGCAGACCGCTACGCGGCGGAGCAGGGCGACGTGATCGAGGCGCAGAACCGCTACGACATGCTGGTTGCGAACGGCGGATCGCGGAAAGAGAAAAGCGCCGCGCTCGCGGCGCTCCAGAAGGAGAAGGCGGAGGCCGACGAGGCGCAGCACGAGATGGAGCGCACCGCCGCCGAGGTGGCGAACACGCTACAGACCATCACGGCGCAGATAAGGGCGCTTGCAAGCGCCGTGCAGAAGGCCGAGAACCGGCTTGCGCAGAACCAGGCGGACGCTCCGGAGGGATGACGGGATGGCGAACGCGAGCGAACAGAGCGCGGTGGTCGCGCGGGCGGGGAAGCCCTTCACGTTTCTGCGTAGCCGCAGCAATGCTGCCGACGCCGAGTTCTTCCCCGGCGCGGGCTCCACGCTCCACTTCGCGAACCGCGACACAGACACCTTCACCGCTCGCAACATCCCCGCAGGGCTGCTGCAGGCCGGAGACTCAGTGACGGTGAAGTACGGGAACACTGTGGTGTTCAAGGGTGATGTCGACCGCATAGTCGACCGTCACGGGCGCGGCGACGACCGCGTGCAGGATGTGACGGTGGTCGGGCCTTGGGGCAAGCTGAACCGGCTCGTGTTCAAGCAGACGTGGGGCGCCGGGGCCGTCGCCTTCTCGTCGAGCCGCGTGATCCTGGGGCAGACGGCGGCGGGCCTTGCGCAGACGATGGCCGCGCAGCTGGCGGAGATCGCGGGCTTCGCGGCGACGCCGTGCGGCATCGCCCTGGGGACGAACGCCGCGCCGGCTCAGTACCTCCCGCTCGACGAGGCCCGCGACATCACGTGCGCGGACGCGATCCGTCGCGAGCTGCGGTTCTTCCCGAAGCTCGTGGTGCGCTTCGACTACACGGCTGCCACGCCCGCGCTCCAGATCGTGGACACCTCGGGCGACAGCGCGGCGGCGTACGTGGCGACCATCCCGAAGACCGACCGCGAGTACGTGTACGACGCGCACCCGGTCTCGTGCGTTGACGTGACGGTTGACGCGGTGGAGATGACGGTCAACGGCGACAGCGCGAGCTTCCACCAGGTCTATCCGGCGGACGGCGACACGGACGACCTCGACTGCCTCCACGTGACGGTACCGCTGGCGCGCGGCGGCGGCAGCACCACGAGCGAGACCTTCAAGATCGAGAGCGAGGAGATTCCGGGCGCGCTGAACAACGTGCACTGGTGGGCGACGAAGCACCCGCGCCTGGCGAACGTGGCGGAAAGCGCGATCACGTTCGCGTCGAATCCCACGCGCAGCCCGAGCAACTACGGCTACATCGTGAAGAACACGAAGGAGGAGATCGAGGCGGCGGGAAAGCACTGCGAGGTGAGCCGGTTCCAGTGCAAGGTGAAGATCGAAACGGCGGACGACGTGGAGGACGAGGTCACGCTGACGATGGACTTCCTCACGACGGACGCGCGGAGCGGCACGTACACGGTGCAGACCGGCAGCACGGCCACGGCGGGCGAGGAACTGCCAGAGGGCCTCGCGCAGGCCCTGTACGAGCAGCGGTCGCAGAGCCTCGCGAGCGAACGGATGACGGTGCGCCTGGGCGCGACATTCCCGAAGCTGGGCGACGCGGCGGACGGCCTCTACCTCCAGAGCTTCGACGTGGACGTGGCGGACCTGACGGCGCGGCTCTCTTTCGGGCAGCCCGAGCACCTGAGCGCGGAGGACATGAAGAGCCTCTTGAACGGGTTCCGGCAGCGCGGGAGCGCGGCGTCGGCGAAGCTGCGCGAGGACGCGGCGGACGAGGACGGCGAGGAGGCGGACGCGCCCGGCGGCATCCCGCCGATCGCGTCTAGCGAGTGGTCGCCCGGCAAGAAGCAGAAGACCACGATCAAGGGCGGTACCGGCGCCGGCAACATCGTTCTGGACGCCTCGACCGTGGACGACGGCAAGACCATAGAGACCGCGAAGCTCAAGTACACGGACGCCGAGGGGAACGAGAAGGAGGCGCAGATACTCGGCTCGGAAGACGTCGAGATCCCGAACGCGTCCGGCGGCGTGAAGTCCCTCAACGACGCGGCCGGCGACATGGACGTCATCGGCGGCGAATCGATTCGCGTCGAGACTGACGGCCAGACCATCCGCATCTCCTACGATGAGGGCAAGGAGCCAGACGAAGACCCGAACGCGGGCGACCCCTGCGCGCATCCTGGATCGAACGGCGACGGCGGCGTACCGGCCGACAATACGGACGCGCACGGCTTCGGGCCGGGAATCGGCAGCGAAGGCGACGGCGGCATACCTGCCGACGACAACCACGGCATGGCGGTCGGGAAACCGTGCAATTGCGATTGAGGAAAGGATTACGGACGATGAGCACATACACGTACAAGTTGAAGGGAGCGCGGTGGCTGCGCATGTGGACGGCGGCGGACAGGTCCTCCGTCTACGCCGCGCAATCGGAAGCGCAGAAGATAGCGGACACTCTCTGCGACGTGCCGTGGACGCGCGCGAAGAGCGACGGCCCGGCCATGTTCCCGCTGACCGCCGCCAAGTCCCTCGACGAGAACCCCGCGAACCGCGATCTCTTCGACGCCGCGCTCTTCTGTGCCGAGCACTCGGACGGGGCGCACCGCGCCTACGCCAACGCGGCGATGTACCTTTTCAAGCTGCCCTCAACGAGCGGCATCCACCTCAATTCCGTGAAGGTCCACGTGGAGAGCGACGCCTACAACGCGCTCGGCGCGAGGATCGCGGTGCATCTGCTCTCGTCTGCCGAGCTGCCGACGGACTGCGCCACCGTGCGGACCGGTGCCGCGCACGCGGAAGGCGTGGCCGCCAGAAGGACGGTAGAGCGCGACGGAAGGAACTACTGGTACTCGAACTCGGCGGACGTAACGATCACGGGCGGCACGTCGGAGTCCCCTGCGGCGATCGGCGATCATCTTACGCAGTACCTCGCCGTGTTCGTCGGCATGGAGAACTACGCCACGTCGCGTAACGAGTGGCTGGAGGGCGCGTCCTACATCCGCAACCTGATCGAGATAAAGACTGACACGGCGGTCACCGGCTGGACGGACGGCGGGACGTACGACTGCTCGGACGCGGGTACGGCCGTCCTCCTCTCCGGCGGCAGCTCGCCCACGTGGCTCCAGCCGCTCCCGACCGTCAACGTCACGGCTACGCCGCCAACGTTCAATTCCATCGAGGAACTCTTTTTTACCACGCAGCAGCGATCGGACTCTGGGGACATCGAGCAGGTGTTAGAGAATGCTCAATATCCAGCTATTCGGGTTTCATGCAGGGGCACAACCATCGTTTCTGTATCCACCTATGTCTCGGACGAATGGAAATCGTGCTCGTGGAATGGCACCCAATGGACCGTGTCTTATCGCAGGAACGACTCTAATTACCAACAGGAGATATCCTGCAGTTTCGGCACTCCCAACAACGCAGGCTATGCCCGGTTCTCGTATGCAGCCTATGAGTATTATGTGTGGTCTGGCGGGAAACGTATGATGGCTGGTGTAACATCAGACAACAGTAGCGATTTTTGGGTACGCAAGGTGCGCGATGTCGATCTGTACTATCTAATGCTACGGCTTGTGAACGGTGTGCCGACCGCGATGGACAAGAGTTCCACGAACACAGTGGACGGGCTGCAACACCTGCCGTCCACCGTCAGCGGATCGGAGTCGCCGTGGACAATCACGTTGGACGGCGTGACATACGGCGTGGCCGCCAGCGGACAATCCTTCACGTTGACGGCGAACGACGGCGCAACGATACTAGGCACATTCGACAGCGCCTACAACCCCAGCGGCAACGTGGCGTTCGACCCGGCGGCTCGCGCAAGGATGCCGGGCGATGCGGCGAACGCCAAAGTGGCGGACTATGGTCTTGCCGCCGCATTGGGCGACTTCTCGCATGCCGTCGCCACGTTCGAGGCAGGGACGCAACCGCCGAATGCCGAGGTCCTGGGGCGTCTCGCGCGCATGTCGAAGAAGTCGGCGCAGGGCATGCTGTACCTGCACCCTGCCGTGGCGGCACTCGCCGACGAACTGGACGTTCTGCGGCCCGTGCCGCGGTTCTGGCGTTCCTCATCCGATCCGTCCGGCCAAACATCATGTCAGCCAGGCCTGTCCGTCTGGTACTATCGCCCCCACACAACGGCGGGAGATCCTGCCGTCACCACGGTGAGCCCGTCCGCTGCGTCGGCGGCGTTCGCGTACAGGGACATGGCAGTCTCCGTCGTGAAGGTGGCTAATCCCGTGTTTCTACAGCTTGCGCTGCTCGCCTTGCGCGCACCGTCCGCGTTCTCGACGCGGTTGGTGCTGACGAATTTCGAGTCCAATACCTCCGCGCCAACCACAAACATCGCAACCGACGTTGTCAACCACTTCAAGCTCCGCTTCGTGGCGTGGGTGTCCCCTGCCGGCGAGTGGGACGGCAGCAATGCGTTCGCGATGGCCGCGATGGCGTCCATGCCGTCGATCTACCGCTCTGACGGCGAGGATTCCGTGTCGTGGCAGGCAGACTGCTCTGGCTCGCTGATGCCGCTCGGAGTCCGCACGATGACGGCGCGGCGCATCGGCGTGTCGGAGGTGGTGGCCGCGAACATCGCGGCCGGCGGCCACATCGACATTCCGCTGGACGCGAGGGTGGGCGAGGGCGACGTGGTGCTGATCGCGCCGGAGGTGCTGGGCTTCAATGCGGGAACGGACGACGATCCGGCGTCCGCATATTTCGGGCGGCAGGCGGATCCCGCGTCTGCGGCGAGCAAGGGCGCGTGGGCGAGGTACACGGCAGACCTCGGCTGGTTCCCAAAAGTCACAGGAGAATAAACAACAAAGGAGACCACATGAAAACCCTCTGCAAACCCTCTGCAATCGCCCTTGCGCTCGTCACCCTTCACCTTTCACCCTTCGCCTTTCGCCTCCATGCGAGCGTCCCGCTCGCGTGGGACGTCCGTCCCGGCCAGCCCGCGCCGGTCATGTTCGACCGCTACCACGGTGAGACAATCGACTTCTCCGCCACGTTCCGCGGCTTCGGCGAGCTGCCGTTCTCGCCCGGCGCCGACGTCCGCCTCTGGTACCAGACCAACGGCATGGGCGCCGCCTGGTGGAGCGCGCCGGCCACCGTCTCGTCCAACGTCCTCTCCGCCACATGGTCACCCGCGCTCGATCCCGGCGCGGATCGCGTTTCGCTCTTCTTCGGCGCGCCCTCCAACGCCTACGCGGCGGCGGTCCTCCGCCTCCGCCACTCGCCAGGCTTCGCCCCGGGCGCCCTGCCCGATCCCATCGCCTTCCACGAGTCCGATCCCGTCTTCTCCGAATGGCTCGCCACCAACACCCTGAGCTCCACTCTCGGCGCTACCATCGCGGAGGCCGAGGCGCGCATCGGCGCGGAGATCGTCGCGGCGACGAACGCCGTCCGCGTGGTGCGGAAATTCGATCCGGGCGTGGACGCATGGACGGTGTCCGGCGCGATGGATCTGCGCCTCGGCAAGGAACGCGACGGCTACTACGTGGGCACTTCCGGCGGCAAGACCTACGCGCTGCTCTACACCTGGCACGAATGGACGTTCGGCACCGCCCAAGACAACGCGACCGTGGCGGGCGAACCCGCCTCCACGAATCTTGCGTTCGAGATCGGCGGCGCCACCTACGCCCTGTCGAAGGGCGAGTGGGTAGACGTACCCCTAGCGACCCTGGACGACATCCCCTCCGCCGACCTCACGCCCTCCACCAACTACACCGACCGCGCGTTCAGCGCGTTCGCGGAGACTGGAACGGTCGAGCGCGCGCGCAGCTACGGCACGCCGACGCGGTGGACGGATGCAAACGGGGACGTGTGGGAGGCGTTAGATGTTTGGCAAGGGGACGGCGTGTCACTAATCCCGAATGGGGTCAACGCATGGAGTTCAAATGATGACGACAGTTGGCTTTTGTTCAACAATGGAACGTGGACCGCCGGAATCGATGCGCGCGCAGATGTGTTCTCCTGTTCGGGACAGGAGGACGATACGTCGCTGGTTATGCAAGGCGAATATGGCACGATCACGCTGAATAGGACAATCACAACCAATCTCGCCGGCCGCGTCGCCCTCACCAACGACATCCCCACCGTGCCCGAATGGGCGAAGGAGCCCAGCCCGCCATCGTACTCGGCTGCGGACGTCGGCGCCGCTCCGGCGTCCATCGTGCCCGTCATCACAACCGTCTCGAATGCCGCCGAGACAGCCAAATTGAACGCCGAGACCGCGCTGCGCATCGTCCTGGGCGAGAGCGTGTGGTTCGCCGTCACCAACTACATGCATACGGTGGAGGGCGTGATACCGTCCCTCCAGCTGTGGGAAGTGCGCAGCGGCGCGACAAACCTGGTGTACGACTCGCGAGAGGAGATCACGAACACGGTCCTGGAGCTGACCCGCGATCTGCGAGACGACATGACGAACCGCATCCACGCAGTCTCAAACGCCATCCCCTCGAAGGCGTGGGGCAACTACCAGTCGGACGGCACTGACAACCCGCAACCTGGCGAGGTGGCGATCCTCAACCAGCCGACGATCCTTCTCACCGGCGGCGGCACGTTCAACAAGTACATCGAGGTCGGCAACTCGTCCGTGTGGGTGCTGCAGTCAAGCGGCCCTGTCTCGTTCGGCGGCAACACCAACGGCAACTTCTTCGCCGTCCTCGACGACGAGGGCAATGCGCATTTCAAGGTCGTCAAGACGGACTCCTTTGACCTTCCCGCAATCGTGAACGACTTCCTCCCGCGCCAGAACATGAATTCGATACTGTTATACACAGCCACGACGAACCGGCACGGGAACGCGGTCAATGCCCCGCCGGTCCTGTCCGCTGCGGACGACCTCAAGTCCGCGTGGCATGACGAGTCCGAAGGCGAGATCGACGCGCTCGGGCTTTCCGTGTCGTGGACAAAAGACGAAACGATCCCGGCGTGGGTCGCCACGATCACGCCGGACGTCTGGCACGAGAAGATGTTCTTCCGCGCCAAGGTCACGCAGGAAGGCGGCGTGGCCGTGATCAACACAGCCCCAGTGCGCTTTGACGGCGGCGTGCAGATCGGCAACACGGTTTACTCTCTCGTCCCGTACACGACGGGAGGCAAGACGTACCTGACATTGGAGACAACCCCGTGAACTCGTTCGTCGACATCTTCCATGCCTTTGTTACCCGTTTCTGCGTAGTCAGCCTCGTCTTGTGCACGGCGATAGCGCTTATCGCTTTTCTTGTCGGCCAGTGGCGAGTATTCCGCCATTATTCGGGCAAGATCGGCTTTTACGTCCTCGCCGTCGTATTCATCCTCTACGGCGGCTCGAAGCCGCCGACCGTGACCGTAACCTGGGACGAGCATTTCTCAAACAAGTCCTACGTGGTCGACACAAACGACTTCCGCCGAATCTCGTTCGCATGGAACTCCCCTGCGTGGATGCCGGTGACGGCACGCGCGATCCTCCACGCCTACGGCCGCGTGGCGGGCGTATCCGATGTGGCGTCGGTCACAAACGCGCCGATGTTGACGGGCGCGATGACCGCCGTCATGCCGCATGACGCCACGAACTACGTCTATTTCGTCGAGTGCGACTGGTCGCCAGAGCCCACCGTCGTCACCAACGGAGTCTACCACGTCCGCGCCGTCGAGAACGACGAGAAGGTCGTGCCGATCGGCGTGGGCATCAAAACCCCTAATCAAGAGGAATCCCCGCAATGAAGAAACTGGCAGCAACAGTCCTGGCGGCCGCGCTGTGTTTGGCGTTGTCCGCCGCGCAATACTCCAAGCTCGGCATCATCACCGCAGCGAAGTCTGCCGGGAAGTGGGATGCCCTGAAGTCGTGGATCGCGTCCGCCGGTTATGCGGACGAGTGGCAGGCCGCCGCGTTCTTTTCCGACCAGTATCCTGCGTTCGCGCAGATCACGAACGCAGTGGTCGCGTCCGGCGTAGCCACCGCCCTGGAGGTCGAATCCATCCTCGCCGCAGCCAGGGACACAGCCCCGGACGCGCTTCTCGCCGCCGCATACGCCCACGACATGCAGTCCTCCGCCGGTCGTGCCCGCTGGCATGGCGGCAATCCGGTGTCCGAATACCGCACAAACGAGACAACCCGCATAATCGAGCGTGCCGACATCTACCCGGACGGCTGGGAATACGTCGACCCCGCCTCGCGCCGCAAGGCGCTCACGCCGGAGGAGGCCGCCGCTCGTGCGGCGTCGAGACGCACCGCCAAGGAAATGCGTATCGCGTTCCTGCAAGCGAGCATCGACAAGTATCGGGCGCAACTCGCCGTTCCGGCGACCAATGACGAGCTGATAGTCTCACAGGCCAAGGCTCGGCTTCAGATCGCGTCAATGCAGCGGACGCTCGACCGTCTGACCGCGCCGGCTGTTACCACGAACGAGGTCGTGATAACCGTCCTTCCTCCCGGCAACTAATCCTTGCCCCGCCAGGACCTCCGCGGATCACTGCGCGACAGGCACAGCGGGGCTGTTTCTTTTTGCGGCATACGCACGTGAATCCCCCGCGATTCCTCAGCGAATCCCCCGCGATTCAACCCTTATCCTTATCCCCTACCTTCGTCCTTTACAACCCCAACCATTACATTTGCGCCGTTAC
>Ga0265298_10008409_pt1 | contig 12393 bp, 9 predicted proteins | sample AusTroGonzalo_MG_3_FD_193486 | JGI IMG/M metagenome (GOLD analysis project Ga0265298, IMG submission 193486) | Bovine rumen microbial communities from tropical cattle in Woodstock, Queensland, Australia - Gonzalo_01 | ecosystem: Host-associated > Mammals > Digestive system > Stomach > Rumen ... | reverse complement strand
CATGCGATTCATCGAACAATATCGCTTCGTCCGGAGTTTCCGCCACGTACCGTTCCAGGGTATCCATAATGTGTTCCATAGATAGAATCCTCCTATAAACAAAAAAACTGTATTTTGACAATATTTGCCTGTTTTTTTGTATTGTACCACAGGTCGCCTGTCTGTTTCAACACTTTTCCGGCCGGAATTCTTCATGTAACCATTCTGTTTGTCATCGGATGATTTCAGGTAACATCATCCCTCCGGCGGTGCAATGTCCGTCTGTGTTGATTATTCGGCCGATTTCGCGGATGTGATTCCTCATATTCTGATTCTGTGGTATAATTTTCCTATGAACCGTGAATCCATCAGGCAGTCCGCGGAAAAAGAAACAGTTTTTTGCAGGAGAGTGAATTTCATGCGAAGTGTAAGAAGTGTATATAAAATCGGTCACGGGCCCTCCAGTTCCCACACAGTCGGTCCCTATCGCGCAGCTCAGGAATTCCGGAAAAGATATCCCGAGGCGGATGCTTTTCATGTGACCCTGTTTGGCTCCCTGGCCTTTACCGGCGCCGGACACGGAACGATGAAGGCGATCCGGTCTGCGATTCCGAATGCGGAAGTGGTGATGGATACGGAAACGCAGGACCTTCCCCATCCGAACACCATGCTGTTTGCAGCCATGAAAGAAGGAAAGACGCTGGGGCAGATCCGGGCGTTTTCCGTCGGCGGCGGTTCCGTCCGGTTTGAAGGCGAGGAAAACAGTGAAGAGCGGGAGCTCTATCCGGAAAAGACGTTCACAGCGATCCTGGAAACCTGCAGGAGAAGCTGCCTGACGCTTCCTGCGTTCATCTACACCAGGGAGGAGCCGGATTTCCGGGAATACCTGCGGGAAATCTGGCACGCAATGCGGGCTGCGGTTGAAAGAGGCCTTCAGAAGGAGGGCGTTCTGCCCGGCGGGCTGGGCGTTCAGCGCAAAGCGCGCATGCTCCACGAGAAGCGCTGTTACAACGAGGGCTCTGACGTGACAATGAACCGGGTCATCGCTTCCTATGCCTATGCGGTCAGCGAAGAAAACGCCAGCGAAGAGATTGTGGTCACAGCGCCGACCTGCGGAAGCTGCGGGGTAATCCCGGCAGTGCTGTATTATATGGAGGAGGACCGCGGGTTTCCCGAGGATGAAATCCTGGATGCGCTGGCCACAGCCGGCCTGATCGGGAACTATATCCGGACCAATGCCAGCATTTCCGGCGCCGAATGCGGATGCCAGGCGGAGATCGGCAGCGCCTGTTCCATGGCGGCGGGTGCGTTGGCCACCCTGTATCAGATGAACCTGGACCAGATCGAGTATGCTGCAGAGATCGCCATGGAGCACCATCTGGGCCTGACCTGTGATCCGGTGGGCGGCCTGGTACAGATTCCCTGTATTGAAAGAAATGCCGTTGCCGCAATGCGTGCCATCAGTGCGGTGAACCTGTCCCGCTTTTTGTATGAGACGCGGAAAATCTCCTTTGACGTGGTCGTCGATACCATGTACCGGACCGGGAAGGACCTGAGCGACAAGTACCGGGAAACTTCCCACGGCGGACTCGCCGAACTGTACCAGGGAGAATGCTGAAAGCCGGAAACCCTGCAGACGTTAAATTCTGCAGGGTTTCTTCGTGTTCTCTTTGAATCGGTAAATATCCTTTGAAGGATGTCATTCCTTAAAGTTCATGACAAAGTCGTTCCAGTCCTTCTCCCACTTTGCAAGGAGCGCCTCGGTCTCATCCTGCGGGAGGCCGGCGTAAACGATGGCGTTGCGGCACAGCTCTTTGATTTCGGCAACCCCCAGGTTCCAGGAAAGGATCACGGCGTAGAAGTCGTCTGTCAGCGGTTCCCGTGACAGGAACAGCCCGTCGTCAGAGCAGATGACAACCGGAATGCCGTATTTCAGGTAAATCTGGGCGGGATGGAGGCGGAGATCGCTGACATATCCAAGGCGGTAATTGCTGATGGGAGCGGTTTCGACAGCAATGCCTTTCTCCCTGAATTTTTCCATCAGTTTCGGGAAACGGAAAAGATTGATTCCGTGCCCGATGCGCGAGGCTCCGAAAAGATAGGCGTCGATGACTTCCTCGTTGTCATACCGGAGGCTCTCGCCGGCATGCAGGAAAAGCTTCAGGCCGCTCTCCTTCACTTCGTCGGAAGTGAAGAAATCTGCATATTCGCGCAGCGGCTTGCTGGAGTCCTCTTCATTCACCAGGTCCATCCCGATGATGAAGGCCTTCGGATTCGCCGGATCATATTCATCCTTGATCTTGCTGCTCAGGTGCATGACAATGCGGAGAATCCCCACCGCGAACTCTTTTTCAAAAAAGCCGTTTTTCCCGGAATCCCCGATCACCCTGACGACGAAATCCGGATACTCGTCCTTTACGTGGTAGTAAGCATCGCGGACCAGCCGTAACCTTTCGGCGACAGCTTCCTCATCCCCGAACAGGATCACTCTGGTCTCCAGCAGGAATACCTTGTTTTCGCAGCAGCTCCGGAATGCTTCTTCATAGATCGTTTGCAGCAGCTCCGGATCTTTTTCCAGCCCAAGCACGACGTCGAAGAGCCGCTCAAAGCTCCTCCAGGGACCGTCCGGCAGTGCGTCCGCGTCCGAGATCGAGAAAATCTCCCGGAATTCCTCCTCGGAGAGCTTCCCTTCGGAGAACGCTTCGTTCAGGGACACGGCATTTTCCGGCGGGTCCTGCACATACATCATGCCGTAATCCGGTCCCTCCTCCAGGACGATGAAGACCTTCCCGTACTCCTTCAGAACCCGGATATACCGCTCCATCGGAATCACCTTGTCATCATGGATATGGAGATCCGCGCCCTTCGGGAGCTCCCGGCAGAAGCGGCGAAGCCCCTCATGGACCAGCGATTCGTCCCAGTCGACCAGGGCATAGGTAGCGGTTGGCGGATAGAGCTTGTCCGCTTCCTGCTTCATCCGGGTGAGCGCAGCGTCCAGCTTTTTCTCCTCTTCCGAAAGTGTTCCCGTCACAGGAAACGGTGTCTTGTATTCTTCCCTGTTTACATTTTCAGGTGCTTCAGCCAGCGCAAAGGAAGCCAGAAGCACGATAACCAGAAAGAATATACCTGCAATCCTCATTTTACGCATAGAAAAATCTCCCCTCCGGGCCTCAGTATTTGTATGATGCCGCCGGCCTGGCGGAACCGTTCCTGTTCAGTATACCATCAGGCGTGTCTTTTCACAACCTGTTTTGCCTTTTAGGCAATGAACTGCCTTTCCGCTTTTCAGCAGGCAATCCTGTAATTTTTCAGCACAAGGGTATCATTCTCTGTATACATATACCGGTTGACGATCTTCAGGCGGTCCGGCAGTCCCGGCTTCCCTGCGTATTCGTCCCGGACGAGGACTTCCTCCTCATAGAGAAGCTCCGGACCCATGCTTTCTTCCTCCTGCCGGGTGAGGATCACTTCCACCCGGTCCCCCCTCGCCTCCCGCAGGATCATTCTGTACTCTGTGTTCCTGTCAAACAGGTGGCACTCCGTCGGGACCGTCTCCTGATAACATTCGCATCCCGGAAAAACCAGGCGGCCGTTTTCAACGGTATAGGGCTCAAACACCAGCGCATCCCGGAAATAGGCAAGCAGGTATCCTTTCACCGGTGCCTTGTCAATGCTGATTCCGATCATTGTATTCCTCCTTACCGTTTACCCTTCCCGCGCAGGCCGTCCTGATACCATTCTTCCAGAATCTCCATATCGATTTCGGGATCGTATTTGTCGCGGAGCATCGCCAGGATTTCTACGGGCACCCGGACCTCCGCGGCATTTCCTTCATCAGTGTCAGCAGCATCAATCTCCCCGAGCATTGTGACGCTGTGTTTCAGGACTGCCTTTAGTCCTTTATGAAGCCGGCGGGCGCTGAGATGCATATCCCGGACGAGTGACTCAAAGTGGATATCGTATTTTTTGGGAGTAACCTCTTTTGCGACGCGGTAATAACCGTCCACTGCCGGCCAGGCCATGATTTCGCCGTATCCGTCCCGGGTGTTTTCCCCGATAAAGGTATGGAGAATGGAAGAGATGTCCGCACCTTTTCCGTCTTTTGTCCGGATCCGCAGGACAGAGCCCGCTTTCAGGCATCGGGTAACAGGTCCGTCTCCCTGCCAGCCGAAACGGTTTGCGTAGTCGGTATACACATTCGTATACTTGCCGACGATCTCAAATGCTCCGGGCTGTCCTGTCACATACTCGAGTTCCCGCAGCAGATCCTCCGGGCGAGTCCCCGGCATGCCTTCGTCCGTGCAGAGAAGCGTGTGGGACAGACAGCATACGTCAAAGCAGGAAGAAAGCACTTCCCTCGGCAGCTGGGGCTCCCGCAGGCCGTCCAGCACGATATATGCCTGCCCGTAACCCTCTTCCCGAAGCGCGCCAAGGCGGAGAAAGGGATTGTTCCCGATCCAGGCCGCCGCTGCGCGTATCTGTTCATCGGTTCCGTAAATGGTTCCTTTGAATACCTGGCCTTCGGAGAGCGCGTCGTACAGAACGCCGTCACTGGAGGTCACGCGTTCCGTGATCGGTTTTACATATTGCATAAAGTGCCGGTCAAAACCTGCACCAAAGGCACCGTCCAGGCTGACATCCTGTTCTGTTTTTGTCGGATCCTGTCCGGAAGCGAGCCGGTATCGCAGCTGCTCCTTGTCCAGCTTTACGACCGCCATGCACATCGGCACAGGAAGAAGCCGGATGCCGTTTCTTGCAATATACGCATTGGAAAAACGCATCTCCGGAAGTCCCTTTTTCAGGCAGTCATTTGTCTGCCAGGCGAGGAGTGCTTTCCGCAGTTCGGAGCCGGGAAGATATGAATAAGTCTTATCTCCGTCGTTGTACGGCGCGTCTATGGAGGCCGGCGCAAGCAGAACCACGGAATAGTCAAGCTCGCTGTAGCTCAGCAGTTCCATTGTGGGGAGCGCTTTCCTCCGGCTGTCCGGAAGCTCGCAGATACTGCATCTGATTTCTCCCGTGATCCCCATTTCCCGGACCCCGACATGTGTCAGGCTCTTCAGCCTCCCGGCAACCTGTTTCATGTCTCCGGTTCTGACGTGCAGCGGCGCATAGAAGAGCTGACCGCTCCGCAAAGCCCGCATGTGGGTCCCCGTCTTCGCGTCGAAGTGTTCCTGCGTGAAGAAAGAGCGGATCCGGTTCTTTGCGTTCGGAATGAGGGAACTGAGTTCCCTGAACCGCTGGAGCAGATCCAGGTAGCCGTCCGGCCGGGCAAAGCCGACCTCAATATCTTCCGGCAGGATAAAGGAAGGCATCTCCCGCTTCAGAATCTCAATCAGGGGAAGATACGGGATCCCGAGCTCATCCGTCGGAACGTCACAGCGGTAGCCCACTTCCAGTTTAAGATAAGTCTCGAAGGCAACTTCGCCGATCAATTCGATCCGTATCCCTGTCACGGTGCTTCCACATCTCCCTCCGCGGCCTTGAAATCCAGGCCCGCAAATTCGTCCGGAACAAAGCACATCAGTTCTGACGCGTCAAACCAGGTGGCGTGCTGCTGCTTTTCACTGTCCGTGTACAGGGGTCTTCCAAGGAGCGCGGTCAGGTCCGTTCCCCGGTTCTTCATGCGGGCAAGAAAGGCCCTGAAATCCTCTTTCCCAAGCAAATACGACTGGCGGAACAGCACGTCCTGGTCCGTATCCAGTTTCAGCGTCTTCATCACCCGGATGCGGTCCAGCAGCTTCCGGATGGAGTTTTCCTGTCCTTCTGCTTCGGGATCCAGGCAGTACGGCCTTGTCAGGAGGGAGATTCCTTCCGCGGTCATATAGGACTGTTCCCGCAGCATATCGAGATTCTGGGAATTCGGATTGCCCAGCAGCTGGAAGTCAATCCAGTTTCCTGCCAGGCCGTTGCGCAGGTTGCAGTTTTCCTTGGCCGCCTTCTTTGCGCTCCTGCAGCAGTCTTCCGCCAGCGAGAAGGCGGGATGATAGGCGTTGTCCTCTGTGACATAGGCGATGCCCATACAGACATACAGGGGAACCTCTTCTGTCTCTGTTTTCCAGATGCAGGCGCCTTTCAGGTTGGCGTAGAAAAAGCGGAAAAAGGGAAACGCCAGCCATGCGTTGCAGACGCAGTTGATATCGTCACCGGCCACGTTCGCCTTCAGGAATTCCTTCTCAAAACCGTCGCTCTTTCCGGTGACGCGGTGATAATAGTCTTCCAGCTCTTTCAGCGTGCGGTCCATCATTCCGCGGATGGTGTCCTTCAGGTTCTGTCCGATGACCCGCCGGGTCCGGATTCCGGTTTCATAGTCCGATGACCCCTGCAGGATGCGGCCGATCGTGATCCCGATGTTGTTCCCGTCCGCATGGATAACCGCACGGTAGTTCTTCCCGTCATGCCCGGGACTTGTATGGATATCCTCCATGGTGACCGGGTTATTCCTGAGCCGTGCTTCCTGTCTTCTGATCCGGGAGGATGTGGAGACCGGGTCCCCGATCAGCGGATCATGGCCGACAACCGGTTCTCCGGTCCTGCGTTCGCGGATACATACCGGAAGGGTTCCCATGGGTTCCAGCGTGTCGGAAGCCGCTTTCGCGGCGTTCAGTTTCCTGTACAGACTGGAAATGTCGTTTCCGAGGTTGTCCGTTTTCTCCACCGCCGCTGCGCAAAGGTTGAGCGTACGGCCGTGCTCCAGGTAGTACCTGGAAACACTGCGGAAGATTTTCTGCGCCAGCGCTCCGGTTCTCGCAATGAAGATCGCGTTGCCGGCCAGGCAGGTGATCAGCTGAAACTGGACGGAAGGATTCCGGAAGTAAGGAATCTCCCCTTCCGGATCGAGAGAGAAATCATACTGATCTTCCGGCACAGGCGGATCCACTGTCCGGAGGGCATGCAGGATGGCGTCGCCGAGAATATGGATCATCAGGTCACTCGCTCCGACCGTGTCCAGCATCGTGTTGGAGCGGAACATATAACGCTGGATCTGCCTGGTATCAAGAAAACAGAGGACCTCACAGTCCAGCAGTTCTTTATCCATTGGTTGCCTCCTTGCTTTTGTAGCGCGTGTAAGGCCGGAATCCCTCAAAGACAAAAACGCTTTTCTTTTCACTGCTTCCGTCCGGATTGATCACTTCGACGGTGTTTCGCACAGAGCAGGAACAGAGGACGTTCTCACCATCCGCAAGCAGCTTGTCCACCAGCATGAACAGGAAGGAAAATTCTCCCGCCGCCAGTACGGCATCCGCCCGGAACGATTCGATCCTGGAGGCATAAGCCTCCACCTCCCTGCGAAGGTCGCTCTCGCTCCATGCGGGAGAGACCGGGGGAAACGGCACCTCCACGACCTCGCCGTACAGCTTTTCTGCGGCTTCCTTCATCGGTTCTGTCCAGTGCCCGTAAGGATGGTTCGTACAGTTCAGAAGCATGGCATTCCCTCTTTTTCCGTTTTTTACGTCCCGGCGTTTCCGGAGAAAACAGGTGTTTTCCGGATGTACCGTTGAAGCATCAGGGCCTGTGTTGCCTGTGAGGCGAGCGTTCCGGCCCATACGCCCCAGATACCCGTATGGAAGACAAGCACCAGCAGGGCCACAAGGCCCAGGTTGACACAGGAGAAGGCGATAATGCTGCAGAACATGCTTTCTTTCATCATGCCGACACCCTGCAGGCATCCGTTGTTGATAAATTTCAGCGTCTGGAAGATCGTAACGACTCCGATAATGTAACAGGAAATGGTTCCTGTGGAAACAAAGGCTTCCTCTTCGCTGAAGAAGGCATAGAAGAACTTTCCGCCGAGCATGATGATCACCGCCAGGACAGAGGCGCTGATCAAACCGATCCTGAGGATGTGTTTCCTGTAATTCGAAAGCCGCTTGGGATCCCCCTCGCCCAAAGACCTGCCGACCAGGGTAACGGCGGAAGTCTGGAGACCGGTTCCCAGCGCGAAGTTGACATTCATGAGATAATTCCCGGCGGAATAGATCGCCATCTGGAACGAACCGATCCTGGCCGTAATGCCGGAAATGACCAGCAGCGTTGCCCGCATGGCCAGGTTGTCGATAGCGCAGCTTTTCGTCATATTCAGGAGCTCGCGCAGGCTGTCCTTTGTCATGCGGTACCGCCTGCTGATACAGTAAGGAATGCTGATAAACTGTTTCTTTTTGCAGACAAAGACCAGGCTGAGAATGCACGCAGCGACGTTTCCGAGGACGGTCGCGACGGCCGCGCCGGCAATACCCCATGCCGGGAATCCCCAATGTCCCTCGATCAGCAGATAGTTGAAAAACAGGTTGACTCCGCAGGAGAGCACATTGTCCGCGAAGGTCAGCGATGTTTTCCCGACGCCGCGCAGGGCTGAATTGATCTCCAGGTACAGCAGGTTGAAAATCATCCCGGCCATCACGATGCGAAAGTATACAACGGAATCGTCCAGGGTGTCCGGCTGACCGGAAAACAGGAGCATGATCGGGCGGGCCAGGAGAACCGTCAGGGCGCTCAGGAGCACGCACAGGATCAGGATGATCTTCATGGCGTGGTCAAAAATCCGGTTGGCGCCGTCCCGGTCCCCGCCTCCGTGGTATTTTGCCACCAGGCTTGTCGTCACCGTGTTGATGGCAAGAAAGATGGTGTAAACAAAGAGACGGGGCTGGTTGGTGACGGAAACCGCGGAAATGGCCGCCACGCCCATGGCGGAAACCATCTTGGAGTCAATGACTGCGGTAAAGGTCGTGAACAGCGTCTCCAGGAAAGAAGGAATACCGATCTTCAGGATCTCCCTCTTCTGGTTCCGGTCGCCGGATATGTCATTTGTTTTCCCGTTTGATCCGTTTGTCATGCTGTAGTTGCCTCATTCTTTTCCTTTCTGATCAATACATTTCAGGATTCAACATCCTGATTTCGATTTTTTCACGTCCTTTTCAATCTCGGAATAAAGCTTTCTGGCATCCCTTTCTGTGTATGCCGGTTCTTCAAAGTTTTCTGAAAAAAGGACCTTGATGCTGGCAAGCCGTCCTGCCAGCTTTCTGGCCATGCGAAGGTCGTGCCCTGTCAGGAATGTATAGTCGCACACTGTCTCCCCCATAAAATAGAACAATACAAAGAACAGTTCCGGCGGGGATTGTGCCCGCATCTGCATCAGCCACAATATGATCACCAGGACGACCAGGCCGCAAAACATACCGCAAAAAATATGTTTATGTCTTTTCTCGTTCCTTTCAACGATACCGAGATCATACGCAAACTGGTCAGCGATCACTTCTTCAATGGTCTTTTTCTCTTCCTGTGACAGACAGTCGCCGACGATATTCAGGACAAGCGGACACTCATGCGGCACCACTTCCGCAGCCGATTTGAGATAATCAACAAATTCCGGATTCAGCGTCTCATATTCCTTCACGCTGTATGAATGGATCACGTCATGATAGTCGGAAATACGGCAGGGAATCGTCGCTATACCGTTCCTGATATAATCCCGTTTCAGGCGATAATCAAGATTGCTTTTTCTCGATGCAAACAGCTTGACGATTTTTCGGTTGATCATTTTTTGCCTTCCTGCAATGAGATGTTGTATGAAATATCACTACAATTATACTGGAAATAATGTTAAAAATCCTTTAAAACTATTATTTCAATTCAGAACAAAAGCAGGGCAGCCTGAGCGCATGGCCGGCTGCCCTGAAGGACTGTATTAATTCATCTTCTTCCCGCAGAAATAAACATCCTTCGGTTTGTTATAGCTGAAGCCTTCTTTATCCGCCGTGAGCAGATCGTTGTCGAATACCAGGAAGTCTGCATCCTTCCCGGCTGTAATGGAACCCTTGGCAGCTTCGATGCCAAGCTGCCGTGCCCCGTTGATCGTGAATCCAAGCAGCATCTCTTCAATGCCCATTTTCTCGTCTTCGGGAGGAGTTACAGCGGCAGTTCTGTTGTATTCCTGTATACGGGTCTTCTCATTTCTCACGCGCGTCATCCCGACTTCCATGCCAAGATACGGATTCCATGTTGTAAAGTCTTCGAAAGTAATATTGTCGGTGGACCATGCCACCAGGGCGCCGCTGTCCCAGAGTGTTTTGCAGCGGTACTGTTTTCTTGAACGTTCTTCTCCGAGCCAGACAGCGCTGTCCTCGATGTTCTCGCCATGCCACCACGGGGTATAATTCGCGATTACGCCAAGTTTTGCAAAACGATCCAGATCCGCGTCATCCTGAATCTCCAGATGTGCACAGGTAACCCTGACCTTTAAGCTGTCCCCCAGCTCCTTTTGGGCCATCTCAAAGCCGTCCAGTACCGTGCGTGACGCACGCTCCCCTACGGTGTGGAGGTGAAGGTCCAGGCCCGCCGCATTCAGATTCTTTAAAAGTTCCGCAATCCCCTCCGCGGAAAATGCAGTCGCACCCGTCGTACCGATATCCGCATAAGGAGTCACCATAGCCGCGGTATGGATCTTCTGGGTACCGTCCATAAAAATCTTCATCGTGTGAACCTTCAGGTGCTCCGTGTCATACTCACGGTGATAGCGTTTTACCTCCTCGAGACCTTCTCCGGCATCCCGCTCCGCGTTGATCACAAGGCTGCCATCAATATAAACAGGCAATTTTCCCTGCCTGTCCAGCTCGGCCAGACGTTTGTAAACTTTCTCATGGAACTTTGCATCCCCCGGAAGACCGGCGTCAAAAACCGCACACACACCGTATTCGACCGAGAAATCGATCCAGCGTTGAAGCGCCGCGTCAACCTGCTCATCGGACAGCTCCATCGAACTGTCGAGAACGATGGGAATTTCCGCCGCGCCTTCAATACAGTTTCCGGTCACATGCCCGTCCTTACGAACATAAATGGCAAGTCCCGGTATGGGATCCAGTGTATCGTCTGTAATGCCATGTTTTTCAAGGATCTTTGAATTGACCCAGACACTGTGTCCTTCCCCTTCCTGAATCTGAAGCTCGGCATCCGGACAGATTGCATCGAGTTCTTCCTTTACGATATCCTCTCCGTTCAGGAATACTTTCTCCAGAAGGAATTTGTACCGCTTCTCACCGGGATTCTCTTTGATATACTTTGCCATGATGTCCAGTGCGTCCTGTTTGCCGTTTGGCTCAATGCGCTCTCCTACATCCGCGTACTCAAATCCGACAGGTATGGTCACATGGACATGGCTGTCAATGATACCGGGCATGATGAACTTTCCCTGAAGGTCCGTGACATCCCCTTCATACGCCGAAAGACCTGCTTCATCCCCTACATAGACGAATTTTCCGTCTTTTACCGCAAGGGCGCTGGCTGACGGATTGCTCCTGTCAGCCGTGAAGATTTTAGCATTCTTTATGATCTTGTCCGCTTTCATGTCTGTATTCCTTTCTTTTTATCTTATGCTTTATAGGCCTCTTCCCCGTCCACGATGGTTGCGATAAGGTTGGCCTGCGCAACCTTTTCAATATCGTCATGGAGGAAATCGCAGTCATAAACCGTCATATTGGCGATCTTTCCGAATTCAATGGAGCCCAGGCGATGCTCCTGGTGCCAGGCATAGGCGACATTGGTGGTCAGGGCCCGCAGGGATTGCTCCCGGGTGATCGCTTCCTTGACATTATGCGGGCGGGTCTCAATTCCGATTCCCTTTGGTGCATTACGGGTTTCAGCCATATAAATGCTGTTCTTGATGCTGATAGACGGGGAAACAGGATAGTCTGAATGGAACACCGGATATGCGCCCGCATCAAAGAAGGACTTGATCGGGTAGGATTCTTCTGCCAGTTCCTTACCGACATAAGAAACTTCCATATCATAGAAGCCCGGAATTTCCGCTGTCCACAGCGGCGGGACTGCCGGAATGGAGCCGGTTGCTCCCATGCGGCGTATATCCTCATCTGTAACGAAGTGCAGATGTGCAAGGACATTGCGTTGATCCAGGTCGCCGGTGATCTTCTCCGCGTCTTCGATGCAGCCCAGCATGAAGTGGGTCGCGCCGCCTCCCTCGGAGTGAACGTGTACCGAAAGCCCTTCGGCATCTGCCGCCGTTATCAGTTCCACCATCTTGTCATGATCGTTGAAGCGCTCATTTCCGTGGTAGCCGGGCTGGTCGGCGTAATCCTGGTTCTGCCATGCTGTGTGCGCTTCCGTCACGCCGTCCAGGAACGTCTTGACGCCAACCACATGGAAGTATTCACCGCTGTATTTTGCACGGTCCGCGGCGATGCGGGCCACCTCCGCCTTCGGATCTTCGGGATTGTCCGGACACATCAGGTAGGCATAGGTGCGCAGCTTGAGCTTACCCTCCTGCTCCAGCTCATAAAAAGCCCGGGTAGCGATTGTATTGGTAACCTCCACGCCCGCGTCACCCACCGCTGTGTAGCCGTTTGCAAGGGCCATATCCTGCCAGGCGAGCAGATAGTCCTTGGCATTCTCAAGGTAGTGGGA
>Ga0265298_10008408_pt1 | contig 12393 bp, 12 predicted proteins | sample AusTroGonzalo_MG_3_FD_193486 | JGI IMG/M metagenome (GOLD analysis project Ga0265298, IMG submission 193486) | Bovine rumen microbial communities from tropical cattle in Woodstock, Queensland, Australia - Gonzalo_01 | ecosystem: Host-associated > Mammals > Digestive system > Stomach > Rumen ... | reverse complement strand
CATTTATTGTTGAACTTTCGTTCGACCTTCCCTCGTCTCAGCATACTAAAAGCGAGCTTTTGTCTGCATTCAACTTACGGAAACGTTGTAGCTATCGGGTGCAAAGTTATAAAATTGTCCGTAAACATCCAAACTTTTTTGCATTTATTTTCAGTAAGTTACGAAAAAAGTTTAAAAGCTATGAATCTGTCCGAGTTGTAGAAAGTTATAGAAATGTCCGAATAAAGCTATATAAATGTCCGCATTTCAAGTTCTTTCCATTTCTTTCAACTCTGGAATGGAAGTTATAAATTTGTCTTGGAAAAGCTATAGATTTGTCCGTGTACGATAATGAAAAGACTATATAAACGTCCGAGAACTATCGAAAAGCTATAAATCCGTCTGAGAATAAACTATGAATCTGTCCGAGTTTTCAATATCAATGCTATGAATCCGTCCTGGTTGTTCCTGTTTATCCGTCCAAGAAACGGGATTGGCAGCTATGAATCCGTCCGAAAGCGCCAAAGACTACCTGTTAATCTGACCACAAACGACTATGAATATGTCTGAGAATATCCATATAACTGTCCGTAACAACCTATTAATCAGTCCGAATAAAACTATATAAACGTCCAAAAAGCGAATATCATTGCGTTGTGTATCAGATAGTTACGCCAATGCTTACTCTATATTTCTTTTAATTTTTTAAAAGCCGTACTTTTTAAAATAAATTTTTCTTCGTCTGAAAGAAGGGAAAGTAACTACAGTGTATATCAGCGACTTAGCAATTCGGACAGATTTATAGGTTCATTCAGGCAAAGAACTCGGACAAATATATAACGCGAGGCGCAATCACATACATGACACACGCCCCGCGCAAACTCGGACACGTTTATAACTCCGCGAAGAACTTATGACCGTCTCCGTATAGCAATTCCTCCAGATCAGCATCACCGACGATACGGGCGATACGATGACCCTTGGATTCCTGTTCTTCCAGGTCTGTGAGCTTGCCGCCGCTGACGTTGATTGGACCGATAATGATAGCATCTGTGTTCTTCGTGACGCCAGATATCTTCTTACCTCCCATGGCGACGATGGCTCGTTCTATCTCACTACGTTTTATAGCGAATTCACCTGTGAGCACTACCTTCCTGCCGTTCAGCGCACTACCCTCCCCCATCTTCAGACGAGCAATATCCACGACACCGTCTTTTGCCTTGGGCATCTTGTCGCCTGTATCAAAGACGTCCACCTCCTGCTCTGGAGCGCCGGCATAGGTAGAGGTGAGTACGGCAAAGACATCATCACCTTCATGCTTCTGTGCATAGTAACCTGCGAACTCGCCCAGACGTAGCACGCGCTTACCCTGCTGAGACTTACGCAGTTGCTCTGTACTGACGGGTACGCCAGTCCAGTCTGCTACCCTACCCTGCTGTAGGGCTATCAGCAGTTCTGCCAGCTTCTCGGCATCATATAGAGCGTCGTGGTGTTCAGATTCTTCAAATGGAATGCTCATCGCCATGCAGCACTGTGTCAGTCCGTTACCGCTGTTGTATGGGCAGTCGTGGCGCTGGAACAGTTCGCGGCTATCACGGATGCAGAGCCATTCGCATGGTATGCCGTATTCTGCGAGACTCTTCTGGAAGGCAGGTATCTCTGCGGCCACTGCGTTATGTGCCCACAACTCACCTATCAGGAGGTAAGGCTGTATCTCTGACCACAACTCTTCAAGTGTCGGAGATGTCTCTGTCATCTCAGGTCGTACATGGTGGCTACGGTATAAGGTCTCGTCGTACTCGTTGCCTGGCGGCTGTATGAGCCACTGTGCATGCTCGTCGATTTTCCCGTTACGTACTACTGCCAGTCCTATCTGACAGATCATCTGGTCTCTTGTTGCCCACTCAACGTCAACTGCGACGAAGGTGTTGGCAGGTAGGTTTTTAGTATTCATAAAGTTGTAGCATTAAAATGTTAAAAATATTCTTTTTCTAATCGCGGATTGGTGGCGAGCTGGTCCATTATTTTGTCGAGACGTCTAAGCTGTTCTTCCGTCTTTAGGTCATGGATACACTCGATGACTACGCGCTGTGCAAGGATATGACGGCGACTGAGTGGATCTGCCACGCGGAGAATATCGGCTACCATCTGGGTGGTTATTTCCTCTTTGGAAAGTACCCAGTACTTAGCGATGAACTCTTCCACCACGCGGACGTTCATCTGCCATGTACGCTCATGTGCTGGCATGGCAGCGACATCCTTAATCCAATGCTCGTCGTTGATGTGACTGGCGATATCGTTCACATCCAACGACAGCTCGTCAGGATTGAACTCGTCGGCATGCCAGTCCTTGCAGAGTTTATTAAAACTGCTGGCAAGTTCAGCGAAGTAGCGTCCATTCTCAATGTAATATACTGCTGCCTTAACAGTCTGCTGCATGTGTAGGTCTTTTACTGTTATCATGATTTATTGCTTTATTGAATTATAGACATATTGCAATATTGCAGTAGTGTTTTATAATACTACTACTTTCGTCCTTTCCATCCATACTCGTTTGGCAAGGTTAGCGCTTCTGTACGCTGTTCAGGAGTAATAACGCCCTGCTGTTCCAGGCCTATAAGGATGGTTTCGAGAAAGAAACGCTTTGCCGTAAGATCCTTGTCCTCCGCAAATCGGGTGGCGAGACGATGAATAGACTTTGGAAGGTAGCATAGCGCACCGATAGCTTTCTCTGCTGCCATACCAGATGGTTCTTCTACTTGGGCTGTTGGCTGGCTGTCCACTACCCTACTCTCGATGGCTCGTTTGCGACGCAGGATTTCTTCTGGCGACTCATTGATTGTTTGTGACGGCTTGTCTGTTTTGTTCTTACTGAATGCACTCATAGTTGTATTGCTTTAATATTTTATTGTGCTATCGTTATATAAACTTATTGCAGTATAGCAATATAATATTATTACATTATTGCCACGATATGTTGCTTGAATTATAAGTCGTTGTTATAAGACAGTATTGAGTTATAGGAATATTGCAGTATAACAATATAGATATATTACAATCATGTACTATTGCAAAATAGTACCTATATGCTACAGACCTATAACAATAACGCACTATTGCAATAATGTCTTAGTACGCTTAATAATTTCGTTAGCGAGCATGGTAAATTCCTCACGCGAAACATCGGCATTACGAACTGAATAGACTGTAGTAAAATCGCGTTGAGATTTACTGACCGCTTCGCGCTCGCTAATAGATACAGGCAGAACATCCTTCCCATATTCCTTTTTCAGGCGCATCTCGTCTTGTTCCTGACCACTACTACGTGTTTTCCTGCGTGTAATCAGGAAACCGAGGTTTACAAGCTCGTCATTCTCTGTCTCACGGATATCCTGGATATTGGCGAGATAGTCTTTCAGTCCTTTCAGTGCAAATCCTTCGAGATTGATTGGTATGAGCACGGCATTGACTGCAATCAGGATATTGTCTGTAAGCACCTGCGGACCCACAGGAGAGTCTATCAAGATGAAGTCGAAGTCGGTCTGCCAGTCGTTGAGTCCTTCTCCAGTATGATCGTCTGGTGCCTTTTGTAAGGCGCGTGTCAACTTCATGGCTGGATTGCGCAGGGTAGGAAGCTGTTGGTCTACCTTGTTCATAATAGCTGTAGAAGGGCAATAGTATAGCCCGTCTGGACTCTTGTAGACAGGAATGAGTGCATCATCGCATAGCACATCATAGATGGTAGGGTAGTGTTCCAACTCCAAGTCTGGGTTCCATCCGTTGCAGCTGGAGAGATTGGCCTGACGGTCCATATCAATGACCATCACACGGTAGCCTTGCAGGTGCAGGGCCATAGCTAGATTCAGGGTGGTTGTGGTCTTGCCAACGCCGCCCTTGTAGTTGCCGATACCGATGACGGCACGCAACTGTGTCTTACGTTGTTTTGCCATAATAATATGAATATAAAATGTTGTAGCTGCTGCAAAGATAGGTATTATTTTTGAATGTTATTGCAATATTGCGGTTAAAAAATATTAAACTATTGCAATATTGCAGTATTACTGTACAACAAGTGGTATGTTCCTTCGCCCTTGACTTATAAAACGCCTCTATGTATATTACTGCAAAAAGACAACAAAACGCAATTTTATATGGTTAAGAGAATCCAAAGTAATGAGTACCTGAAGCGGTATGACAACATGACTTCGCAAGAGCGAGAGGAATACGAGAGTAGGGTAGGGCAATGGCTCAGCGATAATGCCGATATGCTGGCAGAGAAAGGCGACTGTTTCGAAGCCCGAATGCAGAACGTACAGCAGGTGAGCACATCATGGAACGACCAGGAATGCCTGGCGTTCGAGGACGGTGTTCGTCTGCTATCGGCAATGGTACCTACTACAGACACATGGCTTCCTGATATGCTGTATATCAAGTCGGCAAAGAGATCCATCAAGAGAATGATAGAGATATTGTCGGCTGTGACGAAACCTGTTGTCGAGGTAGGTAAGACGGGCGACGTTGACACCGCAAGTGAGACTGTCACGGAAGAACAGCAGCAGAATATTATTGAGAAATATTCCGTTGACGAAAAGCCCGAAAAACAGCCAGATATAGTTGACTCCTTTCAAGGCAACGCCGGTGATGGCGCTATCACTGGCGATAGTCAGAACGGAGAAGCACAGGTAGACATCGTACCTGCACGTCCGAAGCATATTGACCAGTACGTGCATTTGCTTCCTCAGAAAACACAAGAGCATGCAGCACTGGTTCAGGGGCTGTATCGAGAGTTGGAAGAGGCACGTCAGAAGTTGGATCTGCTGATGAATAACAAGACGTCAAGTGCCGCAGACCGTGAAACATGGGCAAAGAAAGCAACGAAGTGTGACAATACACTGCGAAAGATTTTCGACGAGCTGGATGCCGAATGGGCAAAGCTGGTAAAAGCGGGTAGGGTAGTGGTCGATGACCTCGGTAACGCCCGTGTCATTTCTTCGCCACAAAAAGACGAAGCACAGGAACCAGCCGAACTAACATCCGAGCAGAAGGCGCGTCGCCGTGAGCTACGCAAATGGCTGACAGACACCCGTAGGGGTAACGGAGCTGGACGCGAGGATCGTGTGAAGCAGTGGAAAGTAAACTTCAAGGAGTATCTGACCCTGGAGGGTAACAAGGCTTTCGAGGACGAGAAAATTATCGAGGCTGCCAAACACTACGAGATTGATATGAAAGATTTGAACTGGCCGCCGCTGGCGACTTGATTTGATATTTATATTCGATCATGAGAACCGCTAAGCCCAGCCGGGGGTACGCCAGAGGCACCGTACACGGGAACTGGCGGTTTTTAAACAGACACAACAACAAAAACGAGATAGACTATGATAACTTTTGAGAGCATTGTCAGGAAGTGGTGCAAGCTGTATAGGCCGATACTTGACAGTCCTGAGAGTCGTAAGTTCTTCTTCACGGATTCGAGGGAGAACATGATCGAGATGGCAAAGAAGTGGACGCCGTCGATGTCTCCATGTGTGGTGATGGAAGGCGTTGCTGAGGGTGGCGGGAGTATCGAGCGCCCGTCGATGAACTACCCCATCTACTTTTTCGTGAGGGCAAAGAAAGTGCGTGACGGAGATGCTGCATGGTTGGCTGTCAAGGAGGCATTGTCGCACAAGGACAATTTTCTGGCATGGCTGAAAGATAAGCGCGAGAAGGAATTGGATAATGGTAATCGTGACGGTGACTTCGCACGCATCAACCTGGATGATGTCATTCAAGACATTACGACCATCGGTCCGCTGGAGGACGGCTGGTATGCCATACTGCTGCAGATAGAGCGCGAGGAACCGCTGAACCTGTGTGTGGATGAAGATTTATATATTGACGAAGAGGAGGAATAAACTATGTATCATCTATTCAAGGACGACCCATGGGGGAATAAGATTCCTATCATGACAGTAAGTAGCGAGGACACGGCAACGCGCCTGATGAAGAACGGTAAGGATTACGTTACGCAGGTGCTGGAGGTTCCACGAAACAAGAGTACAATCATCAAGATGTAAGCTATGGGAAAAGGACGTGACGAAGGCAACGAGATACACTGCACCGACATTCTGGCATTGGAGGGCAATGCAACGAAGGCCGTTGAGGAGTTTGCCTCGCGATGGCTGAGCATGCCGACATTTACCGAAGAATGTGAGGTGATGGATCAGCGACAGCTGCGCGACGCGATGGGGCTACGAGCTACTATCGAAGCTGGAGACCCATGGCCTGCTGCCGAACAGCAGCTGTTGAATGCAGGTTTTCGTTGGCATTTGCTTGGAGGCACGCGTGTAATGTTCCTGAAAGAGCGTGAGGGCTATAAACCTGACGACGGATGGGACGAAGCGGAAGAGATAGAAAATTAATCCCACGTGCGGGCGGTGGTGTGGCTATACGTGGGAGCCAGGGTCTATAGCATACCTTGCCAACATTGCCGCCCATTTCTTTGATTAACACAGATATACTATGGCAACGATTTACAGACAAGGTGACCGTGGTACGGTCGTAAAGCAGATTCAGAAGGTTGTCGGGTGTTATCCTGACGGCGTCTGGGGTGCTGTCACTACGGAATGTGTCAAGAAGTGGCAGGCAGCTCACGGGCTGAAAGCTGATGGGCTTGTAGGTCCTGCAACACTGGCGAAGATGGGTATTACGGTAGCAGCAAATGCCGTAACACCGAGTACAAAGGCTGACACCATTCAGCATGGTAATATCACGCTAAAGAAGAGCAAGCGACGTATCGACTATATTGCCGTTCATTGCACCGCCAGCCGTGAAGGGCAGGCTTTGAGCGTTGAAGACATCCGTAAGCAGCACAAGGCACAAGGGTGGTCTGATATCGGCTATCACTACGTGGTTGACTTGCAGGGCAGGGTACACCTTGGCCGTGACGTTGACCAGACAGGTGCTCATGTCAGCGGATATAATGCCAACAGTATCGGCGTCGTCTATGTCGGAGGTTTGGAGAACAAGCCCATCGCCTACGACAAGTTGAAGGCCAAGGACACGCGCACCAATGCACAGAAGGCTGCGCTGTTGTCGTTGCTGATGGATTTACGGAAGCTATATCCAAAAGCAGTCATTCAAGGCCATCGCGACTTCTCACCAGACAAGAATCATAACGGAACTATCGAACCGTCAGAATGGATTAAGAAATGTCCTTCGTTCGATGCGAAGACAGAATACGAGAATGTGTAAAACGTAGAGACTATGTCACAACTATCACAGATACCACAACAGCTGATGACGGCAGCATTGCTGCACTTTCAGAGTGGTGTACCCATCGACGACTGCGACTGTCGCTCAGACCAGAAGAAACGACTTGCACGAGTGAGTCATGTTTACTGGATATGGAAGCAGAACCCTTTCCTAGAGACTTTCCCCATGTTCAAGCAGTTGCTGCATGGCAAGTGTGCAGACCGCCATTCTGAGTGGCACGCCGCACAGAAAGACCAGACACTCTTTGATTTCGTAGTCAAGCAGGTAGCACCGACAGACCGCAAGGTGATGGAAGCACGTGTGCGTGCATCGGCCAATCACCTAATGAAGATGGGTATGGAAACTGACAATGCCTTCGCCATTGCCGACGGTGCAAAGATAGCCATGAAGCTCGACCGTCTCGACCAACCTGAGAGTGAGCAGGCAGATATGGCAAAGGCAGCGTTTCTGCCACCAGTCGTTACCACCAGTGCGCATGAGGTTGACGATACCAAGGAGGATATGAACGACCAGCAGTCACTCGCTATCATGGATAAATATAATGCCTACGTGGACGAGAAGCGAAAGATGATTGAGGACAAGGTGGCTATCATGGAGGCTGAAAGCGAGGCAAAAAGCAGCGTTTCTGAATAACGATATAACGTAATAACGATGAGTAGACTGGGAACCAACTTAAACGTCAGTTCTGATAATCTGGAAGCCAAGTTCATGCCGGATGTCGACGAGGAGAAGCCGGAACCAGAAGAGGGTGGGGAGGTAGACTTGCTTGGTGACGGTCAGCATAAGATCTATATGCACCGTGGCCAGTTGGATATCTACAACTTCGGTTCTTCCCATTCTATCGTCCGTGCTGCCCGTGGTTTCGGCAAGACGGCGCTTCTGGGTATCGACAGCATGAAGTGCGTACTGGGGCTGCGCCGCATGATAGGCCTGTTCCTTGGTGCCAGCGCCAAGCAGTTGATGTGCCGCACGATGCCCAATGTCCTGAAGATGTACGACATGCTGGGATTCCAGGAGGGTGTCTTTTATTTCCGTGGACAGGCTCCCGCAAAACTGCGGTGGGAGATTCCGCTTGCCAAGATACGCAACTGGGAGAGCGCCGTGCATTTCCAAAACGGTGCGGTGATGCTTGGAATCTCAATGGCAGTGAAGGGTAGTTGCAATGGTATCAATGCCGCCTGGATGCGAGGCGACGAGGCGAAGTACATGCCGTGGTCTCGTGTAAAGGAGGAAGCCTTCCCTACCGTGCGCGGCGAGTATATGCCCAAGGCCATGCGTAAGACGGAGCAGAAGCGCTGGGGATATGGTACCGACCCGAAGATGAACCCCTACTACTGCTCCACGATGTTTGTCAGCGATGCAGGGCTGACCCAGAAGCAGTGCGAGTGGGAAAAGGAGGAGGTTTACGAGACCAAGGAAATCAACGCCCAGATTGCCGACATGCTGGCCGACCTGAAATACCTGGAGCGTCATAATCCGAAGATGGCGGTTCAGTTGGCACAGAACGAGACGTTCCTGAAGAAGCTGCACCTGCTGCGCTCGCAGTCAGAGACATTCTGGAATTTTTCTTCCCTGGAGAATGCTGCCATGCTTGGCGGCGAAGCGTGGATCCGTCAGATGAAGCGACAGTTGCCGGATTTGATGTTCCGCATCCAAATCTTGGGTCAGAAGAAGGGTGCTGCCAAGGATGGCTTCTATTCTAATTTTGATATTGATATTCACGGCTACACCTGTGATGACTTCGAGACCTACAGTCTGATGGCTGACAAGTTCACCGTGAAACAGAAGGGCAAGGCGCTCGACGTACAGAAGTGGCCAACGGCCTACGAGACGGAGAGTATCGACTTCAGCCAGTGCCAGGCGGCTGCCGACAACTGCAGCCTGGACGTGGACGTGGACTATACCGAGCCGCTGCGTATCAGCATCGACTGTAATGCCAACCTGAACTGTATGATTATCGGGCAGACCCGCAACTTCGAGGGCCGTCAGTCGCTCTTGATCCTGAAGAGCATGTATGTGATGAATGAACGGAAACTGCGCGCCTTGTGCCGTGACTTCACGGACTACTACAAGCCGCACCTGCGCCGTAACGGTAATGTCGTCTTCTATTTCACTTCGACCATCAAGCAGGGCGGCTCGACGGCCTACGCCGTGGAAGGAGCCGACGACAACCGCTTCGACAGGGTGGTCATCCAGGAACTCACGCAGATGGGCTGGGACGTGCTTGACGTGGATATGGGCGGCGCGATGTTCCGCGAGGACAAGTACCAGTTCATCAACGACGTGCTCGCCTTCCAGCAGACTCCAGCCCTGCGCATCAACCGCGAGGCGGGGCGTAACGACTACCTTATTACCGCCATCGAGAATGCCGGCATCATTCCAGGAACCTTCAAGAAGGATAAATCGAGGGAGAAACTGAAGAGCACAGACCCAGATAGTCTTGGTGGCGATCCCCGTGAGCGTACCGACGTGACAGACGCGCTGGACGACCTTCTCATCGGTGTGCGCTTCCACGGCGAGGGTAGGCCGAAACTCGGAGGCAGTCTTCGAGGACGTTACAAAAACCTAGCAGGAATACCTCACTGACCACTGACGGCTGTGCATGCACAGTACGTATCGGGGCACGGGTAGCCATGACGCTATTCGTGCCCTGCGGCCGTGGTATTGCCCTTGATTTTTAGGACTCTGCTGTGTAAATTCGTGGTAAAACGATAGAACTATGTTTATCACAACACCAAACGAGATAGTGTCGCTGATGCCGACGGCACGGTGGGCAGAACCACAGAAACTCTTCGGATATCTGGAGGAGGAAGAGCGTGTTGCTTTGGAGCCGATATTGGGTACTCCCCTATATCAGAAGCTCTGCGAGGAATACGAACGACTGACGGGAAAGTATGTGGATATCACTTCTACGACTATCAAGCCGACGCACAAGGCGAAGGCAGAACCTGCCGTTCCGTATGCAGACGTCACGGAGCTCCAGGATGCCATACAGGCAGGTCTGCGTCCGTATCAGGCAGCATGTGTGCCTACTGCGGACGAGGAAGACGACGTAGATGACAAGGACATGCAGACCATCCGTCTGCTGCGAATCTGCCAGCAGATAGAGTTCTACAAGATGCTCTCGCACAAGGCAGGGTTGCTGACAGTCAGCTTTAACGAGGGTGGGGGAGCCAACCGCGTCTCCACAGACGGATACGAGCCTGCCGACCCCAAGGATATAGACCGTCTGACGAAGGATGCCTTCATGAGTGCCGGTCGAGCCGTCGACTCGTTGCTCTTGTTTCTGGAGGCTGACGCCAAGGGCGATAAGCTGTTTACCAATCTCTGGCAAGAAGCGGATGCTTTCTACCTGCACAAGGATCTGCTGTTCCAAACGGCACGCGTGCTCAACGAGTACCTTGACATCAAGGGCGAGCGTATGGCTTATGTGCAGCTGGTACGTGACATCCGCTTCTGTCAGAACACTTACCTGAAGCCCCGCATCGGTGGCAAACTGCTACAGGCCGTCATTGACTTTGCCAATAACGGAAAGGGTGATAAGGAACCTGCTATTGATGCTGCAGCCATGGACGAGCTGGCCACCATGCTCCGCACGGCCTTGGCCTTCTATGTGGAGAGCCGTCGTGTGGAGATAGGCCCCAAGCAGGAGAAGATGGCACGCCGTGACTCAATGACCGACGCACAGCAGGCAATGGTTATGGCCTGCCAGTGGATCGAGGAGAACCTAGATACCCTGGGCGACGCTGCCGTGGGCACACCTATATATAACGCGGTGCGTGAGCGCAAGCGTCAGGAGGAGTACGACCGTCAACATGCGCAGGAAGCCTGCGAGAGACGACACAGAGAGGCTTGCCAGCAGAATCACAGGAAGCTCTTTACTGCCTTTCCTGCTACCCACAGAACACCAGAGCATAAGATATAATGCGCAGAGGACTAAAACATTGCCCTTGCTTTCGGAAAAGCGCCTATGTATATTTGCATTAGACAACACAAAAACGAAAAGATATGAATATCGGACTATTATCAATTCTGCATAACAAGGAGTGGGACTTCCGTCCCGACATGGCACAGACGTATGCCACTGCCTTGAAGAACGCCATCGAGCTGCAGCTGGACAATGACATCGAGAAGCAGCACGGATATTTCCTGTCGAAGAAGGGCTACAAGGACAAGGACGGCAAGACCGTCGGTGCCAACTTCGAGGACAAGCTGTATGTCGGCAATATCTACCGCGTGGAGAGTCACCTTTATTATAACGACGAGGAGCTGGCCGATGACGACCAGATTATCAACGTAGTAGTTGTTGACGGTCCTATCACCCGTGACGGTGGCGGTTGTTCTTACGGATCTAAGGACTGGCGCGACCAAGTGATGTATGCCAACACTATCCCGCAGGTAGTGGGTCATCTGTTCGTTATCAACACTCCTGGTGGCGAGGCTGTCAGCCGTAACGACTACGAGATGATGATCAACGACTGCCGTGAGAAGGGCAAGCCCACTGTGGCTTTCGTTGACGGCATGTGCTGCTCGAGCGGTATCAACCTGGCTTGTCGCTGTGACCGTATGGTAGTGATGAACCCGCACGACGAGGTGGGCTGTATCGGTACCATGGCTGCCTTCTGGGCTGTGGCCCATGACACCGTGGACCAGGACGGCTTCCGCTATGTGGAGCTCGTCGGCAAGGACTGCCCCGAGAAGAACGCATGGTGGCGCGAGGCTGCCAAGGGCGAGTATGAGAAGCTGCAGGCCGACCTCGACAAGGATACTGAGGAGTTCCATAATACGGTACGTGAGAACCGCCCATTGGTAACGGACGACATGCTCTCCGGCAAGGTCTTCGAGGCGCAGGAGGCCATCCCCGCACTGGTGGATGAAATCGGCGACATGGAGCGTGCCATGGAGTGCGTATTCCTGCTTGCCGACGAGACCATGCAAGCAGCCCGCTTTGCCGTAGCAGAACCCAAGGAGGACGAGCCCGCAGAAGCCCCCGCTGGCGAATCACAGGAATCAACCCATCAAATCAATAACGATATGACAGACGAAGAGAAGAAGGCCGCTGAAGCTGAAGCAGCCCAAGCAGCCGCACAGGAAGCCGCAGAGCAGCCAGAGGCACAGGAGCAGCAGGCTCCAGCAGCCGAGGAAGCGCCTGCCACTGAG
>Ga0265298_10008407_pt1 | contig 12394 bp, 13 predicted proteins | sample AusTroGonzalo_MG_3_FD_193486 | JGI IMG/M metagenome (GOLD analysis project Ga0265298, IMG submission 193486) | Bovine rumen microbial communities from tropical cattle in Woodstock, Queensland, Australia - Gonzalo_01 | ecosystem: Host-associated > Mammals > Digestive system > Stomach > Rumen ... | reverse complement strand
TAATAATTATATTATATATATAATTTTAATTATATATATAATATAAAATTAATATACTTAATTTTTAGTAACTGAAAACCACTAAATGTTACGGTGTTACGGCGTTATGTCTTTTTAAAGATACGTGATTAGGATTAATTATGGTGATTCGTCCCCCCCTACACTATGCTTTGGGCCCGCATCCCTGCGAGTCCAAAGCAATTACTAACTAATCAATAACCTAATAACAAAACCAAACTTATGAAAAAACTAAATCTAACTTATGCGTGAATCTTAAATCGAGAGCAAAGTTACGCCATATTTCGTCCCATTGCAAACTTTCTCGCATTTATTTCTCCAACTTATAGCGACAACTCACCCCAAAGGCGACAAATCAAGCAAACTTCCTCAAAATCTGTCCTGTCATGAAGCGTGCAGGAGTGACTAGGATCTTTGCGCCCTAGTAGCCGCCCTCACGGCCTTCCTCACAACACTGGGCACTACGTCGTGCATGGGCTTCGGCCCATTCTAACGGTTATCAAACCATCTGAGAAGACTGACAGCTCTTGCTGCCGTCCCTGCCGTCCCTCTTTTTTGGCATTTTTACCTCTTTTTATTTGGAACTTTCAGGAATAATGCCTATATTTGCAGCGTAATCAGATTATAAACGTTTATGAGTAGGGAGACAATTACAAAACTGATAACCGATAATTTCAAGACGCAGCCCGTCCTGAAGGCATGGATCTTTGGTTCATTTTCGCCCAACGAGCTGAGACTGTGGAATGATGTGGATATTATGTCCCTGTGACTATTCGATTCTAACAACTAAAACAATCATTATGAAACAAGCTGTTTTATCATTCATCCTGGCACTATTTTCCATCATGGCAAGTGCTGACGAGAATGGAACTTTTGGTGCGAACCTCACTTGGTCGTATGCTAATGCGACAAGTACACTTACTATCTCAGGTACTGGGGCGATGTCAAACTATAGTATTGTTTATTATGGAGCTTCTATTTATATTGGTACACCTTGGAGATACCATGTGAGTTCCATAAAAAAAATCATTATTGAATCAGGAGTGACCACTATTGGCAACTGTGTTTTCTATGATTGCAGCAACTTGACCTCCGTCACAATTCCCAACAGCGTGATGAACATAGGAAACGATGCTTTCTATAATTGTATCTAAACGGGTATAAACAACCAGGAATATCTAATACCAACTATTTGTAAAACACTCATTTTCAATCACTTTTGATTTTTAACACTTGATGGCTGGAATTTGGTACTAACCGAATTTAAGTATATTTTTGCAACGTATTTCTACCGCGAGGAATTTACGGGGCCTGAAAATCGTCATTCTGCGGACTCAGTTTACAAAGGGTTACGACGGGGTGCAAAGGGTGACATAACAGAGCGGACGGATTCGGAGAGAGTCACAATGCGGACGGAGTTGACATAGGGTGACGAACGTGAAGCATGGTTGACTCAACGGTAGGGAAAAAGAAAATAAACATAAAACCATCAAAAGAGTGTTGAAAATGAAAGCAATTAGAAAGTGCAAGTATTGTGGGAAGGAGTTCGTGGCAAGGAGCGGAAGGCAGAAGTTTTGCTGCGAGGAGTGTCAGACGAAAGCAAAGGAGGAACGTAAGAAACGGCAGCAGAATTTTATGAATGCTGTGGAGCCTGTCATTGGGTTGCAGAATCAGGATTATCTTACATTTGCCAAGGCTGCGATACTCATGGGGTGTTCGCGGCAGTATGTTTACAAGTTGGTAAATGAGGGCAAACTGGCGGCATCGAGAATCAGCAGCAGGATGGCGTTTATAAGAAAGGCTGATATTGAGAAGATGCTGGCGAGGAATCCATATCACAGAGTATTGCCGACGAACAGACCCAAGAAAGCATCTGTGCCAACATCGAGGAAGGAAGTATCAGAAACCAAGAATTGTAAGGTTGATTCTGATGGAACGGAGGTGCTTGATTACATTTCCGGCGAGGAAGTAATGCACATCTATAAGGTCAAGAAATCGTGGCTCTACACTTCGGCCAAGCGGAATCAAGTGCCTGTGTGTCGGATTGCTGGAATGAACTATTATAGTCGCAAGCACATGGATGCATTGTTTGGCAAGTCGGCTGATGTGGAGGCCGTCAGTGAGTGGTTGACGATGAAGGAGGCTCAGGAGCTCTATGGTATGAGTGCTGCGTCTGTCCGCTCCAACGCTTATCGCCATCATATTCCGACAAAGCGTGAATATGGCCAGACCTATTACTCAAAAGAGCATTTTGAGCAGTTGAAACGCACCGACATCGTGAATGATGACAACTACTACACAGCGAGGGAGGCTGCTGAGAAATATGGGATGAGTACTGCTAATGTCGGCATCATTGCCAAGAAGAGTAATATCGCCACGGTCAAGGTTGGCGTGAAGAACCTGATTCCGAAGACGGACTTCGACAGGATTATGGCAGAGAGACTGGCCCAGTATGGTAGTTATAGCATAGTATGAACAACCAAATGGAACCAGATATAACGGATGATATGACTATAGTTATCTGCACATTATGCACGAACAACTAGCATTATCTCAATATGACGGCTACATGATGCGTCATATCCACCATTATTTCATAACATTGGCGGTACTTTTGCACCCGTGAAGAAACGCTTCACCAAGAATATTCATTAAAATATAATAAGGTATATGAGTAACATTTGCAAGACCGTGACCCTCCGAACACGGAAAATCAAAAGCGGAGAACAGCTTTCGTTCTATCTGGACTATTATCCAGGTTATCGTGATGAATCAACTATGAAGGTAATGCGCCATGAGTCGCTGGGCATCTACATCTACGCCAAGCCGAAGTCGCAGCGCGAAAAGGACTACAACGACCGTATGCGCGAGAAGGCCGAGGCACTGCGCTGCCGTCGCTACGAGAGTATCGTCAACGAGCGCTACGACTTCTTCGACAAGGAGAAGATGAAGGGCAGCTTCCTCGACTACTTCAAGGATAAGGCGTACAAGAAGAACACGAAGTGGGAGAATGTCTATCTCCACTTCGAGAAGTTCTGCAACGGCAAGTGCCGCTTCGACGAGATCAACGTGGACTTCTGCAACAAGTTCAAGGACTACCTGATGACTGCCCACCAGCTGAAGCACACGGAGTACACCTTACATATAAATAGTATAGCAGGCTACTGGTCAACCTTCCGCGCCGTGCTTCATACCGCCTACCGTGAGCACAAGATTTTGGAGAATCCCAACGGCTTCCTGGAGCGCATCGACACCATCCCAACGGAAAAGGAGCACCTGTCTCGTCAGGAACTGGTTAATCTCGCCAATACCCCCTGTTCCTCTGAGGTATTGAAGAAGGCATTCCTCTTCTCTTGTCTGACTGGCCTCCGCAAGAGCGACATCAAGCAGCTGACTTGGAACAAGATCCAGCCCTATGGTGACGGTGGCATGTACATCACCCTACGCATGCAAAAGACGAAGGAACTGGTGAACAACCCCATCAGCAACGAGGCTCTGGAACTGATAGGCTTTAATGATGGCGATGAAAACCGCAAACCGACAGACAAGGTCTTTGTCGGCTTCAATGACAGCCTCACTCAGGCTCCGTTGAAGAACTGGCTGAAGGAGGCTGGCATCACCAAGCATATAACCTATCACTGCAGCCGCCATACCCTGGGCTCGCTACAGGTCGAGGCAGGCACCAGCGTCTATACCGTCCAGCATATCCTTGGTCACAAGAATGTCGCTACGACCCAGATCTATGCCGCCATGGCCGACGAGTCGAAGCGCGAATCAGTTGACAAAATTACGCTGAAATCAGCCAAAATCGCCCAGATGAAGGTAGGAGAGGTTAAAAAGGCTTTATCGGAGTGTTAAATTTTGAAGAATAATTTTCAAAGGCATGGTTATTTGTGGTTTTTGCTTACCTTTGCCCGCAAATTTCAGGACAACAATTAAATTCAAGTAATTATGTATCACAAAACAGTTAGTATTTCAACTTCGACCGTTCTGCCTGCGGCATTCTTCGCAGCCATCAGTGCCGTGGCCTTGGTCGTGTCATTCATGGCTGCGTCATATCTCTACGCAAGAAGCACGCTCATTCCATACGGCGTACTTCTTGCCTTGTCGTTTATCCTGCTCGAACTTCTGGTTGTGGTCTATTTCTTCACGCTGTCAGAGTTTGGCAATTTCCTGTTCAGTAAAGACAGAAGTAAAACCGCCATCCCTGCTACAGATGATGCAGAACAAGTTCAAGCAACTCTTGACAAAGTGGAATCAGAAAAGATTGTTCTGAACAAAGAGGAACCAGAATTAACTGTTATAGACAACATCGCCGAAGCCAATCCTGCACCTGCCATCATAGTTCAGGAAAAAACAACTTTGGAAGAATCGGTTCAGGTCGAAACTATTCGGGAGGAAACGATGGATGATTGCTCTGCACCTGAAGTTCCTGCAGCGACCTCCCATGCTTCTGCCGAAAGAGACGAAAGCATTACCAAATTGCTTAATCTCAGCCCCAAGGAGCAGATAGAGAAACGCGAGCGGTTTAACGAAGGCCGTAAGGTTCTCATGGAAGCATATATTCGCGAAGTTATGAAGCCGCTTCTGGACGAGAAGGACATTGATGCGCTCTGGATTGAGTACAAGAACTGGATTGAGAACAGCATGCACCATCCCATAAGCCGTATGTGGAAATGGAAGGTGAAAGTCACGAGCCGCGATGTCCGTCACCTGACATGGAACATCGCTAAGCGCATGGGAATGAAAACAGAAGGAGGATACAGCACCGTCGCCTGTGCACGCTTTGTGAAGACGATGTTTCCCGAACTCTGCATCAAGAAAGACGGCTCGGTATGCACAGATGACTATCTGGCCCGGAACTTGAAGGAGCCAAATGACAATGACTTCATCATGATAGACGAACCTGATCCCAACTCCATCGGATTCCATCTTGGAGTAACAGAGGCTGCATAGATAACAGGCTCCACTATTCCGGCATAACCATCATGCCGCATCGATTCTCATAGGAAACGATGCGGTATTTTTTTTGCCTATAGTTGAACCCAACAGAAAAGCCATTCCCCTATCAACAACCATTTATTACCAACAAAGTCCATGCAAGACCACCGCTATCCACATTATTCCATTATTACCCGTGCATGACGCATCATATCCTCCGGCATAATCATATCATGTAGTTCCTTTGCAGTCGAGACACAAAGGTCTCATTCACTATATATGGTAAAGGAAACTTTGACATTCAACGACCTTCCGCAGGTCGTTGCCGAGCTTCGGGATGAAGTCGCCGGCATGAAGGTGGTACTGCTTGACCTTCAGAAAAGCCAAACCAAGCAGAAGTTGGAACGTGTGCGTCGCACAATGAACGTGGAGGAAGCGGCAGACTACTTGCGCATGCCCCTGAACACCCTCTACATGAAGTTGCAGAAGGGCGAGGTGCCAGGATCGAAGCCCGGCAAGCGTTGGGTCTTGTTCAATGACGAACTCGACAAGTGGTTGGAGGTGAAACGCAGGAATGCCGTACCCCTGACTACTGAGGAAGAGAACGATGCCATCCTTTCGTCCCATCGTCGTAAACCCAACAAGCGTGACTGGTAACATGTCTGACATGACTGAGTGTACAATGTATAGGGCGTGTCAGTTGTATGCAATGAAGACAATGGCTACAGTGTCCACAACGTATCTGGTTGCAGCATTGGCTACAGCGTATGTGTATACTGCGTTTACACTGGCTACAGTATATACAACGATTACAATGTCTGCAATGTGTATGTTGTCTGCAATGAAGACAACGTATACAGATTATTCAACAGAACCAGTGTATAAAGAGTCTACAATGGCGATAATGGATAAACTGTATTCACGATATACAGAGTACACAAAGTCTATAAAGGCCATATTGAAAACAATGTATTTATTTAAAACTTTATCTTTATGTGTAAAATTGTATTATTTACAAATATCAAGGGAGGCGTAGGAAAAACCTCCTGTTGTGCGCTCTTTGCGCAGTATCTTTGTGAGAATGGTTATTCCGTGAAGGTCCTGGATGCAGACATTCAGGCATCCTTGTCCCGTCACAGGGAGAGGGAGCTGGCAGCCAACCCGGATGCGGCTATCCCTTGGGAAGTGAGTACTGTCGATACGACAGACCGCCAGAGCCTGCAGTCCTCCATTGAAGAGGCGATGCAGTTCGACGGTGTTGTCCTCTTTGACATGCCGGGAACCCTCAATGCCGCCAACCTCGACCTGCTGTACAAGGCAGCAGACCTCGCCGTGGTGCCTATCTCCTACGACTTCGACACCATTGATGCCACGGGCATCTTCATCAAGGTCATCAAGCGTGTGAAGGATATCCAATTGGTATTCCTGCCCAACCGCATCAACACGACCGAGAACCGTGCCGACGATATGAAGCAGCGCGAGGAAACGGTAAAAATTCTTGGCAGGATCGGCAGGGTTACACCGAGGATCAAGCAGAGTGTAGTCATCAAGCGTTACTCAACCATTTCCGCACTTGACAAGTACCAGAAGGCTGCGGTTGAGCACGCCTTTAACGCTATTATCGAACAAATTAAACTGTAACGGATATGAGCGAGCAGACGTTTCCCCTTGGTGATTTCAATGACCTCGAAAGCAGTGTCAGGAATATTACCCAGCAGCCGAAGCCTCAGAAGCAGCAACCGAAGCCCCAGAAGCAGCAGGCGAGACCTCAAGAGCAGCAGATGCCTCAGGAGGCAGACGCCAGCAAACGAGACTGGATGCATTTCACGTTCATCTGTGGCATAGAGATCGTGGACAAGGTGAAGGCCATTGCACATAAGGAAGGTTTCTCAATTCGTGACGTCGTGGAGAAGTACCTGAAGGACGGTATCGCCCGCTACGAACAGAAGCACGGCGCAGTCACCAAACAGCGGAGGAATATCGATGACATCCTGTAATCACAGCCAAGGAAGCAGGACGCTCCCGACGTTCTGGGACGATCTTGTCGTACAGACAATGCCGGTAGAAACCGAAACATGCCTAAAGATATGCCAGTTGGAGTTTCGTGCTACCAAAATCGCTACAGCTCTTTTGGCAGCCGAACCGAACTGGCAATGCTCGCAGGCTCTCATTGGGGGAGGCGTTCGCTGGCTCACACCTTTAATAAATGTATACTTATGACAGCAGACAGAAACGTAATAGCTATATTCCAGGGCTCGCAGCTCATAGAGAAGACAAGACCCGAAAAGGGCTTCTTCATCAAGTCGGAGGAGCGGTGCTTTTCACAGAAGGATGACAAGTGGCACACCAAGTTCTCATGGGAACCCGTGACGGTCGGCGACCTGTGGGTAGATGAGAACGACGGCAAGTACCAGATGCACTTCAGGGTACGGATGGCTGACGAAACCATGTTCCAGGTTGACCAGCCTGTCAGCCGACAGCGGTACATGTTGTTTGGTAGTTACAAGCTTGATGCCCATCGTGTGGATCTAATCGACAAGGTGCTGCGTGAGAATCGTACAGGACTGCGCATCCACAAGTGGACTGCCACAGAGATGCTGCACCTGAAAGTGACGAAACGACTGATGGATGAACTTCGCGGGAATGCGGAAAAATGCGGACAGAATCTTTCGCAGTATTGTACGACGCTCCTAAGCGGCAAGCATCCCCGTGCAGCGTTTACCGCTGAAGAACTTGAATTGCTCAGGAACCTGAAGAAGTCGCGCTCTGATGTAATGCTCCAATTCAATGCAATGGTGGCAGAGTTTGCACATAAGCCAGACGAAGAACGTTTCAGGGCTGTCATCAACGGCAAGAGTTACGAATGGTGGCGAGTGCATCTCATCACAGCTCTGGAGTTCTTCGACAGGATGAGGGACAGGACGTTAAACATGGGAGGTTAGCGTATGGTGATCAAGATGTCAACGATAGACGGGGCGCATGCTGCCAACGCCATCAACTATGTGCTCGACAAGGAGAAGGCAAGGAAGGAGGACAAGCCCGTCTTCCTCGCCGCCAACAACATCGAACTGAATCCGCTGACGGGCAAGCCGTACTCGCCCGTGGAGGTGCTGATGGACATGCAGCTGCTGTTGGCCACATCCAAGCATAAAGTGGATGAGCCGTTCTGGCGCATCGAACTGTGCCCGCCGCCGGAGGTTTGTCAGGACTGGACGATGGCACAGTGGGAAAGATTCTGCAAGGACTGCGTTCAGGTGCTGGACGCTACCGACTATAAGCAGGAGGCGGTGAAGGACAAGGACGGCAAGACTGTTATCGACAAGAGGACGGGGAAACCCAAAGTGAAGGTGAGCGGCAAACACACTATGCTGGCCAACAGCCAGTATGTAGCCACTGTACACTTTGACACGGGCAAGCCGCATGTACACATTGTGGCCAACCGCCTGACAATGGACGGCGAGATGCAGGACACGCACAAATGCAAGGAGCGGGCGAAGATGGCGGCTGACATTATTGCGGAGAAATACGGGTGGACGAAAGCCGAGGAGAGGGAGAACAAGCGGATGGAGCGGATTCACGATGCTGCGATGAAGGTGCTGAAGGGAATGGATGCGTGGAGCATCGAGACGTACTTTGCCGGGATGCTCAGGAACGGGTTCGAAGTGGAACCGACGTACGACTCGAAAGGTGTCTGCCGTGGTTACTCCATTGGCGAGAAGTTATATGACCTCGACGGAAACTACTCCAGTACAGTCATGTACAAGGCTTCGGCCAAGGGGTTCGGGCATGGGCGCGACCTGACGGTTTCCAAGCTGTTCGGCACTTGGCAGAAGCTGCATCCTGAGCAGGAAGAGACGCGGACGGAGAGCTATCGTTGGCAGCAGAATCGGCAGGAAGAGGTGATTCCGCAGAAGCCGTCGAGGTCGTCGCAGTCGGATGATGACGATGCATATCTGCGACTATTGAGGATTAAGGAGGCGGCAGAGAGGAAGAACGCTGAGAAACCAGCAGTTCCGACACCCGTGAAGCAGACAGAGCCTGCTCCTCGTAAGTCCACGGAGGCTGAGAGAGACCGTCGGACAGCCGTCTGGCTTGCGCTGAATGCCATCAAACGCTTTGTGAAGAGTCCGTTCAGGACGGAGTTTAGCCCGCTGGACAAGGAGGACATTCTGCCGGAAGGCATCGTGGCAAAGGCCATTGACATGGGAGAGAATGCCGGTTCATCATTCGACGAAGACAGCCTAAAGAAAGCAGCAATGGAACTGCTTGATTCGTTTGAATGTAGTGCCGAGCGTGCGGGTGATGCTGCCGATGCTATGATGAACGTCGTTGCTAACCTTGCCCTGCCTGAAACGCAGCCGTCCCTTGGTGGCGGTCAGAGCAATAACGACCTGCCGAAAAAGAAGGATGACGAGTGGTATTGGTGGAAGAAGAACGGATTCATCAGACAACAGAATTATAGAGGACGAAAGAGATAGTGTTTTTATGAGAAGTAAATACGACAGCATGCTTCCCTCTGGCGATAGTCAGATGCGGGGAGGCAACAGTGAGACTGGGGGACGGCAAGAAAGCCCCCGTATGCAGGAGAAGCCGCATACCATCCTGCAAGTTATTAACAAACTGAAGGCGTTTTTTCATGGCGGTCATAAACGTGCGACGCTCTATGACCAGAAGGAGTATGAGCGTGGTGTAAAGGCCGTGATGAAAGGGAAGTTCCTTGTGAAATCAACCCACGAAGCCATTGAAATGCTCATAGACCAGCAGACGCTCTTGGGCAGTATTCCACTTGATGCGATGAGGAACAACAGCAGCAAACTCGTCAACCAGGACATGGACGTCGTGCCGTTAGAAGACATGAACCTATATGCGGAATGCATCCTGCGGCAAGTGGCTGAGAACATGTACAACTCGAAACTCATGAGCCGCTACGTCGAAGAGCTGACGAAGAAAGACCGTGAGAAATGGCAGCAGTCTCAGGTTTGCATGGCAATGATGAAGGGTGGCGAGACTGTCTGCGAGTATATCGAGGCTAAAGCCGAGGAGCATCTTATCCGCCTCACCTCGCGCATGGAGTGGTTCCCCATTGCCTATCATCTGGCCGACAAGGTGGCACTGGTCGTCTTTCCAGTCCTTGGCTATTACACAGGCAAGTACCACCTGAACGATACCATGACGTTCCTTTGGGCGATGGCCTTTATGCCGATCTTTGTCTTGTCAGCCATCTGGGCCATCAATGAGTTGGCGACGTACTTGGAACGCAGAAAGAAAAAGCTGAAGTCACGCCAATAGGCCATCCGACTCGATTTTCTCAGCAAAGATACGAGGGGCGGGCTAATGCGCAAGGCCGAGGCCTATAGGTTCGTGCTGGAAATCTCCACCTTTTCAGGTTGTATTTCCAGCTGAAGCCTTGCGCTATAGCCCACATACCCCTCGGTCTTCTTGCACCGAAATTCAGGTCAGATGTTTTGTGCGTTTGGGGGAGAATATTATTATTTGGGGATATTACATCTTATTTTAGAGGAATTGATTCACAAAATTAGCCCCCTAATAATCAATGTGTTACATTAAAAACATGCATTTTTTAAAGAAATGTTTTTGAGAATCTTGCCCAATTCGAAAAGTATTAGTATCTTTGCACCCAAAATTAGGAAATACGATGAGCAAGATAGAAGAATTACAGAAACTTCGTGAGCGTGAAGACCATGTAGAGTTTAAGAAAGCAGAGCATAATTACCCGTTTGCCGGAGGTCAGAAGACCGACCCTAAAGATCGTAGGCACTGTGTATTGGGATATATGGTTGCTTTTGCTAACGAAAGAGGTGGCCGTTTGGTTCTTGGCATGGCTGATGCCTATCCACATGAGGTTGTGGGCAGCGACTTTGCCGAAAACGAGACAGGCAATCTTGAAGACGAGATTTATAAGCGCCTCCACATACGTGTCCGTACTGAGGAACTGTATGATGAGAAGCATCGGCGTGTCCTCGTCATCAATGTGCCCTCACGCCCTATTGGAAAGGCTCTCCGTTTCGAGGGGGTTCCTTTGATGCGAGTGGGCGAAAGTCTTCGTGAAATGGACGATGCAGAATATTTCTCCATCATTTCCGAGCAAGACCCAGACTTTTCCTCCCGCGTCTGCGAAGGGCTTACGATGGAAGATCTTGACGCAGAAGCCGTAGAAAACATGCGCAAACTCATTGCTGACAAGCAGAAAAGGGCTGACGCGAATACCATTCCTCTGCCACAATTACTGAAAGACCTGTTGTTGGTCGATGATGATGGCAATCTGAAGTATGCCACTCTTCTGTTGTTGGGACAATCAGAAGCCATCAACCGCTATCTGCCACAGGCCAATGTTGTGATAGAATACAGAACAAGCCAAAGTCAAGTACGCTACAGCGCCCGTCAGGAATACCGTCTGCCGCTGTTCGTTGCTATCGAAAAGATATGGGAGTACATTGACCAACCAGCATGTAATCCATTGCTACATATCAATGACTTGCCGCGCATCCTCGACTGTCCAGCTTTCAACAAAGAGACCATTCGCGAAGCACTTATCAACGCCATGATTCATCGTAGCCTGCAGATGGGATCTGACATCTTCATCCATCTTTATCCCGATATGGTGGAGATTTCCAATCCTGGCGGGTTTCCATACGGCGTGAACATCGGTAATATTCTTACAGTCAACAGTTCGCCCCGTAGCCGACTGATGGCTGAAGTGATAGAGAAGACAGGATTGATAGAGCGAAGCGGACAGGGAGTTGACATCATGTTCACCAACTGCATCAAGGAGGGCAAACCACTTCCTGACTACTCCTATTCTGACGATTATCAGGTGGACTTACGCTTCTATGGTGAGATTCCAGATGATGCCTTCTATCTCTTTGCTCAGGACATTTGTCATACTCCTGAACTCGAAAGCCGGATGAACACATTCGACTGGCTGACGCTTCACTATATCTGGAAAGGCAATGCAGGGGCTGTCTATAAGGAGAGTTGCCCGAAATTAATAGAAATGGGCTTGATTGAAGAGGATGCTTATTTCGGATATGTCCTTTCTAACCGCTATATGCTTTATAAGCCTCATGTCAAATCAGTCGCCGGGCACTATGACATCAATCATATTCAGACGGTCTATCATGTGATTCGTCGTAATGGTGATGCATCCATGAGCGATTTTGTGGCAGCATTTGATGGCATATTGACACAAAAGCAAGTGCGTAACCTCATTGAAGGGCTCTGCAAAACGCCACTTATCGCATCACATGGCAATGCCCGAGCAACGAGATATAACTGGACGTAGACATATACAATACTTAGTTAAATATACATTTAATCGTCTGAAAATCAATGAGTTACATTAACAAAAATATAACTAATAAAATTTGGTCAAGTGCCTGATTTTCAGTAACTTAGTAGTCTCTTACAATACTGA
>Ga0265298_10008406_pt1 | contig 12395 bp, 5 predicted proteins | sample AusTroGonzalo_MG_3_FD_193486 | JGI IMG/M metagenome (GOLD analysis project Ga0265298, IMG submission 193486) | Bovine rumen microbial communities from tropical cattle in Woodstock, Queensland, Australia - Gonzalo_01 | ecosystem: Host-associated > Mammals > Digestive system > Stomach > Rumen ... | reverse complement strand
AGCGAGCAGACTCAGACTCCGCTGTCCCGTTCCGCGCGTGCGGGGCTGATCTGGAGATTTCTGAAAGGAAGTAAATTCTTTTTTCTGATTTGTATGGTGTGCGCGGCGCTTTCCACCTTGGCGGATATGGTCACTCCACAAATTATTCGTGTGACGGTGGATCATATTCTCGGCGGTTCTCCCGCAGAAACCCTGAGCCCGGCGGTTCGCGGCCTGATTGATTCTTTCGGCGGAGCGGAGCACATCCGCGGCAACCTGTGGATCATGGCGGCAGCCGTTATGGTGGTCGCACTGGTAAAAGTTGCAGCACTCTACGGTTTCAGGGTGACAAACGTCCGGGGCAGCGAAACCCTGGTCAAAACCATGCGTGATACTCTCTACAGTCATATTGAACGCCTGCCTTTCCAGTGGCATATGCAGAACCATACCGGGGATATTATTCAGCGCTGCACCAGCGATATTGATACAACACGGAACTTTATTTCGGAACAGATGACGAACCTGATCCGGATCTTTATCCTGTTGATTCTGAGCATGGCCTTCATGCTGGATATGAACTGGAAGCTGACACTGGTGGCAATGATTCCGCTGCCATTTATCGTCTGGTATTCCCTTTTTTTTCATAAGAAATTCCGCAAGGGTTTCCAGCAGTGTGATGAAAACGAGGGCAAGCTGTCCGCCATGGCACAGGAAAACCTGACCGGCGTTCGCGTAGTGCGTGCGTTTGGCCGGGAGCGCTATGAGCGGGACCGTTTTGACGCTCAAAACCGGTTTTATACGTCACTGTGGGTCAAACTTGGCGGCCTGATGAGTCTTTTCTGGTCAACAGCGGATATTCTTTCCGGTCTCCAGATTATGCTGGTGGTCATCTTTGGTGTACTGCTCTGTCTGCGCGGCGGAATGACAAGCGGCGAGTTCATCGCTTTTGTCAGCTACAATGGCATGCTTGTCTGGCCGATCCGCCAGTTGGGCCGTATGATCAGTGAAATGTCCAAAGCAGGCGTCGGTATTGACCGCATCGGTTATATTATGGAAGCAAAGCAGGAACAGGATCTGCCCGGAGCCGTGGATGCGCCGATGGACGGAGATATCTGCTTTGATCATGTTTCCTTTGCATATGAAGGCTGCCCGGAGATGCTGCATGATATCTCTCTGACGATTCCTGCAGGATCGACTCTGGGTATTCTCGGCGGAACAGGCTCCGGGAAGAGTACCCTGATGTATCTGCTGGACCGGTTGTACCCGCTGCCTTCCGACTGCGGTACGATCAGTATCGGCGGAACGGATATCAACCGAATCCGCCTGGAGCATCTGCGCCGGAATATCGGTATCGTGCTTCAGGAACCGTTCCTGTTTTCCCGTACGCTGCGGGAAAACCTGGGTATTACCGGTGAGGAACTGGAGGAGGAGACGATGCTGGCAGCAGCCAGGGCTGCCTGCCTGGAGGAAACAGTTGCCGGTTTTTCAAAAGGCTATGATACTTTTGTCGGGGAACGGGGCGTTACCTTGTCTGGCGGCCAGAAGCAGCGCGCGGCGATTGCCCGTATGCTGACCCGTCCGGTGCCGATTATGATTTTTGACGACTCCCTTTCTGCTGTGGATACGGAAACGGACGCGAGGATCCGCGCTGCTCTGGAAAAGAAGTTCGGTTCCGCCACGATTATCCTGATTTCCCACCGGATCACCACCCTGTCCCGTGCGGACCGGGTACTGGTTCTGGACCGCGGACGTGTGGCCCAGCTGGGAACTCCTGAAGAGCTTAAGCGTCAGCCCGGGCTTTACCAGCAAATTGACGCCATCCAGTCCATGAGCCGGGAGGAGGTGACTGCGTGATGGAAGAGAAAGAAAAGGAAGTCAAGTCCCTGCCTTTCTTCGGCATTCCCCGGATTCTTCCCTATGTAAAAAAATACCGCCGGACGCTTCTGGTTATGGTTCTTTGCGGCCTGGGCGGTACCTCGGTGGACATCCTGTATCCGTTGTTCCAGCGATATGCACTGGATCACTTTATCGCGGGGAATACGCTGGATACGCTCCCCTGGTATATTGCCCTGTGTGTATTGTCAATTCTCTTCGCCGCGGTTATGAATTATATCTCCTGCTGCGGCGCGATGACTACGGAAGTATCAGTGAACCGGGATCTTCGTTCCGCGGCTTTCAACCATCTCCAGACCCTGTCCTTCAGTTATTTCAACCAGAATTCTGTGGGCTACATCCATTCGCGGATTATGTCGGATACCGGACGGATCGGATCCCTTGTTTCATGGTCACTGATGGACTGTGTCTGGCATACAAGCTATTTGATCGGTTCCCTCTGCGTTATGCTGGCGATCAACGCCCGTCTGGCACTGCTGGTTATGCTGATCCTTCCGCTGATCGTGGTTCTTTTCTCCCTGTTCCAGAAAAAACTGATTCGTGCCAACCGCCGGATTCGGGAGCTGAATTCGCGTATCACCGGGGATTTCAATGAGGGCATCACCGGTGCTAAGACGATCAAAACCCTCGTCATCGAGGACCGGATGGCCCGTGATTTTGTCAAGGATACCCATGAAATCCGCCAGAAGAGCATCAGTGCGGCCCGTCTTCGCGGTGCCTTTGCGGTTACGATGCATCTGGCGTCCTCCATGGCGCTTGCCATTGTTCTGTGGAAGGGCGGCTACATTGCAGCCTCGGAGGTCGGCACATTCTCGATGTTTATGTCTTATGCCCAGGGAATGATGGAGCCGGTCCGCTGGATTGTGGATGCCATCTCGGATCTGATTACAACCCAGGTGAATATTGAACGCCTGACCCGGCTGCTCGGTACATCCTCGGATGTGTCTGATTCACCGGAAGTGGTTGAAAAGTACGGTGATACCTTTAATCCGAAGCGGGAGAACTGGGAACCCATCCGTGGTGATATCGAATTTGAGGATGTTTCATTTAAATATCCGGACGGGGACGAATATGTTCTGGAGCATTTCAACCTAACGATTCCTTTCGGAAGCAATATTGCTATCGTCGGTGAAACCGGCGCGGGCAAGAGCACCCTGGTGAACCTGGTTTGCCGCTTCTATGAACCCACCTCCGGCCGTGTACTGATTGACGGGCGGGACGCGCGGGAGCGTTCCCAGCTCTGGCTCCACAGCGCCATCGGCTATGTGCTTCAGACGCCCCATCTTTTCTCGGGTACGATCCGGGACAACCTGCTGTACGGAAATCCGTCCGCTACGGAGGAAGAGATCCAGCGCGCACTGCACCTGGTATCCGCTGACGATGTGGTTGCGAAGATGGAAAAGGGAATCGATACGGATGTGGGAGAAGGCGGTGATCTGCTATCCACCGGTGAAAAGCAGCTGATTTCATTTGCCCGGGCGATTCTGGCTGATCCGCGTATTCTTGTCCTGGATGAAGCGACAGCATCGGTTGATACCCTGACAGAGCAGCGGATCCAGTCCGCGATCGATACCGTAATCCGGGGCCGCACTTCGTTGGTAATTGCCCACAGGCTCTCAACGGTCCGGAATGCTGACCTGATTCTTGTGGTAAAAGACGGCCGTATTGTGGAGCAGGGAACCCATGACCAGCTTCTGGCTGCGAAGGGACCTTATTACCGTCTCTATACCCGCCAGTATGAGGATGAAGCCACCTCGGTGATTCTGAACTGAAAAACCTGAAAAATGCCGGAAAAAAATAAGCGCCGCGAGGCGCTTATTTGATTTTGGCGAATACCATGCGTCCTGCACTGGTTTGCAGCACCGTGGTTACAGTGACTTCGGTTTCTTCTCCGAGCAGCCGCTTGCCATCTTCGACAACGATCATGGTCCCGTCGCTCAGGTAGCCAACTCCCTGTCCGGGTTCCCGTCCTTCTTTGCTGATCCGGATATTCAGATCCATTCCCTGAGTCACGGCGGGCCGCAGGGCTTCGACGAGCTCATTCACGTTCAAAGCTTTGACGCCGCTGACAGCCGCGGCTTTCTGCAGGTTATAGTCCGTGGTGATTACGGTACCGCCGCAGTCCCGTGCCTGGCGGAGCAGTTTTACATCGACATCGCTGATGCCTTCGATATCCGCATCGTCGATGGTCATCTGTCTCAGGTTTTCCTGCATTTCGTGCAGGATATCCAGGCCCCGGCGTCCGCGATCCCGGCGGGTTTCGTCCGCGGAGTCGGCGATGTGCTGCAGCTCGTCAATCACAAACTGGGGAATGACAAATTCTCCCTCAAGGAAGCCGGTTTTTGCGACTTCCAGGATCCGGCCGTCAATGATGGCGCTGGTGTCAAAGAATTTCCGGGCCGCATATCCATGCTTGCGGATTTTACTCTTTTCCCGCGCGCCTGATACCCGGGTGATCATTGCCATAAATTCCCGGCTTCTCCGCTTTCCGATACTGTATCCCAGCGCTCCGAGCACCAGATACAGGATCGCACTCAGCGCGGCGCTCAGGATACCGTTGCCCAGGAAACTGAACATCTGGCGCAGCAACGCCGCTACAATCAGCCCCAGGATCAGACCCAGCATTGCGCTCATCAGCTGGTTTAACGGCATTTTGTCAAATTGCTTCTGTACGTCGCTGCTGAACCGGGTAAAGCGCTGGATGATCCGGTTGCTCAGCGCCAGCAGGATCAATCCGCCCGCAATACCCATAATCGTGTATCCCAATACCGGATAGTGGGCCGGGATCTTTGTGTCCGGGTTTGCTGTACGGTACAGCTGGAGTCCGACCTGGGTGATCGCCAGCCCGACACCGATACCCGTCAGCAGCAGTAAAAAGCGCAGCAGCCGCTCAACTCCCTTGGATTTCATATGCTGTCATCTCCTTTAAAACAGTACACTCAACGTTTGGGCAACCGTGTCCACACCGATAAGCTGAATGCCCTCCGGAGCCTTGATTCGTTTTGCGTTTGCCCGCGGAACTATGATTGTCGTAAATCCCAGACGCGCGCATTCGCTGATGCGCCGCTCGCACTGTGGTATGCTCCGCACTTCACCGGCCAGCCCGACCTCGCCCATTACGGCCACTTCGGGCCCGACGGACCGCTCCTTCAGGCTGCTTGCCACCGCGACACACAGAGCCAGGTCCGCCGCCGGTTCACTCAGTTCAAGACCGCCGGCCACGTTGATATAAACGTCCTGGTTGTATGTCCGCTGGTTCGCCCGCTTTTCGAGCACGGCCAGCAGCAGGGCGATCCTCCCGGCATCAGCGCCGTTAACAGTGCGCCGGGGCGTACCGTAGTAGGTCGTGCTGGTCAGCGCCTGCACGTCGCACAACAGCGGCCGGCTTCCTTCCAATCCGCAGAACACGGCGCTGCCGCTGGCACCCTTGGCCCGGCGGCTCAGCAGTTCCTCGCTCGGGTTCTCAACGGTCTGCATACCTTTGCCGGTCATTCGGAAAACGCCGAGTTCGTTTACGCTCCCGAAACGGTTCTTGACTGCCCGCAGCAGCCGGTAGTCCTGCTGGCGATCGCCTTCAAAGTATAGCACAACGTCGACCATGTGCTCGAGAATCCGCGGTCCGGCGATGGCTCCGTCCTTGGTCACGTGGCCGACCAGAAACATACTGGTTCCGGTTTCCTTGCACAGGCGCATGATCAGGCTCGTGCATTCCCGGATCTGGCTGACGCTTCCGGGGGCGCTGGCCATCTCCGGCCTGTACATGGTCTGAATACTGTCGATCACAGCCACGTCCGGCTGGATATCGCGGAGCTTTTCTTCCACAGCGTCCAGTGCGTTCTCAGCCAGGATATAGATATCCTCGTTGATTTCCAGCCGGCTGGCACGCAGTTTGATCTGCCGCGCGCTTTCCTCGCCGCTGATGTACAGTACCCGCTTTCCGTCCCTGGCCAGGTGGGCGCAGACCTGAAGCAGCAGTGTGCTTTTCCCGATGCCCGGATCCCCGCCGATCAGGATCAGCCCGCCCTCAACGATTCCTCCGCCGAGAACACGGTCCAGTTCGCTGATCCGGGTCGGAATCCGCAGCGTCGTATCTTCTGGGATATCCTGCAGCTTCATGGCCTGGGCGCCTGTGCCCGGCCGCTGGTTCGCGGCGATTTTTCCCGTACCTTTCTCCGGCGCGGCAGTGATGGCTTCCTCCATCGTATTCCACGCGCCGCATCCGGGACATCGCCCGACCCATTTCGGGCTTTCGTATCCGCACGCGCCGCAACTGTAGCAGACTTTGGCTTTGCTCATGGTTTCCGGCTGCCCCCCTGACATGAAACAACGGGAGCAGGGCATTCACGGCCCTGCTTCCGTATTTGTGTTACCTGGAATATTTCTGTTCCGCACGGGGAGAGATTCTTACTTGTGTCCGTTCGGAGCGTTCTCCCATGCGTACTCGATGGCTTCAGCGTGGTACTTGTCCACGGCGTTGCCCGCGTGTGTCCGGCTGTTGGTGAAGTGGATGCACAGCTGGCCCTTGAAGTCGTTATTGTCGATGGTATCGCCTTCCGGATAGTTGTGCGGTACGCCGTACAGTGAGCAGGCGAAGGTCCGAGTTCCGATAGTGACCAGCAACGGCCGCCGCTGCCACAGGTTCTTGTCCGCGATTTCCTGCGCGGTGGTTACGCCATAGCTCTTGCACAGCCTGGCGGTGTCCGCAGCTGTCAGCGGTTCCGCGTCGACGTGGTATCCGCCGGCCCAGCGGTGTGCCCACCAGACGATACCGGTCTTGACATCGTATACCTTGTAGTTATCGCCGCGCTTCCAAAGCTCGTTGATTCCGCCGGTGTACCAGTCGATCTTTTCGGCCGGGTACAGGGTCATGGTCAGGTTGCTGTTATCACCGGCGCCGATCGGTACAGTGCCGTACAGTTTATGCTGCGTCGCCGCGCCGGCGATGCCGTCCACGGTCAGGCCCTTGGCCTTCTGGAAGTTGCGCACGGCGGTGGCCACGGCGTTGGTGTAGTTCTTCGTCGGGGATCCGCTGAAGTATCCCTGCCGCTTCAGTTCGGTGGTCAGGTTCAGGACGGCGTTGCCGGTGCTGCCGACCTTCAGGGTGTTGTAGCTCGCTTCCTGCGCGCCGGATGGCGAGGAGGTTGGAGAGCCGGTCGGGCTTGTTTTGGGGTTCCCTTTCTCGTCGCATTCGACGACGAAGTCGCCGTGGAGCCATCCGGTGCCAAGGGTCGGATGAACGGTTTTGTACCAGGTCACGTTCTTGACTACGCTGGTCTCGTAGTAGGGAAGGACTACATTCTTGTCTACGCGGCCGATCGGATCAGTGAAACCGGCGGCCTTGCGGTAGTTGACACCGCCCGCCGTGGTCTTGACATAGCCAAGGTTACCGCTGGGCTGGCTGGTCGGAGAGGACGTGGGCACGCTTCCGCCGTTGACTTTGACCACGTCGTTCCGCAGATAACCTTTATCATTACCTGCCTGGACAAAGTACCAGGTGTATCCGCCCTTCTGGGCCGGAGCGGTCAATACGTTATAAGTCTCGCCTTTTCCCAGCTGCCGGATTACGCTGCCGCCCATAGAGGAGCGAAGGTTGACGCCGCCGACGATGGTGGTTACGGAACCGTAATCGCCGGAGGGAGAAGAGGTAGGGGCTGATGTTGGGCTCGAGGTCGGGGTTACGCTGCCGTTGACGGTTACGCAGTCGTCCATGACATAGTATGTCCGTCCGTTCTTCGTGACGGGATACCAGGTATGGCCGTTCTTGGAAACGCCGGCGCCGGCCAAGGGAAGGCTTGTACCCATACCGACCCAGTCGTTCGCGCTGTCATAGTTTCCCGCCGGGGTTTCACGCATGTGGCAGCTGGTCATCTTCAGCGTTACGGTGCCATTAGCTGCGCTGCTTCCGCCCCCGCCGGAGCTGGTGGGTACGGCACCGCCGGTCAGCTCCAGGAAGGTGCTCATGATGTATCCTGTCGTGTTCCCGATCTGGATCTTGTAGAAGGTTTCACTGCTGTTGGTCACGCTCGGAACCTCGAGCACTGTAACGATGTCGCCCCGGTTCAGCTTTAGCAGGCTGCGGGTTTTTGTGCTGGCGCCGGCGCGGACATTGACGCCGCTGCCGTTGACCACACGGCCTGTCTGACCGCTGACGCTCGTATTGGCGTTGACAACGGTATCGGCCGCCGCTGTACCAGTACCGGTGCTGCCGCTGCTCGTGCCTGCGGCTTCCTCATCGGTCAGCCGGCGGAAACAGTCGCCGCGGATGTATCCCGTGTGGATACGGTCGTTGCCCGTCTCAGGGTTCAGCGCCTCTACGCGGTACCAATGGTATCCTTCCGCGTCGGTCTCGCCCAATACGGTACAAACGTAGTCTTTCGGCAGCTGGACGATGAATTTGGCCTTCGGGCTCGCGCCTTCACGCAGGTTGACCGTATCCGCCGTGGTTATCCCCAGGTTGTTGTCTGCTTTCGCGGCGGGCATCAGGCCGGAAGGGATCAGCGCTATCATCAGCGCGATCGCCAGCGTCAGGGCTGTCAGCCGTATGCGGGAGATTCTCATCATCGTGTCACCTCACGGGAATGAAATAAAATCGGAAAAAGTCATATAGGAAGACACGATTATTTTATTAAATAATTGTTACAATGTCAATACATTTTTATAAATTTCAGAAAATTCCTGTTACAATTTAAAGCCGGCGGAACAGGAATCGTTCCGCCGGCAGGCATCATGTTGTTTCGGGTAAAGCGGAGTCATTCGCCTCTTTGATATTATTTTACCACAATATTGACGATCCGTCCCTTGACGTAGATCTCCTTGACAATGGTCTTTCCCGCAATGGTGGCCAGCACGTTGCGCATTTCGTGAGCCTTGGCGATGACAGCGCTCTGCTCTTCGTTTACGCCGATCTCAATCGTGGCGCGGACCTTCCCGTTGACCTGCACCGGGATCTGGATTGTGTCTTCCTTCAGCATGGCCTCGTCCCAAACCGGCCAGCTTTCCCGGGCCAGACTTTCGCTGTGGCCGAAAATGCTCCACATTTCCTCACCGATGTGAGGGCAGATACAGCTCAGCATTTTGATGAAGGCTTCCGCGTAGCATTTCGGGCATGACCCTGCCTTGTAACAGGCGTTGACGAAGATCATCATCTGACTGATTGCTGTGTTGAATCCCAGCGCCTCGAAGTCAGTGGAAACTTTTTTGACGGTCTGGTGAAAAACTTTATCCAGCGTTCCATCGCTTACAGCGGTCAGGTTGTCTTCATTGGTAAAGAAGGTCCATACCCGGTTCAGCCATTTCCGGGCGCCTTCGACGCCCTGCTTGCTCCACGGCTTGCTGACTTCCAGCGGCCCCATGAACATTTCGTACAGCCGCAGCGTATCCGCACCGTAGTCGCGAACGATGTCACTGGGGTTGACGACGAATTCAGGGAAGCGCTTACCCATCTTGATGCCGTTCTCGCCGAGGATCATGCCCTGGTGAACAAGCTTTTTGAAGGGTTCTTTGACCGGGCTCAGCCCCTTGTCGTACAGGTACCGGTTCCAGATCCGGCTGTACATCAGGTGGCCTACCGCGTGCTCCGGCCCGCCGATATAGAGATCCACCGGCAGCCAGTGCTTCAGCAGTTCCTGGTTCGCGAATTCGGTTTCGTTCTTCGGATCGATGTAGCGCATATAATACCAGCTGCTTCCCGCGCTGCCGGGCATCGTGCTTGTTTCCCGCGTGCCCTTGACGCCGTGCCGGTCATATTGTTTCCATTCAGTGGCGTTTTCAAGGGGTGCTTTGCCGTTCCGGCCTTTGTAGTCCTCCAGCTCGGGCAGTACCAGCGGCAGTTCGTCGTCCGGAAGGGGATAAATAGTTCCGTCAGTGGTGTGCACCATGGGTACGGGCTCGCCCCAATACCGCTGCCGGGCGAAGATCCATTCGCGGAAGTGGTAGTTGACCGTGCGTTTGGCCACCCCCATTTTCTCCAGTTTTGCGGTGATGGCTTCTTTCGCTTCCTCAACTGTCATTCCGGTGAACTCTTCGCTGTTGATCAGCCGGCAGCCCTTCCCCAGGTAGTCCTGCTTTTCGAACGCGCATTCACTGACATCGCGCCCGTCGATAACCTGAACCATAGGAATTCCATGCGCCACAGCGTATTCAAAGTCGCGCTGGTCGTGGCTTGGAACGGCCATGACCGCGCCGGTTCCGTAACTGGCGAGGACAAAGTCGCCGATGAAGAGCTCCGCTTCTTTTCCGTTGACCGGATTGATGCAGGTCACGCCTTCCAGCCGGCATCCGCTCTTACCCTTGTTCAGCTCGGTCCGGTCCATGTCGTTTTTCTTCCGGGTTTCCTCGATATAGGCCTTGACTTCTTCCTTGTTTTTGATCCGGGGCATCAGGTCCTGAACCAGCTGCCCGTCCGGCGCCAGTACCATGAAGGTGATCCCGTAGATTGTCTCAATACAGGTGGTGAAAATGCTGAATTCACCGCCGCCGACGATCTGGAAGCGGACTTCAACGCCTTCACTCTTGCCGATCCAGTGGCGCTGCATGTCCTTCGTGCTCTCCGGCCAGTCGATTTCATTCAGGCCTTCCAGCAGTTTCTCGGCGAAAGCGGGCTGGTTGATGACCCACTGTTTCATGTTCTTCCGGACGACAGGGTATCCGCCGCGCTCACTTTTCCCGTCAATAACCTCGTCGTTGCTCAGCACGGTTCCCAGCTCTTCGCACCAGTTTACAGGCATATCGATGTACTGGGCGTATCCGTCCAGGTACAGCTGCTTGAAGATCCACTGCGTCCAGTGGTAGAAGTCCGGGTCACTCGTCGCGATCATCTTGTCCCAGTCGTAGTCGAAGCCCAGTTCCTTCAGCTGCTTGCTGAAGGTTTCAATGTTGTGTTTGGTGAATCCTTCGGGATGGTTGCCTGTGCTGATGGCATACTGTTCCGCCGGCAGCCCGAAGCTGTCGTATCCCATCGGGTGCAGCACGTTGTACCCCTGCATCCGCTTCATCCGGCTGACGATATCCGTCGCAGTGTATCCTTCCGGATGCCCCGCGTGCAGGCCGACGCCGCTGGGATAGGGAAACATATCCAGCGCGTAGAATTTGGGCTTTGAAAAATCCCATACGTCTGTCGCGAAGGTCTTGTGCTCCTCCCAGTATTTCTGCCATTTGGGTTCAATGCTCTTCGGGTCGTAATTCCGCTCCATCCGCTCCTCACCGGTCCTTATCTCTCAATATATGATTGCCTGAAAGTATAGCATAAAGTGAATATGTCTTCAATAAGAATAATTTGCTCTCTCTTTCCTGAACCGCTCTGAATAACAGCGGTCGTGAATATCCTGGCCCCATTTACCGATGAACCTCCCGGCGTCCTCCGGATTCCGGGCCGTTCCGCTCAGCAGAACGGGCCCCTTCTCCCGAACACATACCGCGTGCGGCGTAAACACAAACACCTTTCCGTTTTCCCGGGCTTTCATTCCCATATCCACAGTCACCAGCCCGCTCCGGTATCCTTCATCCAGCTCGATCCAGTTTTCCCGCTTTACCAGGAAGCATCCCGCGCTGACCGCGCTCACGTTGTGCACCTTGTTCATCATGTCGTGCCATCCCCCGGCGCTCAGCCGCATCCCTTCATTGACACATTGCGCGATTCCAGCCATCCCAAGCGCAAATCCACCGTGCGTGATGCGCATTTTTTCATCCACGACCGCCGGCGTTACCCCGGCTACGTCCTCCCGCTGGGCATACATGATCATCTCCCGGAGAAAGTGCCGGTTCATTCCTCCGGTTCCGGCTTCCATGACCAGCAGATAATCCGCCGTGCTTTCTTTTGCCGCTTCATTGATCAGGGCCCACTTGTCCGCACCGTTCCCTGAGATCAGCGTTCCGCTCAGTTTTCCCCATCCGGTCAGGAAAGCCAGCTCGCTCATGCATCCTTCGCAATCCTCATCGCTTTCCCCATGGATGATGGCCTCGACGCTGCTCATGGGGTCAATGTCGTACCACAGCCGGATTTCTTTGTTCACGGGCACGGCGGTCACAGGCCGACCCATCCGCGCCTCGTGTTCCTCAACCGCGCGGCATCCGTTCTCCAGGCAGGTCATCAGATTCCGATGGCTCATGCTCCCGAAGTTCTCCCGCCAGGTATAGAGAGTAAAAGGAAGATGTTCGATTTTTTCCGTCTTTTCCGCCAGCCGGAGAAACAGGTCGTGGTCCTGACTCCCGTCGAATCCGCTCCGGAGTCCGCCGGCTTCTTCCAGCAGTGTCTTCCGGATCACGCTCAGGTGGCAGAAATAGTTGTCGCTGATCAGGTTGTCCGGGCAATAGTCCGGTTTATAGTGGGGATCCATGCGCCGACCCCCGTGTTCTGGAATCCGGTCTTCGTCGCTGTAGATCAGATCCGGGTGTTTTTCCGCGATGCACTCAGCGGTCCGCCACAGCGCGTCCGGGCTCAGGATATCATCATGGTCGCACAGCGCGCAGTATTCGCCCTTCGCCAGCGCGACGGCTTCATTGGTGTTCCCGCTGATGCCTTTGTT
>Ga0265298_10008405_pt1 | contig 12397 bp, 13 predicted proteins | sample AusTroGonzalo_MG_3_FD_193486 | JGI IMG/M metagenome (GOLD analysis project Ga0265298, IMG submission 193486) | Bovine rumen microbial communities from tropical cattle in Woodstock, Queensland, Australia - Gonzalo_01 | ecosystem: Host-associated > Mammals > Digestive system > Stomach > Rumen ... | reverse complement strand
AAAATTTGGATGTCAGTGCTACTTGTCCAAAAGATTTTACATGCAAGTTAATGAGAGATGGTGTTGCGAGGGTAGAAGCATGGTATCAAGGGAGTTATCTTTCTTCAATTGCAGGAAGTTTTGAGCATAGAATTGATATCCCAAATACTGCGGGTAAAATTTATTGTTATGCAACCCCCTCTGCTAGTACAGAGTTTCAACAAGTTTGTATCAATATGGGATAAGCACTAGATAATTCTGACGGAAATTTCCGTCACGCAATTGCTAATTAAAAGAATTATTTTCCAATCATTTGCAAAAATTCTTCTTCGGTTAAAATCGGGATGTTTAACTCGCGCGCTTTGTTTAACTTCGTGCCGGCGTTTTCGCCTGCCACGACATAAGAAGTTTTTTTAGAAACACTGCCGCTTGCATAACCGCCGTACTGTTTGGCTAGTTGCTCGGCTTCCGTGCGTTTCAAGGTGCGCAGTTCACCGGTAAAAACAAGTGTTTTTCCTTCCAAAACATTTCCCGAAAGTTGTTTTTCGGGTTGTGTAAAATTAAGCCCGGCTTCACGTAGAGATTCTAATTGTTCGCAAACTTTTTCATCTCGGAAAAAATCGTAAACGCTTTTAGAAACAATTTCGCCTACTTCGCGAATACTTTGCAGTTCTTCCAAGGAAGCATTTTTTAAGGCATCCAACGTGTGAAAATGGTCCGCCAAAATTTCTGCCGTTTTTTCGCCCACAAAACCGATTCCCAACGCAAAGAGCAGTTTGGAAAGCGGTTTTTGTTTACTGTTTTCAATGGCTTGTAATAAATTATTGGCTTTTTTATCCTTAAAATTTTCCAAATTCAGCACGTGGAAAAAAGTTAATTTATAAATATCTGCAAAATTGCTGATGAATTTTCTATCCAACAGTTGGTCCATAATACTGTCCCCAAGACCGTCAATATCCATCGCATCGCGCGAAGCAAAGTGGAGTAACCTCGCCCGTAGTTGTGCAGGGCAAGCGGGATTGACGCAATAATAACCTACTGCTTCATCCTCCCGGTACACTTTTCCGTGACAGACGGGGCAAACTTCCGGCGGGAAAATATCTTGTGTCCCTTTTTGTTCCACTACTTTTACAATTTTGGGGATTACTTCGCCCGCGCGTTCCACGATAACAGTGTCCCCTATGCGTACGCCCAAGCGTTTAATTTCGTCAAAATTGTGAAGGGTTGCGTTGGAAATAATTACACCGCCCACCGCTACGGGTTGCAATTCGGCCACCGGCGTAATAATACCGGAACGACCGACGGAAAATGTAACCTTGTTAAGCGTGGTAGTGGCTTGCGGGGCCGGGTATTTGAAGGCAATGGCCCAACGCGGACTTTTGGCAGTACTTCCTAATATTTTTTGTTGGTCAAAACGGTTTACTTTTACCACAAGTCCGTCCACATCAAAGGGCAGTTGGTAGCGGGAGGATTGAAACTGATTGTAAAAACGGATAATATCTTCAATGTGAGTGGTTTTGGTTCTTACGGGTGTAACGGCAAAACCGTTTTGTTTGCACCAATCAATAAATCCGCTGAAGGAGTCGGTAGGGATATCTCCCGTTCCGAAAGAATGGGCGAAAAATTTAAGCGGCCGTGAAGCAACAATAGCCGTATTTTTATGACGTAAAAATCCGGCCGCGGCATTACGCGTATTGGCAAAAACGGTTTCGTTTTTAAGTTGTTGTAATTCGTTGATGGCGGCCAAATCTTTCTTATTCAAATATACTTCCCCGCGTATTTCCAACACGCCTTGCGGTGCATTTTTCAGTTCGTGCGGAATATTTTTTATCGTACGGATATTGTCTGTAATATCTTCGCCCTCTCTTCCGTCGCCGCGGCTAGCGGCTTGTGTCAGCAAGCCGTTTTCATACGTGAGCGAGCAGGAAATTCCGTCTATTTTGCTTTCCAACACCATTTCAAACGTATCCGTTTGTAAAGTTTTAGCGGCCCTTTCGTGCCATGCACGGATATCCGCTTCGTTATACGAATTGTCTAACGATAACATCGGTACACGGTGCGTAACGGACTTAAAGGAGCGGCTGACTTTACCGCCGACGCGTTGGGTGGGGGAATTTTTAGTGCGGAATTGGGGATATAGGTCTTCCAAATCTTTTAATTTTTTGTATAACTCGTCGTACTGCGTATCGGATAAAATCGGATTATCCAAATTATAGTAGAGGTTATTGTGGTAATTGATCAATTTTTTTAATTGGTCAATTTCTTCTTTCGGATGCATATTATTTTTTACGTTCGTTTTTCATTTGGTCTAACAACCCGTTGATAAACTTGCTAGAATTTTCGGTAGAATATTTTTTTGCTAATTCTATTGCTTCGTCAATAATGGCGGGGATAGGGGTTTTTTCTTTACTGAAAACGATTTCATAAGTGGCCATTCGCAGGATGGAACGGTCCACCGCGGACATGCGGGATATGGTCCAATTTTTGGCATAGGAAGATACAATTTTGTCAATTTGGGCGAGATTTTTTGTCGTACCGTTTACCAAATCTTCACAGAAAGGGAAACATTCTCCCAATTCCCGTTTGAAATCTGCCGTGTAACGCGGAAGTGCTTCTTTTTCCAAAGAAACGCTATCTGCGTAATAGAGAGATTGTAACGCGTATTCGCGTGCCATTCTGCGATTGCTCATATATTCCCCTTAAAAATTGTAAAAGAAGTTGCTTTTATTCTAGCAAATTTATACGTCTCTTTGTAGTTCGCAACAAGAGGTTATTTGCTATAATGAAATTATGAAGAAACTTATAGGATTATTCCTTCTTTTTTCGTTACTCGGTTGCGGGGAAACGGAAAAAACGATCGTCGGTAATGACCGCGATGCGCACAACTGTATCGGCTCGGCCGGTTATACGTGGAGCGAAGTGCGCGGTGCGTGCGTGCGCGTATGGGAGGAAGGATTTGCTCTTTTTGATGTACAATCGGAAAATGCTTCTTCTGCCGCTTACGGAGTAATGAGTAAAGATTTTAATCAAATAGAACTGTTTGTGCCGTCGCAGACAGATTCCGTTTTGCTTACACGCAACGAACAGGCGTGGGCCGATAAAGACAATCATTGGCGTTTGGAGCGCTATCCCTCCCAAGTAGGGCAGCAAGAAACGTGGGAATTGTTTGAAAACGGCCGGTTGCGTTTTAAGGCAAGTCAGATCTTGACGCAACCGTTGGATTAGCAAAAACGGGGAACGTTTGACAGTTGTATAGGGAACTTAGTATAATAAAAATATCCCGAAAGGGAGATTTTTTTGCAAAGAAATAATTAAATGGCAAGATTTGATAATAGAAGAACACCTAAAAAAGATCTTTATCGCAGAAACCAAAATATTCGCGTGCCGGAAATCAGAGTGATAGATTCCGACGGCAGTATGATAGGGATTATGCCGGTGGCTGAGGCAATAAAATTAGCCCGTGAACAAGAGTTGGACTTAGTGGAAATTTCACCCAACGCCCAACCTCCTGTATGTAAGATACTCGATTACAACAAGTATGTTTATGAACAGGGTAAAAGAGCGGCCGAAGCCAAAAAGAAACAAACCAAGATAACGTTGAAGGAATTGCGTATCAAGTCTCATATTGCCGCGCATGATTTGGAAGTAAAATTGCGCCAAATAGAAGAATTTTTACGTAAGAAAAACCAAGTGCGTTTTGTGGTAGTGTTTCACGGACGGGAAAACCAACATAAAGATATTGGTATTCAAATTTTGAATGATACGGCCAAACGCTTAGCGGAAATTGCCATAGTGGACGGCGGACTTCAAGCCATGGGCAACCGTATGTCTATGACGTTTGTGCCAAAAGCCTAAAACCGTTTTTTAGGTCCTTTTTGCAGTGACTGCGTTCGGGGCGGACCGGCTCCTGCCGCAGGTCGTATAAAAAGGGCTAATTATAAAGAGGTAACAGAATAATGCCTAAATTAAAAAATCACAGTGGCGGTAAAAAACGCTTTAGAAAAACCGCTACGGGTAAGTTTACCCACAGAAAAGCCGGCAGAAAACACTTGTTAACGCCTGTTTCTGCCTCCAGAAAGCATGAAATGCGCCATACCGGCGTCATCACTCCCGAATCCAACAAAGGCAAAATCTTAGCAAAGTATTTGCCGATGGCTAAGTAAGAGGTTGAAACATGAGAATTAAATTCAGCGTTCCTAGACACGCAAGAAAGAAAAAAGTATTGAAAGCCGCTAGCGGTTATTACGGGGATAAATCCCGCCGTTTACGCATGGCGACCCAACAATTGGGTAAATCCGGCGTACACGCCTATGTGGACCGCAAAGACAAAAAGACCACTTACCGCCAAATGTGGATTACCCGCATTAACGCCGCGGTGAGAGAGGAAGGTTTGTCTTATTCCAAATTCATCAGCGGACTTACGAGAGCCAATATTACGCTTAACCGCAAAATGTTAAGCGAAATGGCAATCAAAGATCCGGTTTCTTTTAAGAAATTGGTGGATGTGGTAAAAGCCGCTTAAGCGTTTCTGCTTTGTAAGCGAAAAGCCCTCTTAACGGAGGGCTTTTTTAATGGGAAGAATCGTTTTTGTCGGAATCTTTTTTAGGTTTTTTATTTCTATCTTTTTTCTGAAGAAAATCTTTGATATATTGGATTTGTTTGCGTGTACGGTCGGATACTTGTTTAAGGGCTTGTTTTTTATTAGTTCTAACTTGTTGGACAGCCCCTCTGACTAGGCGGGTGGAAGTTGGCGGCATTTGGCGCACAAATTTGGACGTGTTCTTCATTATATGAGCCGTTATGCCCATAATAGCGGTTACCAAAATAAGTACTAGTAAGAAACGAAACCGATATCCATACATAAAAGAATTAATGGATTTTATCTATATTTTGTTGCATCAACTTTTCCATTTCCGCATCGTTTTGTTTGGAGATTTTTTGATATTGCGTATAGAAAGTTTGAAAATCCGGGCTATTGTTGGCCGCTTGTTTTAGTTTCTTTTCTGTATTGGCAGCAATACTCATCCCTTTGTTTTTAACCGATTGCCCAAAGGTGAGTTCTAACGATTGGATCATCTCGCCGTTAAATTCCTGCATGGCTAAAATCAGTTCCTTCATCCGTTTTTTATCGTCGGACGGTGCTGCCCCTATAATTTCTTCATCTTCCATAGAAACTTCTAAAATAGCAGGCCCTTTACTGGCGGCTACACTGTCGGAAGTTATTTTGTGTTTTTTCATTTCTTTTTCCGCCGCTTCGGAAGCCACCTTCATCATTTCCTCAGAGTACCCTTGTATGGGTGTATCGCCGATAATTAAAAGAGGAACTCCTCCGTTTAATTTATGTTTTTTAACGGCGCGGCTGTAACGGGACTTATTTTCGGAAGTAGTCAACATATATTCCGTTAAGTTAACTTTTCCGTTGTATTTACGTTGGAATTTTTTTGTAAAACCTTCTTTTTGTAACTTTTTGCACCACGGACAGGTAGGGGATAAGAACAAACTCGCTTCTACCGGTTTGGGAGCCACGGCGGGTGCTGTTTTGGGGGCAGCCGCAGCCGGAAAATCGGGAGTATCCGGTTTCGCTTTACCCGTTGTTGGGGAATCCATTTCTGCTTGCATTTCTTTCAACAATTTTTCAAATTCTGCTTTCTCTTCGTCGGTCATGTCCTCTTGTGTAAACTTTCTTCCCGGCATATTCAAATTCATGGAAGCAATCTTGCCAAACATTTCCGCTGCCGCCGGATTGGAAAGCGTCTTCATGGCCTGTTCGCTTCCCTTCATCATCAGTTTCATTTGTTGTTCTGTCCAAAACGCGTTAATTTTTTCGTCTTGTTCTTTAGAAGTGCAACCGGCTATCAAAAAAGCAGTACTTAATAAAAATAAAAATAATCTTTTCATAATTTAATATCCTTTTTTCTACTATAACAAATTTAAGGTATTTCGTACAATTTTTTTGCGTTCTGCGTAGTAATTTCCGCCACTTCTTCTACCGGTCTATCCAAATAGTCGGCAACAAATTGGGCAATTAACGGGATATTGGACGGATCGTTGCGTTGGCCGCGTTTGCCCTGTGGAGATAAATACGGGCAATCGGTTTCCAACACTAGTTTATCTAATCCGGCTTTTTTAACGGCCTCGCGGATATATTCGTTTTTCTTATAGGTAAAACAACCGTTAATTCCAAGCAACAGTCCGTTGTCTAGTGCTTGCCGGGCCTGTTCATACTGCGCGCAAAAACAATGCAACACACCCGGAACAAGCAGAGAAGGTAACCCATATTGTTTTAAGAGAGCGAAGGTATCCTCATAGGGAGAAAAATCTTCTGCTGCACGCCGAATGTGAAGCACGAGCGGTTTGTGAAATTCGTTTGCGCAAGTAATCATTTGGCTGAAGATTTGTTGTTGTACTTCTTTTCCGGCTTCTTCTAAACACGTATAATCTAACCCTATTTCTCCCACGGCTTTCACGCGCGGTCCGGCCAAAAGTTGTTTGAAACGGGACAATTCTTTCTCCCCGCATTGGGCCGCATATTCCGGATGTATTCCCAAAACCGCATAAATAAAATGTTCATAACGCGCGGCAAGGGCCAATGTGTCGTCCCATTCGTTGGGCGCACAACCAATTTCCGCACACGCACAAATACCGCTTTGCGGGAGATTTTGAATCAGCGTATCTCTGTCTGCATTAAAAGCGGGATCGGTTAAATGGGCATGGGAATCTATCAGTTGCATATTTATATTTTACCTTATTAAGAGCCACGCTTCTTACTGTTCCAAAATTAGCACTCTAAAAAAGGGGTTGACAAAAATAAAATAATTACTTATAATTTTAGCAGGTAGAAAACAAGAGTGCTAAAATAAAACGAATATTTTAGACGGTATTACAAAAAAGAATAGGAAAGAAAAATTATGCGCATCTTGAAACCGGAAGTTGCGAAAGCACGCAAAGAAAAAATTTTACGCTGGGTCGTACAGCAATATGTGGAAACGCGCCGGCCTGTCGGTTCGCAAATGATTGCGGAAGGGGCATTGCAGGATGTTTCAAGCGCCACCATTCGTAACATTTTGGCGGAATTAGAAGAAGAAGGATATTTGTACCAACCGCACACTTCGGGGGGAAGAATTCCGACAGATAAGGCCTACCGATATTATGTCGATTATTTGGCCAATGTGCAGAAAATGGCTGCCAAAGAACGCCAAATGATAGAACAACAATACGATGCGCGTGTAAGCGAAGTGGATAATATGCTCGTACAAACTTCGCGGTTATTAGCCATGCTTTCCGGCGCGGCGGGGTTTGTCTATACCTCCCAAGTGGAAGATCAACGGATTGCCCGTTTGGATTTTATTCCGCTTTCTTTGGACATGATGTTAGCAGTACTTGTGACCGAATCGGGTGCGGTACGCCATTGGCCGGTGCACTCATCGGCCCAAATTAACCCGGCGCGTTTGCGGTTACTGAGCCGGTTTATTAACGAAGAAGTGGCCGGGCATACACTCGCGGAAGCGCGGCAGATTTTATGGCAGTATTTAGATTCCGGCCATCGTGAAATAGCCGGGATGGCGGATGTGGCTTCTCAAGTATTGAAAGATATGCAGCGTCCGCAGACCGGGTCTGATGAATTGCACGTTGAAGGCATCGGGCGTTTGCTGGCCAATACGAGTGAAGAAGATTATGAAGATTTGAAACAAATGATGCGCGTAGTGGAAGAACGGGACCGCTTTTCTTCTTTACTTAACGAGAAAATGGCGGATATGGACCGTTCCAATAAACGCCTCAACGTAAGTATCGGCAGTGAGAACACATTAAAGGAATTTAAGAATTTAAGTATCGTTTCTACCGCTTGCCGTGTAGGAGATAAAACCGTAGGGATGCTTGGTATTATCGGCCCGAAGCACATGGAATACACGCGCGTGATGGCACTAGTAAATTTTATTGGCAGTTTGTTGGAATCTTCTATGAGTCATTGGTCGGCACTGCCATTAGAGGATAGCGATTATGAGTAAGCATAAACAAAAAACAGCACCCGCTGAACAGGAAGAATTGCAAGGTGGGCCATACGAAGAAACAGAACAGGAAAAAACGGCAGAAGAACAACCGAATTATTACGACCAATATGTACGGTTGAGCGCGGATTTTGAAAATTTCCGCCGGCGTACGATACGCGAAAAAGCCGCTCTGTTTACCGATGGTAAAAAAGAATTTGCCTTAAAGATGCTCCCGATGTATGAAGTATTGTTAAGGCAGCAAACACGCATACAATCCGCAAAAGCAGACAACGAACAAAAGGAGTTTACCGAATTAAAAGAAGGTATGCGCATGATTCTGACGGAATTAGACAAAGCGTTTAAGTCCGAAGGGATTACAAAGATGGACGTTCTGAAAAAACCGTACGATCCTGCTAGTCAGGAAGTAGTAGCGATGATTCCTTCTTCCGAAGAAGATGACGGACTCGTGTTGGACGAAATCCAAATGGGTTTTACGATGAACGGACAAGTGCTTCGCCCCGCGCGGGTAGTAGTCGGACAGCACGCAGAAGAAGCATAATTTCAAAAATTTTTTAGAAAGGAGAAGTAGTATGGCAAAAATTATTGGTATTGACTTAGGAACTTCCAACACGGCAGCAGCCGTTATGGAAGGCGGACGTGGGACGATTATTCCTTCTGCGGAAGGGAGTTCCATCGGCGGAAAAGCATTTCCGTCTTATGTGGCTTTTACAAAGGACGGGCAGCGTTTAGTAGGCGAACCGGCGCGCCGTCAGGCGATTGCTAACCCGGAAGGGACAGTAACGGCTTTTAAGCGCAAAATGGGGGAAAATTATAAGTTTAATTTGCGCGGGCAGGAATTTACGCCGCAACAGTTGTCCGCATTTGTATTACAAAAAGTGAAAAAAGATGCGGAGGCCTTTTTAGGTGAACCGGTGGAAAAAGCCGTTATTACGGTACCTGCTTATTTTAACGATAACCAACGTCAAGCCACCAAAGATGCCGGTCGTATCGCCGGGTTGGAAGTAGTCCGTTTGGTAAACGAACCGACGGCAGCCGCTTTGGCATTCGGTATTGATAAAGCCGGTAAAGAACAAAAAATTTTGGTCTTTGACTTGGGCGGAGGGACGCTCGATGTAACCATTATGGAAATGGGCAAAGAAGGTACGTTCGAAGTGTTATCTACTTCCGGTGATACGCAATTAGGCGGTACGGATATGGATAACGCCGTTATCAAATGGATGGTAGATGATTTCCGCAAACAAACGGGAATTGATTTGTCGCAAGATAAACAAGCCCAACAACGCTTGAAAGATGCGGCAGAAAAAGCAAAAATCGAACTTTCTACCACCATGGAAACGGATATCAATTTGCCGTATATTACCGCCGGTGCTGACGGGGCGAAACACTTGGAAATGCGCCTTTCCCGCGCTAAACTCGAAAGTTTGGTAGATGATATTGTTAAACGCTGCGGTAAGTCCGTCAATCAGGCATTGTCCGATGCGAACTTGTCCGCCGGACAAATTGACCGTGTGATTTTGGTCGGTGGTCCGACCCGTATGCCGATTGTGCAAAAATATGTGGAAGACCTTGTCGGCAAAAAGATTGAACGCGGTATTGACCCGATGGAATGTGTGGCAATCGGTGCCGCCGTACAAGCCGGTATTTTAACAGGGGAAGTCAAAGATGTTTTATTGTTGGACGTTACCCCGTTGTCTCTCGGTTTGGAAACATTGGGCGGTGTCTGCACGCGCTTAATTGAACGCAACACCACCATCCCTACGCGCAAAACGCAAATCTTCTCTACGGCGTCGGATAATCAACCCGCTGTAACGATTAACGTCTTGCAGGGTGAACGCCCGATGGCAAAAGATAACGTACCGTTGGGTAAATTTGATTTGGATGGTATTGCTCCCGCTCCGCGCGGCGTGCCGCAAATTGAAGTTACCTTTGATATTGACGCGAACGGTATTTTGAATGTTTCCGCCAAAGACTTGGGTACGAATAAAGAACAACATATTACGATTACTTCTTCCAGCAAGTTAAGTGATGCCGAAGTGGAACGCTACGTAAAAGATGCGGAAAAATTTGCTGAAGAAGATAAAAAACACAAAGAAGTAATTGAAGCCAAAAACCAAGGTGACAGTGTTCTTTATCAAACCGAAAAGGCACTGAAAGATTACGGCGACAAAGTATCTCAGGAAGAACGCGGCAAAATTGAGCAAGCGCTTAACGACTTGCGCGATGCGCTCAAAACTGATGATGCCGCCAAGATTAAATCTGCTTCGGATGCTGTGTTAACGGCTAGCCAAAAATTAGGCGAAGCGGTCTATAAAGCCAGCCAAGCCGCTAACGCACAAGCGCAAGGCGCACAGCAACAAACGGCAGGGGCTGAACAAGCACAAGCCGGTGCGGCGAATGCCAATAAAGAAGACGTAGTAGAAGCCGAAGTAGTAGATAAATAATCTAATAGAGAGAAGCAAAAAAGGGGAACTGAAAAGTTCCCCTTTTTTTGTATCGCAAGAATAATAAGAGAGAGGAAAAGATTTGTTTCGGGCACTCAAACAACTGAAAAAGCCGTTATAAGATAATACCGCCACCGAGGACAATATCCCCGTCATACATTACGGCCGATTGTCCCGCTGTGACGGACAATTGCGGCTCATCAAAAACGGCTTTTATAGTTCCGTCGGGTTGCACATAAACATGTGCTTTTGCGGGGATATGTAAGTTGCGGATTTTCATTTCACACGTAAAATCCTGCGCCGGCGGTTCACCGGCTACCCAACTGACGTTATCGGCTTGAAGGGAGCCCGAATAAAGGGCTTCTTTCGGACCGATAATTACTTGATTCTTTTCCGCATCAATTTTTATTACGTACATCGGTACCGCAAAACCGCTGATACCGAGCCCCTTGCGTTTGCCAATAGTGTAATTCCAAATCCCGTTGTGGCGGGCAACGATTTTTCCATCCTGCGTAACGATATCGCCTTCTTTATTGGGGAAGTTTAACAAATCGTTATAATTCCCGCAATAAAAATCCATACTGTCTTCTTTATCGGCTACTTCGAGCCCGGCTTCGCGTGCTTTTTCACGGATTTCGGGTTTTGTTTTATCGCCGAGCGGAAATAAAATACGGGATAATTGTTCCTGTTTCAAGCGGTGCAAAAAATAACTTTGGTCACGCGATAAATCTTTTGCTTTTTTCAAAAGATATTTCCCTGTTTTTTCGTCTTTTTCCACGCGGGCATAGTGGCCGGTGGCGAATTTATCAAATGCAATACCCTGTTTCGCGGCGGCGGAAGGCAACACCCCAAATTTAATAAAACTGTTGCACAATACACACGGATTGGGTGTACGCCCGCAGGAATATTCCAAACGGAAATTATCCAAAACAGTTTCCTTATATTGCGCGCGGCAGTCCACCGTTAAAAAATCTATATCCAATTTTTTAACGATGGATTCTATTTCCGATAAATCTTCTTTTTCGGGTGCAAGGCAGGCATTTTTTTGGTGAGTGCCTTTCGGAACGGGTAATGAAGGGTCCCAAATCAGCATGGTTGCCCCGATAACGTGATATCCCTGTTCTTTCAAAATAACAGCGGTAGCGGCAGAATCCACCCCGCCGCTCAAACCGACGAGAACTGTCTCTTTTTCCATCAAAAACCTCTTGTGATAAATTTGTACTTAAGGTTGAAAGCCAAAAGGACTCTATTATTGTAGTATTTTTGGCAGCACCGGTGCGAGATTACTTACTTTGTCCGTACATGCGGCGTACGCGGTAAGATTTTTGCAGCGGTTGACGAAACGTCTTTTTGTGTTTTAGCCGGTTCCCCGGGGGCAGTATGCGTGTACAATTTGCGGATAGACGGATAAATTTTTTTGAAGGCCTCCACCACACGCGGATCAAACGAGGTGCCGGATTCATTCACAATATAATTGTAGGCGTTTTCGGTTGCCCATGCTTTTTTATAAACGCGGAATTGGCAAAGAGCATCAAATACATCCGCTACGGATACAATCCGCGCCGGCAACGGAATATCTTCTCCTTTGAGACCTTGCGGATACCCGGAACCGTCCCATTTTTCATGGTGACAAAGACTCATTTTGTGGGCAACCTGTAAAATTTTAGAATGGGCGCCTTCTAAAATTTTTCCGCCGTATGTGGTATGTAATTTCATTTTTTCAAATTCTTCCCGTGTCAGTTTGCCGGGTTTTAATAAAATGTTATCTGCCAAAGCCACTTTTCCGATATCGTGTAACGGGCTTGCATTACGAATGATTTCGGCCTCGTATTTGGATAATCCGAGGGCGTTGGCCAATAAGAACGAAATCAAACTGATATTTTTTAGGTGGATACGTGTATCTTGCTGATCGCGGTATTCCGCTGTAACGGCTAAACGGTAAATGGTTTCCATTTGGGCACTTTGCAC
>Ga0265298_10008404_pt1 | contig 12399 bp, 7 predicted proteins | sample AusTroGonzalo_MG_3_FD_193486 | JGI IMG/M metagenome (GOLD analysis project Ga0265298, IMG submission 193486) | Bovine rumen microbial communities from tropical cattle in Woodstock, Queensland, Australia - Gonzalo_01 | ecosystem: Host-associated > Mammals > Digestive system > Stomach > Rumen ... | reverse complement strand
AAGAGCTCATCATCTGCATCTCCGGCGAGGTGGAGATCGACTACGGCACAGAGACCACGATCCTGCAGGCGGGCGACACCGCGTACTACAACAGCGTGGTGAAGCACTGCGTCCGCGCGGCGGGCGGCAAGCCCGCCTCGATCTATGGCATCGTTTTCATGCCGTTCTGATCAGAACGCGGTCACGCGGGTTTACCCGCCATAGCCTTGGCGAAGGCGGGACGCGTGACCCTACCTAGACGAGCGCGGCCAGCTTTTCGGCCATGCCGACGTACGTGGCCGGCGTCAAAGTGAGGAGCCGCGCCTTGTCGTCGGCGGGAAGGTCGAGCCCCTCGACGAACTCCTTCATGATCTCCGCCGTCACGCGGCGGCCGCGCGTAAGCTCTTTCAGCCGCTCGTAGGGATTGGCCATGCCAACCTTGCGCATCACGGTCTGGATCGGCTCGGCGAGGACTTCCCAGTTGTGGTCGAGGTCGTCCGCGAGCCGAGCCTCGTTGAGCTCGAGCTTGCCGAGACCCTTCAGCGTGGAGGCCGCCGCAACGAGAGCGTAGCCGAACGCAACGCCCATGTTGCGCAGCACGGTGGAATCCGTGAGGTCGCGCTGCATGCGTGAAACCGGCAGCTTGCGCGCGAGGAAGCCAAACACGGCGTTCGAGAGGCCGAGGTTGCCCTCCGAGTTCTCGAAGTCGATCGGGTTCACCTTGTGCGGCATCGTGGAGGAGCCAATCTCGCCCTTAACTGTCTTCTGCTTGAAGTATCCCATTGAGACGTACGTCCACACGTCGCGGTCGAAGTCTAGGAGCACGGTGTTCCAGCGCTGGAGCGCGTCGAACAGCTCCGCCATGCCGTCATGCGGCTCGATCTGGATCGTGAGGCGGTTCTGCCGCAGTCCGAAGCCCTCGATCACGCCGCGAGCGAGCGCCTCCCAGTCCACATCGGGATATGCCGAGAGGTGGGCGTTGAAGTTGCCGACGGCGCCGTTCATCTTGGCGGGAAGGACTATGCGGTCGATCTCCTCCTGCTGGCGGCGGAGGCGTGCGGCGACCACGGCGAGCTCCTTGCCGAGCGTGGTAGGCGAGGCCGGCTGGCCGTGCGTGTGCGCGAGCATAGGCACGGCGGCGAACGCGTGCGCCATCTCCGCCACCTTGTCCGTCACCTGGTCCTGCTCGGCGCGCAGGGCCTTGAGGCCGTCGCGCAGCATGAGCGCGTGGGACATGTTGTTGATGTCCTCGCTCGTGCAGCCGAAGTGTACGAACTCGCCACGCGCGGCGAGCGACGTGCCCTTGATCTTCTCCTTGATGAAATACTCCACTGCCTTCACGTCGTGGTTCGTCGTCTTCTCGATGTCCTTCACGCGCTGGGCGTCGGCCACGCTGAAGCTGTCCGCGATTCCGGAGAGGAGCGCGGCTTCGTCCGCAGTGAGCGGCGGACACTCCGGGATACCCGGATGCGCGCAGAGCGCCGCGAGCCACGCGCACTCCACCGCCACGCGCCGCTTCACGAGGCCATATTCCGAGAACACGTCCCGCAAGGCCTCCACCTTGGAACCGTACCGCCCGTCGAGGGGCGAAATAGCCGTCAGCTGATCAATTGCCGCCATCGTCTTTACTCCTGTCGCGGATAGTTTACCAAAAACACGCTTATGGGGGAATGGGGAACGGGGAATGGGGAATGGGGAACGGGTGAAGGGTACTGCGCACTCACGGCCTTCCCGGTGGTCTCGGTGGTCCCGGTGGTCTCGGTGGTCCCGGCCAGGATTATGCTATAATCTCCGCATGCTTGAGGAACTGAAAGAGAAGGTCTGCGCGGCGAACCTCGCGCTCGTGCGCCACGGGCTCGTCACGCTCACATGGGGCAACGCCTCCGCGATCGACAGAGCAAAGGGACTTGTCGTCATCAAGCCGAGCGGAGTCGACTACGCTTCGATGAGTCCCGATGACATGGTGGTCGTGGACATGGACGGCAATGTGGCGGAGGGACGCTACCGCCCATCCAGCGACACTCCCACGCACCTCGTGCTGTACAAGGCGTTCCCGACCATAGGCGGCGTCGTGCACACGCATTCCGCCCACGCGACCGCATGGGCGCAGGCCTCACGCCCGATCCCAAACCTCGGCACCACCCACGCCGACACCTTCCACACCGATGTGCCCGTCACGGACGAAATCCCAGATGACCGCATACGAGCCGCATACGAGGAGGCCACAGGCGACACCATTGTCGAGACCTTCCGCCGCCTGGGCATCGATCCTGACGAGACGCCCGCCGCCATTGCAGTCCACCACGGCCCGTTCACGTGGGGCCGCACGGTCGAGAAGGCGGTGGAGAACGCCGTCGTGCTGGAGGAGGTCGCAAAGATCGCCGCCATCACAGTCGCGCTCAACCCTTCCGCGCAGATGAATCCCGCACTCGTGGAGAAGCACTACTCCCGCAAGCATGGCCCGAACGCCTACTACGGGCAGATCGCCAGATGACCGCGCGCACCTACACGCATCGCGCGATGGACACCGAGTTCCGCGTGTCCTTCGGCGAGGATGAGGACGAGACCCTGTGCGGCTCGGCCGCAGCCGTCGTGTTCGAGCGCATCGACGCCATCGAATGCCTCCTCAGCCGCTTCAACGACACGAGCGATGTGGCAATGATACGCGCGCTCCGCCCCGGACAGGTTGCCGTGGTCGCGCCAGAGACGATGTCCGTGCTCGTGGAGAGCGCTCGCGTGTGCGCCGCAACGGGCGGCGCGTTCGATCCCACCGTCGGCGCAATCATGGCAAAGATGCCACGTGGGAAAGACGGGAGGGTCGCGCTCCCGCGCGACCGTTCCACCCTATCCGATCTCCTGGCTCGCGGCGGGATGCAGCGTCTCGTGCTCGACGTGGAGCATCTGAGTCTTGCCGTCAAGCCCGACCGCCTCGGACGCGACACGCCCCTCGAGCTGGACTTCGGCGGCATAGGCAAAGGCTTCGCGCTGGACGAATGCCGCAAGCTCCTCACTAGCGAGCAGTTCGGAATATCACGTTTCCTGCTCGATGCCGGCACCTCCACGCAGTGGGCGCAAGGATCCGGCTGGAAGCTCGGCGTTGGCGGCGAATGGAAGGACCGCACGCGGCTCGAGACCACGATGGAAGTCCGCGACGCGGCGCTCTCCGGCTCGGGGTTCGAGCTTCAGGGCGAGCATGTGGTGGACGTGCGGCGGCAAGGCGCCGCGCGCCGCTGGGCGCAGGCGTGGGCATGGTGCCCGCGTTCCGCCGCCGTGGCCGACGCGCTGACGACCGCCGCGCTCGCGCTCTCCCCACGCGAGCTGGCCGATGCCGCGCGCGCACTCGACGCACGCATCCTCGTGGCACGCCGCCAGTCACTGATCATGGACAAAATACGCGACCCACTCGTCTGGTACGGTTGACCAGCAATTGCTGCATTACAGGTGCCCGCCGAGTCGACACGAAATGCCATTCCGCCAGTTTCGGGGCGGTGCAAAGACCGGCCCTTGAGGGTCGTGATAGACATGGCGAAGGACATTCTTCTCGCGAACCGTCTTCCACGGCTTCCAACCCGTGAATACAGGATCGGCGAAAACGGCATCGCTTTCGTTCATGACGAGCGGGAAGCCTTCGATCCAGGCACTGAACGCCGGGATGCGGCGCATGACGAGATAGTCGCGCGCGTAAATGCGGTTCGTCAAGCCGCCGTGCGGCAGGACTTCCGACGACGCACAGCGCACCGCACCGTAGGGCGGATGGCAGTCGATCACAAGATAGTCGCCGCCAAACGCCCCCATGCGAGCTAATCAACGGGAACGACAAGTGCATCTCAGCCATTCTCCCCTCGCGCGCTTCTGATGTACCTGACGGCTCGACCTGTGCCGACCTTGCGAACATTCCCGCCTTTGACGAGGACGCCAAGTACGGCTTCAACCGTCGTAGGGCTCACGTCAGGCAGTGCGCGGCAGATCTCGGCCTTGGAGATTGGCGTCAAAGAATTCATCACGATGCTTTCGATACGGGCGGTCTTGGTGTATTTTCCGGCATTGACAACGGCAAAACGCCTGTCTAGCTCTTCATAGCAACCATAAAGCGTCAGGAGAAAGTCAATCATGAACGGGAACGGACTGTTCTCGTTCGTGTGCCATCCGTCAGACGACTTACGGAGCGCCTCGTAATACCCATCCTTACCCATGCTGATGCGTTGCTCAAATGATATGTACTTGCCGGCGTCATAGCCGTTTTTGTAAAGAAGCAGCAGCGTCAGGAGACGGCTCATGCGTCCGTTGCCGTCGGCAAACGGATGAATGCAGAGGAAATCCAGGATTACGCATGGAATCAGCAGCATCTTGTTGATGTCGGCATCGTCTCTCGCCTCCATGTACGCAAGTACCAGTTGCCTCATGGCCTCTGGCGTTTCTGCCGCACTCACCGGGGAGAAGCGCACAATCCGCCGCCCGTCCGACTGGCGCTCGGCAATAACGTTGTCGTCACTCTTGTAGCCGTTTTCGATGCCGGATGCCGCATGGCGGATCAACATCCCATGAAGTCCGATGATATCCGCTTCTGTGAAATCATGAAACCGGCTGTTCGTGTGTATCTCGTTCAAGGCGTCGCGATAACCGGCAATCTCGGCCTCGGTATGGTTAAGCGGTGACGTGCTCTCCTGCATGAGCTCGGCAAGACGCGCATCGGTGGTCACTATGCCCTCGATTGCGTTGGAAGCCTTGACCGACTCGATTTTCGCGATACGCTCCAGTTCCGAATACGCCCGAGCGAATCTGCCTCTGCGTTCAGACGACAGCACCTTAAGTGCAGCAATGTTGCTTGTCAAGTTGACCAACTTTGCCGGCAGAAGTTTGTCTTTCAGGTATGAATAATCGAAAATGTGCATATTCTCTCCTTGATTATGCATAACATTATACCATTTTTATGCAGCATCGCAATGGCCTCTGCACATTTTTACCAGCGCCAGTATGCAGATGATAGGATGGACGACAGGGTCTGTCCCCACACGCGCTTCAACGCAAACATTATGTCATATCCGTGCCCGCCGCGCAAACACAAAATCACCCTTCCGCCTTTGTCACGTCACTCCAGGACGGGCTGCACCACGGCGCCTTCGCATTGCGCGGAAGCCTTGTGGTCGTGAGAGATGTAGGCCCCCTGCGCATCCATGAAAAGCGTCAGCCGACGCCATTCCTCGTCCGTCAGCCGCACGCCGTGGTGCTTGCCCGGATGCGGATTGCGCGAAGACGGGCCGCCGAGCGTCTCGTAGAGGCGCGAGGCGCGGGCGCCCACCTTCCCCGGCTCGGAGAACGCTTGGACGAAGTCGTCCGACTTCGGCCCGCGCCATAGCCACTGCTCCCCCTTGTACACCTTCGTGTAGTACTGGTAGAGCTCGCGACTGGTCAACTCGATGTACGACGTGTGGAAGTTGAAGCGGTTCTTCGCGATGTCGCCCGTGGCGAGGTCCGGCATCCGCGCCTTGTCGAATCTTGGATTCGCGGGCGAGTGGCACGACACGCATTTCGCGTCAAGCACGGGCTGCACGAGCCGCGGATAGTTGAACGGGTTGGAGCCGGCGACTTCCGGCTTGATCGCGCTGGGGGGGCGACCCATCGCGATCGGCGTCTTGGCGGGCGTCTGCTGCACGCGGCGGGAACGCGCCTCGTGGCAGCCGTTGCAGGAAAGCCTCTCGCCGGGGGCGGCATACGTGTCGCTGCGCATCGTCTGCACCGCACAGCCGTTTTCATCCAACGCCTGGAAATAGACGGGCACGCCGACAGGCATGTTGAAGCGCGCGCTGCCGTCGGCCTCCACGGGCACGGTGCCGAGGCAGCGCCGCCCCGGCGTCTGGTCGCACGCGCCGAGGCGCGGCTTGCCCACTTCGAACTCGACCTTCGGCAGAATCTGCCAGATCCGCAACTCCTTGATCGTCACGCCTTCGGGGAACGGATAGCGGGAATTGTAGACGTTCATCAGCGCCACCTCGGCCGTCTTCGGCAGCTTGTCCGCCGCAATCGGCTCCGGTCGGACGCCGTTTCCGTCGGCGGGCCGTCCGACAAGCGTCTTGTGGGGGATCACCGGCGGCATCGGCCGCGCCTGCAGCGGCATGGGATCGAGGCAGGACGCTTCGGGATGGTCGAATATCTCCACCTTGTTCCCGAAGGCGTCGAGCAGCACGAGCGCGTACTTGCGGCTGTTCGGGTAGATGGGGCCGTACTGGCAGTTCGCATCGCCGTCGTACACGCAGATGTAGTACGTCTCGGAAAGCGGCCACGCCGTGCCGTAGGCGCCGGAATGGTGGCTGTCGAGGTCGAACGCCTCGGACTCCGGGAAGAGCTGGTCGGGCGTGAGGCGCTTCACCTGGCTCATCATGCCGTCGTCCGGCACGGAAGGATCCAGCAGCACAAGCGAACCGCGGATGAGCGTGTGGTGCCCGCAGGCGGTGGCGACGTACCTGTGCGAGCCCGGGATGGCGCGGATGGATTCGGTAGCATGCGGAGCGACGCCGTGGTAGACGCGCGTATTGCCGTTCAGCTCGCGGGGGTCGCGGCCGTCCGGATAGGCGATCCAGCCGTGATGGGCCTGGTTGAAGCCGCGATCGACGTAATCCCAGCGCATGTAGACGAGCATGCCGTCGTTGTCGACGCTCGGCTCGAACTCGTTCGTCTCGTGGGGGGAGATGCAGGTGATGTCCGTTCCGTCGGGAAACATCGTGTGGAGCGTGTAGGTGGGGCAGGGGCGGCTGTGGCAGCGCCCGAAGCCGCCGCGGCGCTCGCTGCAGAAGGCGACGCGGCCGTTCGGCAACCAGCACGGGAAGAGGTCGTTCACGCTCCCCTCCGTGACCTGCACAAGTCCCGAGCCGTCGGCGTTGCACTTGAAGATGTGGAAGACGGTCTCGTCCGTCCACTGCCGGATGAACGGCGTGTCGTCCGGCCACTTGTTCCAGCCGATCCGGCCGGCCGATGCGCAGAACAGGATCTCGGTGCCGTCCCAGCTCACGTCAGGCGAAAGGAAGCCGCAGCTCTTGTCCGCGTCCCACCAGCCGGGGCGGATCAGCTCGCGCCCCTTCCACGCCCCGCTCTCCACCTTGCGCCCCTGCAGGATGTTGTGGAGCCTCGGCCGGTCCGTGAACGGGTCGTGGAGGACGTAGAGGCCGCTGGCGCGCATGGTCTCCTTGCCCTTCGCGTGAAAGCCGAAGAACTGGTCCACGAGATGGACGCCCCAGTCGAACTCGCGCGGCGCGAACACGGGACGCGTGATGAAGAGCAGCCGACGGATGGAAGACACGAGCGGATTCCGGAAGGCGAGCGTCCGCCGCACACGCACCGCCCGCGTGAAGAGCGTAAACCGGGCGGCGTCGTCGGACGGATCCGTCCGTGCCGCCTCGCCCTCGAGCGACGCGAGCTGCGCCTCCGCGTCGGCGATGTCCGCCTTGCCCTTCAGGTCGTCGGCGAGCGCGCGCATGCGGCGCAGGACGACATCGAGCGGATCGCGGTCCGAATCCCACACGAGCGCCTGGCGGTTGACGACCTGATCCGCCGGCGGACGGAACTTCGGCGAGACGACGGGCGAGGTCATGCCGTACTGCCCGATCGGCCGCGTCTCGTCCTTTCGCGCGAGCTCTCGCGCGAGCAGGCGCCATTCCCTCGCCGCCTTCTCGCGCACCTCCGCCGCCGTGGGCGGCGGCACGGGCTCGGGTTCGGCCACGGGGAGCTGCCTGGGCGCTCCCGCCACCGTCAGGGATGCCAGAACTGTCAGGATGAATGCCTTCTTCATGTCACGGATTCTTTTTGTTGACGATTTCGTAGAGGAGGGTCGCGTTGGCGGGATCGCCTGCCGTATCGGCCGTGAAGAGAAGGTTGCCGCCGGCCTCCCGCAACGGAACCTCCCCGCGGCGCGTTCCGTCCGTCTCCAGCCGGTAGGCCACCCACTCGCCCGGCCGTACGGCCAACGACACCGTGCAGCGCCCGCGCCGTACGAGATGCGGCAGCGTCCCCCACGCCTCGAGAATCTTGCGCTCCGGATCGCGGAAGACCATGCCCGTGTTCTGGAGATCGGTCAGATGCGTCACGAGGATGCGGCTCGAGTCGCGCAGCGGTTTCCCGTCCCATGCGGTCGCGAACACGGTCGCCTCCCCTTCGAACGCCGAACAGGAAAGCGCCCCCGCGACGCACGAGCCGCACGTGGCGTAGCAGGCGCACGTGCGGGACGTCTCGATCGTCACCTGCCGCTTCTTCGGATCTTCCGTGCGGATGGCCGACGCGTCCGCGTCCCCGCGCCCGAGAAAGGCCGTCACCGCGCGCTCGGCGGCGAAGGCGAGCGGGTCCCGCGAGAGGTCCCAGTACGAGAGCGGCCGCGTCGGCTGGCCGGGCGCGTAGGCGACGTCGTTCCCCTTCTCATACGAACCCCAATCGTAATGCCAGACGCCGGCCCAGCCATGGCTCCCGGCAAACGCGCCCAGCGACACGCTGGCCAGCCCCCGGCAGTGCCCCGGCGCCGAACCGCTCCATTCGCTCATCGTGAACGGACGGTCTTTCAGCCGACGCTCCTCGAGCTTCTCCAGGATGCGCCAGCCGAAGACGGGATGCGCCCCGACCATTCGGCTCGGCAGCCGATACTTCTTCTCGATGTAGATCGGATGATCCCAGTAGCTGTGCCGGTCCATGAAATCGTATTCGTCGGCGATGACCGGCCAGTAGGCGTCCGGATACGTCCATCCGTTCAGGTTGCCGAGAAGCCCCTTGTAGCCGAGCTCGTCGCGCAGGATGCGCTTCATCCGGCGGAAGAACCGGCGTTCGTTCGCCGCCGCCACTTCTTCCCAGCCGTCCGGACGCTCCTTCTTGAAGTTGCCCACGTTCCCCTCGTTGATGAGGCAGAGAAAACGGAGCGCCGGCTCGTGCGCCAGATCCCGCCCCGTGAAAGGATTGACGTGCGTCATGAACGCCCTGGCCCATGCGAGGTAGTCGGCGAAGGCGGCATCGTTGGTGGTGACAAGCTCCTTGTACTCATGGAGCTGCGGCGTTCCGGGCAGGTCGATGCCGAGCGCCTTGAAGGACGGCCTTCGCCGGATGACGTACAAGTCCGTGAACAGCGTCAGGCCTTGGCGGGCGCAGGCGGCCACGAACGCGTCGAACCGGCGTATCTTCTCGGGATCGAAGCCGTTGCCGTCCGCCGCCGCAATCGCCTCTTCGTGCTGGTGGATGCGCACGGAATTCCACCCGGCGCGACGGAGGAAGGCGACGAACGCGTCCGCGTCCGGCGGCGTGTTCGCGTCCAGGATCACGTTAATGCCCACAAAGCGTTTCGCGTCCTGTCCGTAGGCGCAGTAGCCGGACAGGTCTGCCGCGCTGCCCGGCACGATGCCGCTGCGCACGGCGAGCGGACTCCACTCCTCCACGCCCACGAAGGAGATCTCGAAGCCGTGCGGCTCGGCGGCGGTCTTGGGATACATCCAGCGTCCGAACACCAGGGAGATCGAGTCCGCCAGCCGGATGTCCGGCGCCGTGGCGTCGCCCTGCGGCGCCACGCCCGGCTTGTTCCGCATGTACGCGAACTGTTCCGCCGGCACCCGGATGTCCCGCCACTCCGACGTGAGCGGCACGTAGCAGCCCCACATCCTGCCGTCGGTCTGCGCCAGGAGGAACTGGACGGACGTGGTCGCGGGCCGGGTGGCGCGCGCGTGGAACACGAACACGTTGCCCGGCCCCGCGCAGGGACGCGCCTGGGCGTACGCCTCTCCGTCCGAGGGAGACCTGACGGCTTCTGTCGGATGCTCCACGAACGAGTCCTTCTCCAGACGGAACGCAACCCTTCCCCGATCATCCTTCGTCTGGTAAAGTTTCTGCCGCCACAGCTCGTTTCCCACCACGCTTTTCACGTCGAAGAAATTCCACGGACGCCCGGCGGCAAGCTCGGCCTGGTTGCGCGTCTCGTGGGGCGGCTTTCTGGGAGTAGGGACGACCTTGGGCGGGGCGGGCGCGCAGTAGCGCGGGCCGTCGGCGTAGTCGGCCGGCGACACCTTGCCGCCGCGCAGCACCTTCCAGTCGCCCGGCGCGAGCGTCGCCGTGAACGGCTCGCCAAGATCCGGCAGGGCGATCCGCAGCGTCACGTCGCCCTTGACCACGGACACCTTCACGCCCTTGCGCTTGGCGAACGGGTCGTCCACGTCCATGATGTTCGGGTAAAGCTGGAGCCGCCATTCCCCCGGCGCGCGGCGGTCGAGGAAGTAGCATCCCGAACCGTCCGACCTCACGACCGGCGAGGAGCCGTGACCCCAGACGCGCGCCAGCTTCTCCGGCGCAGGCGGCGGCGTGATGGGATCATTCGTGTAGAGGTAGTCCGTCTCCGTGACCATCTCCGAGAGGTTGCGCGCCGCATCGGTGCGGAACGGACCGAACACGTGTGCGTCGAACCGCTTCTCGAACGGCGCGGCGCCCGCCGGGACGCGGCGGAACACCTCGCGCGCGATGGCGAGCGACAACGCCTTGGCGGGCGTGTAGACGAGATTGAGGTAGTGCGTCGCCAGGGCGGCGTTGGAATCGGCGATCACGACCGGATCGTACTCGAACTGGGCGGCGATCTGCGCCCGGGAGACGCGGAACATCCTCGCCAGCACCGGATAGAGGCACGAGGCGCGCGTGTCCGCCGTGTCGAACTCGTACACCATCCGTGCCTTGCCCGCGAGATGCTCCTCGCACTTCGCGAAGAGCGATTCGCCCGAGATCGTGCCGTGCAGGTTTCCACGCCGCTCCCGCCCCAGGTTGATGCCGCCCGGATAGACGCCGTAGGTGACGCCCTCGATGCGCGCGCCGCGAACCGCCGCCGCTTCGGCCGGATCCGTCCGCCACGCGATGTAGAAGAACGGCTTGCGGGTGCCCGTCGCGCGCAGGGCGTCCGACAGCGCGTTGATGTAGCGCGTGATCTTCTCCACCGGGCAGCCCACGGGGTACGCAGGTTCGTTGACGAGTTCGAACGCGGGAATCGCCGGATCGTCCGCGTAGCGCAGGCCCGAATACCTGTTGACGTGCTCGCCGAACCCCTTCAGGAAACGGGCCTGCACCTCCCAAAGGCGCTCGTCGCCCACCAGCTCGGCGTACTTGTGGAAGTTGCTGAATCCGGCGAGGTCCTGCGGCCGCCCGCCCGCGCCCCAGTGGGCCATCGGGGTCAGCACCACCTTGATTCCGTTCGTGGCGCAGAGCGCGATCAGGTAGTCGAGCTTGTCGAGGTGCCCGTCGGGATCGACGAGGTTCCCGTCGCAGTCCGACAGCTGCCGGTCGAAGCAGTGGATGCGCAGGCAGTCGAGTCCCAGCCGCTTGAAGTGCTCCACGTCGTGCCGCATCGTCTCGTAGTGGTCGGCCCCGGCTTCGCGTATCGCCGTGTCCCAATAGGCGAATGCCGGATAGTAGTTCACGCCGAACAGGTTCACCTCGCGGCCGTCCGGCCACCGCATGACGCCCGCCGCATCCACGACAGGCGGCGCGTCGGCGGCAAGCCCGGCAACCGGGGCCACGGCCAGCAGCGCGGCCAGCACTGGCAGGGAACGGCGCATGTCAGCGGAAGATGATCGTCACGCCGGCAGCGTTGATGCCCAGATTGAGCACGCCGTCCTGTCGGACAAGGCGCATGGTGTACAGGCCGGGCGGGAACGCGTTCCCGTCCGGGTCGCAGAGCGTCCAGCCGTCGAACGACTGCGGCAGCGACAGGCTTCCGGCGGAGACGAGCGTGTAGTTCCCCTTGGCGTTGCGGGAGGACAGGCGGATCTTCAGGTTGGGATCGAGCGCAACCCTTCCTGTCGAGACGATCGCGGGCGTAGACGGGTTGGCCGTATCGAGGTCGAGGATCGCGCCTGCGCCGTACACCACTTCCGCCGCGCCCGCGCCGTCAAGGGACGCACCCTCGCAAAGCGTGACGTAGGCGTTGCCGAGGCCGCCGGCGACCGTCAGGCTGGCATTCGTGACGACAAGCGCGCCGGAGAATCCCGCGCCGCCCGCCAGGACAAGGTCCCTGCCGGCGACGGTCAGCCGTCCGCGGCCCGAAATCGTGCCCGTAAAGTTGTCCGTGGCGTCAAGCGTCGTTTCGCCGCCCTCGCCGAGGTCTAGCGTTCCCGCGCCGGAGAGCGATTTCAGCTTCTGGGCCGTGCCCGCGATGCCGAACCTGGCGCCGGCGGCGACGGAGACCTCCGCCGTCTCAGGCAACACCGGCCCTTCCTTGCCGCCGGCGTTCTTGAGGCCGCGCGTGAACGAACGCACCTGCTCGGGCGTCATCGCCACGTCGAATATCTGGATGTCGTCCAGCCATCCGGCGAATTTGCTGTCGCCGCTCGGCATTTCCCCGACGCAAAGGTTGAGCGGCTTGATGTCGAGCGCGACGCCCGTCTTCGGCGCGCACGCGAGATGGCCGTCCTGGTAGGCGCG
>Ga0265298_10008403_pt1 | contig 12400 bp, 13 predicted proteins | sample AusTroGonzalo_MG_3_FD_193486 | JGI IMG/M metagenome (GOLD analysis project Ga0265298, IMG submission 193486) | Bovine rumen microbial communities from tropical cattle in Woodstock, Queensland, Australia - Gonzalo_01 | ecosystem: Host-associated > Mammals > Digestive system > Stomach > Rumen ... | reverse complement strand
ATGTTCACCAACGAGCAAAACGAGAACACAGGCCGCAATTACACCCGTCAGCGCCAGCCGCTCCATGCCGCCGTAGTATATAACGGAATGGCAGCCTCGCTCAATCAGTATCCTCTCGAAGAAGGAGGGGTGCTCGTGCTCGACCCAGACACAATAAACTGCTCACAATTCCTCCTACACATGTTCAGGGCTAATTCAACCATCGTACTTCCTCTTTCTCGCGAGAATGTAGGACTGGAATACCTGTTTATTGGTCTTCAGCCGCAGGATATTGACGGCCACTACGAAGGTTACAACGATGAGGAATACCTCATAACAATCGCCACGTCGTCCACCGCAGACCCTACGGCTTGGGACCCAATTCAGTACATATCAGGAGGCGAGGTTATAACGGCAAGGACTTTCACGCCGCCATTTCCCTGCATCCTCCGCTTTATTGCCACACCAAACGGATGGATAGTGATGAAGTACCAAGATGACTACTGGCGCTAACCCCCGCACCTGTGCCTGCCGCTGCCCACGAAGCCAGCGCCAGCGGTGCTTCCGCCACAGTGCCTGGCGCTTCTCCGTCCACAGTGCCTGACGCTTCTCCGTCAGGTCTTAAACCGTAAACAGTAAACAGTAAACCGTAAACTCATAAACCGTAAACTAACATGCTTAAAATTGCAACTCACGACTCCGCCACAGGCGAGAAAGGAAAAGGATTCCTCAGTTGGCTCGTAACGCCATTTGCAAAGACACAAAGTAAGAACATCCAAAAGCAGTACGATGCAGGATGCCGCAACTTTGACCTCCGCATCAAGAAGGTTAAGGACGTGTGGCATTGTGCCCACGGCCCTTGGCGCTCTAAGCGTACCTTCTCGGAGATTGCACGCCAGATTGCCGCCTTCCCTGACCGCTGCCATGTGTGCGTAACTTACGAAGGCCCTGCCGAATGTAACGAAGAAATCATGAAGCTCTACGAGAACTACCGCAAGGGTCTGAAGCACATCATTTGGGGCCCGCTTGCCGTTAAGTACGGCGACGGTTCTTCTGCCACCAAGGTAAAGTACTCAACGCTTATCGAGGGCCAGCCAGGTTATGCAGGTGGAGAGCAGGGATTCCTTGCACTCGACGGGCGCTCCTGGCACACTTATCTGCCAATCCCCTGGCTCTGGAACCTCATCTACACGCGCAAGCATGAGTTCAATGAGGACAAATACATCTACGTTGATTTCCTCTAACCCCTCATCCAGGCTCCGGCAGTGCTACCGATGGTTCTCCCATCGGCACCCCCGCAGCCAGGCGAAGCCGGTGCTACATCCCACGCAGGTAGTGTCGCCAATGGTTCTGCCATCGGCACCCCCTCAGCCAGGCTCCGCCGGTGCTGTTCCCGCCGCAGTGCCCACCGCATCAGCGGAGGGTCTTGAACCCTTGAACTCTTGAACCCCTTGAACTCTTGAACCAGTTAAGGTTAACGTTAAGGTTAGCGTTAACGCTTTAACAGTAAACAGTAAACTCTTAAACCAATAATCAAATGATTCTAAAACTCGGAAGTACCGGCCAACCAGTCCGGATCCTACAAAAAGCGCTCCACGTTCTTGAAGATGGAGTATTCGGGAAGTGTACACGCGAGGCAGTTATAGCCTTTCAGCGTGACCACAATCTAACCGCCGATGGCATAGTCGGCGAAAAGACCTGGGCTCTCATCACTAAGCCCTCTAATGTTAAATCTTCCCGCCGTATTACTGAAATCATCGTCCATTGTACAGCCACACCTGAAGGGCAGGACAAAACAGTCGAGCAGATACGCCGCGAACACATGACGCCTAAGTCCAAAGGCGGAAATGGATGGTCTGATATAGGTTACCACTATGTCGTTGACCTTCACGGAAAGGTACACAACGGGCGCGATATTAATATTGCAGGTGCTCACGTCAGCGGCCACAACAGCAACTCCATCGGAGTGGTTTATGTGGGAGGCCTTGAGAATATCCCCGGTGTCCCATACGCCAAGCTGAAAGCTAAGGATACGCGCACGCCAGAGCAGAAGGCAGCACTCCTCCGCCTCCTGAAAGACCTTCACGTTCTCTATCCTAACGCCAAGATCCTTGGTCATCGCGATTGCTCCCCCGATAAGAATGGCGATGGCGTCATTTCTCCGTGGGAATGGCTAAAGTCGTGCCCCTCATTCGACGCCAAACAGGAGTACCAGGATATTTAGTTTTAGAAGCCAGCGCCAGCGGTGCTTCCCTCGCCACAGTGCCCGCCGCATCAGCGCCGGGTCAAAAAAAAGGCTGCTTCCCAGCAGCCTTTTCTCGTCGTGAACTAATTTCCGTCCGTATAATCATACGGGCAAAACAAATTCATAATTAACCATTCAATCAACCTAATTAACATTATTATAACACTATTTACGACATTTGTTTTATTGCTTTTCCTTTTTCTTTTTCTGTAAACTGTAAACCTATTTTTGTTTCCGCCACAGTGCCCGCCGCATCAGCGGAGGGTAGCCAACAGCCAACGGTCAATAGCCAAAGTCTCTATAACCTATAACCAATAACCTATAACCATTTATCGTTCCCGTTAACGTTCCCGTTCTCATTCCCGTTAACATCCCCGTTCTCATTATACGTCCGCGTAAACTTAGCCACAAAAGCAGCTCCTGCAGGAATGCCTAACAGATAAGGGTAGATGTCCGTCCACCATTCGTGCGGTGTACCGCCACCGGCTGTTATGGCAGTATTGGCTGCCAGGGCCGTTCCGCTTATAAGGGCACCCACCCAGCAGATAACAGAAAAAAACTTAGGCATTGCGGTGGTCCATCGGCTTCTTATTGTATTCCAGAATTTTATCATTACTTTTTTGTTGTTTTAACGCCAATGTCAGAAATGGCAAGTAAGTTGTTTAAGTTCTTTACATCGCTGGCAAGGCTTCCCATTGTTGTTGCCATTGAGCCCATCTCCTTCAACATCTCCACCTTCATATCATTGAGGGTATCAAAAATTTCATCTTGCTTCCGAGAGTGACTATCTAATCGCTTAGTCATATTGTCTATTACTTTTTGTTGGTCGTCAACGGTCTTTTGCAGCACCGCCACATCTACTATTAGCTTGCGTATGTATCCGGCATATAGACCAACGGCTGTCAAAAGTGCCCCGATAAATGAGGGCCAGAGTTCATTTGCTATTGTTCCCATTGTTATGCTTTTTTTATTTTTGTGCAAAGGTACCGCAAAAGCAAAACACACAAAAGGACACTTTTCTCACTGGCCCCTGGAGCCAGCGTCAGCGGTGCTGCCGCTCCCGCCACGGTGCCCGCCGCGTCAGCGGATGGTATTAAACCGTAAACGGTAAACAGTAAACTAAAAAAAGCCGGGCTCGCGCCCAGCCTTTTCTTACAGCCCAAAGTACTCACGTATCCTGAACACACCGTCTTTGTCTGTCAGCTTGTCCACGGCAAGGTCATAGACAGCCTTAAACAGCTTGTCGCTTTCCACGTAGCGCTTCAGTGTCTCACCGCTATCACTCATAATCATGCTCATGGTTGCAAACAGGGCGCAGCGGTTGTAGTATGGCTCGCGCTCCAGCTCAAGGCCGTGTTGCTCCATGTTCTGCCTCCATTGCTCGCGGTTATAGAGAGGTCTTGGCACCATGTTGTTCACAATGGTATCAGCCTCCTTGGTTGTAAGGTAGTTTTTCCAGCGGATACTCTCCAGTTTCTCTATCCATTCCTGTGCCATGTCAGGTTTGTTCTGGATCATCCACTCCATCATTTCCTTGTGTACCTGTCCAAAGGCGTGCATATATGCCACCTCGTTAGAGTTTGCCATTATATTGTAGAGGGCATTAAACTCCTTCCTCATTTCTTCCTGTGTACTCATAATCTTTTTGTTTTTTGTTTCTGTAAACAGTAAACGGTAAACTGTAAACGGTAAACCGTCTATAACCAATAACCTATAACCGTTATTTCTTCCTCAGCGCATCCAGTATCATATCCAGCTTGCTGCCCATATCCTTTTGGGCCTCCTCTATCTTAGCAAAGCGCTGTTCCGTTTCCTGTCTGTCTTTATACTCGGTGTCCAGATTGCTTAGCATAGCCTTGCAGTCCTTAACACGCTTCTTCTCACGAGGAACCTTCTTCTCTGCTTCCGCCAGATAGTTCTCGCTAATCTTCTGTGTGGCCTTCAGCTCGCGCACAATGGCATCCTTGTCGGATGATACCAGTGTAACGCACCCAGTTTTTTCTGTTGGGAACATGCTGGCTGTAACATCTACAGTGTCCGTGTAGTTCTTGCCGTCTAATTGGTAGGTAACATCTACCACATTCTTAACTGAAGGAATCTGTAATGGATTGCCTGTTGCGGGAGGCATATCCATGCGCTGCTGTCCAACGCTTACTATACTGCCTTCCACGTACTTTAGTTCATCACCTTTCAGAAGGGCATACACCGTACTCCCCGCCGTCATATCCTTAAATAGTGTCATAATCACATTATTTGTTTTCGTTTTATTTCAGTTATTCTCATTAGCCCCATTGGACTCATTGGCCCCATAACCGCTAACCCGCCGTAAAAAAGCAAGGCGGCAGCCAAAGCTGCCACCTCTCTTTTTCTTACTGTCCAGTACCGCCACTGCCACTCTTACTGCTTCCGCCGTAAGTGTTGTAGAAGTTCTGGAATTGCCACTCCAGCTTCTGCAGCTCTGCCTGCAAAGGAGCAATCATAGTAGCTGTACCCTGTTGGCTACGCAGCAAGTCCAACTCGGTCTGCAGACGGGTCTTGTCTGCTATCGCATCCTGATAGCGGGCATTCTCCCATGCCTGGCGGAAAGCAGCCACCTCGGTACGGGTAAGGCCATTTTCCACGCGCATGCCTGTCAGCAGATCGTTGGTCTGGTTGATAGTCTCGATACGGCCCTGATAACCCTGCTCCAGGATCTGCTTCTGTGTAGCGCAGCAGCAGTCCTTCATCTGCTGGATGATGTTCAGGTTGCCAAGGTTGATAGCGTTGGTAACGCCGGCAAAACCCATGCCGTTCTGAGTGCCAAGCTGGTTGATAGCCAGTACCACGCCGTTGATGGCACCCTGAAGAGCGTTGTAGTCCACGCCAAGGCTCTGTGAAAGTTGGCTGATGGCAAACGTGTTGCCTTGGATAGCCTCGCGAGCCCACTGGTTGTTGTTGTTGTCGTTGATCTGAGCCTGGAGGGAGTTCAGTTTGTTCTGAGTCTCCATGTCCAGAACGCCGTTGGCAGCAACGCCAGCACCACGGTTGCCGCCCCATCCGAAGTTACCTCCACCAAAGAGGGCCAGCATAACCAGGTACATCCAAGGGTTGTTGTTCATCATAGCCATAGCTGTAGCGGAGTCTGTTCCGCCGCCACCAACAACGGGCAGGATGTTGATTCCTTCTTTCTCGTTCATGATCAAAAGAAATTAATTTGTGAATAAATCTTGTTAGTTTAACTCGTTTGTCATTGCGCATTTGACGAGCCAAATTTACCTAAAAAAATCACGAGCGGAAAGAAAAATCCACTTATCCCGCTGCACCGTTCTGGCAGTCACGTTCCATAAGCCTTAGAACCTTATACACCTTCCTCTCGCATATATGGTAGCGCTCGCCAAGAACAGCCACTACATAGCTCGTTTTATGACCCATTCTTTTCATGTTAAGGTAGTCTTTGTACAGGTCAATCCACTTGTAATCTTCACTTTTAATGCCGTTTTCATGCAGTATTTTTAACAAATCGGGCACCAAAAACATAATTTCATAAACTTTCATTTGCACTTTTGTTTAATTGTTTATACCTTTGCGCCCCGTCTCACTTCTTTACGAAACAAAAAAGCCGTCAGGCCAGCAAGATAAGGACTTATTGTCCCCCGCGCTGCCCTGACGGAAGCCGTAAATTGAAGTGAGACACAATTTGCAAGCGGGGGACATTTTTTTATTCTTTTTCCCCCATCGGATTCCCGTATAGGTAGTTAAGTAACTTAGTAGGTTATTAGCTTAATAGCTTATTTGTTTTTATTTTTGTTTCCGCCGCAGTGCCCGTCGCGTCAGCGCCGGGTAGCCAACAGCCAAAGTCTCTCTTACCTCTTAGTTCTGAGTTCTGAGTTCTTACATCTTCACTCGTCGCTCGCGACATTAGCCACCTCTCGGTATAGAACCAATCGTAAGGCTTCCCAAGACTTTTATACACCAAGCACCATATAAGCGAAGGAAGACCTATTACAAGCAGATATAGCCAACTTGTACACCATCCTTGCCTTATATGCCCCATTTCATGAGGAATAAGATGATATGATTCCTTACTTACAAAGATAAAGCATCCTAATGTCAAGCCACCTTGATAGCTCATTGTAACAATACAAATCCCTTTCTTCTTGTCAAAGTCGAACTTGTCAACCCCCAAGAAGAAGAACAACAGGATTGCCAACACATTGCTCGGCAACTCCCAAATAAACTTGATAATGAATTTTAATACTCCCATAATTGTTTTAGTTTGATGAATAAATTAGTCTTAGCTTAGAATCGCTTCATACGGTGTAAAGTCGAAAGAATCTTTCTCCTGCCAACCTTCTTGCAGACAGCGATTAACCCATGCAAATGCAGCCAGATAGAACTGGTTTAACTCCTCAACGGTCTCGAAGGTGTGGTACACTGGAGTGGCATCTTCCTGCTCTCCAAGTTTGAATGTCAATGGCAACACTGCACCGCCGTACTTTTCTGCCATACGCTGTGCCTCAGAGAAGTTACGCTGATTCTCCTCCGATAGCCATACGTTAATAGCTTCATCCTCACCAGATGGTGTCCATTGGAAGCCTTTCAGAATCTTCTCGTCTGTCTGCGCATTTATCACAGCATTAACAAAGTCCTTTGCCTCTGCCAACGAAGGCTTGTAGGGAAACTGCGTTTCAATGAAAGATACACCATCTTGTTCATGTTGCTCATTATAGGTTGGCTGAAAGTCTGTTCTTACCCGCCATGTGCCCATGTGAGTGTCTATACACTCTGCTACGCTGGTGCCTTCCGCACCGCTGCTACGCTTTGAAATGTCAATAATCATAGTTTTACTCTCCTTTTTTATTTAGTTAATACAAATGTCACTTGAACATATATCCTGCATTGCCTCCGATGGACTCGATGTTGCACTCGAAGGGCAAGCCCCTGCACCCCACGCGTTACGATATTTCGATAGTCCCGATGAAGGCGAGGCGCGACCCGCGGTACGCACTCGTACTCGACGAATCGTTATCCGCACCCGCGAAAGCGACACCGCCATACGCATGCGCACCATAGGCGGAGCGCAGGACAACGCGGGAACTACTTGAGGTGTAATACTGACCGTCGCAATATCCATCAGAGGTGGAGCCGCCTGACTGCCCTGCGGCAGCTATCACGTCGAGGTCGTCTCCAAGGATGAACTTCGATGCGTATATCCAAACATCTTTACCACTTGCCATCGCGCTTGACTGGATGGTACGTGTAGAGCCGTCATCCTCAGTGATTGTCCACGTATGATTGTCTATTACAACGTTGTCCACCCATTCGTACTTGTTGCCCCACCAGTTCTCCAAACCCCAGAAAACAATGTTGTCTGTGTTGCCGTTCGAGCTGTTGGTGTCTGTCATGCCGAATGAGTTCTTCAGTCCTGTTTGCTTCATGTTGCTGCTTGTGCCGCTTCCGCAAATTGTCTGGCAGTTCGTATGTCCGTAATAGGCATAGAACAGGATAGCCATAAGGTTCTGATGCCTCCATTTAACAAGCGTAAAGCCAGCCCCCCTTGCTCTTGCATGGCTCTTCATGTTTGCCTGCGACACACTGCCTGTAGAAGTCTTGCCGCTGATAGAGTATGTCTTGCTTGACGCCTCGTAAGCCTCATACTTTCCTATAAGGTCGTTACCGCCCCACTGCTTCCATCCGCCTCCGTTGGGCTGTGCCGTAGTGGTTGCGGTCTGATTGGGGTCAAAGGCAAACTCTATCTTTATCTTGTTCGTAGCATAGGTGCTGACCTTTGTAAAGAAGAAGGGCAGGCGCATGAATACGTCCTTGGATGTCGATGCAATGTCCGTGGCTGCACTCGTTCCGTCGGCATACTTCGTTCCGTCCGTATCATCCAGCTGCTTCAGCGTCATCTTATTGTTGGCAAACGTTCCCACATAGCAATGGGATGCGTTACGGATAGCTGTAATGACATCTGGACGCTGATAGTTAGAATAGGTATGACCGCCTTCATCAATAACCTTTGTGGTTGGGTCTGATGATGTCTGGTCAAGGATAATATAACCTGTTACCATGCTCTGTGCAACGGTAAGGGTGTACGATGCGCTTGCTCCAAGGTAGTTTGTTCCTTCTGCCACCTGAGCAATGATGCTTACCTGCCCTACTGCTACGCCCGTGACAGTCGTTCCGCTAACGGTAGCCTTGCTTGTGTCACCCGAAGAATAGCTTATTGCCCCGTCGCCAGCACCTGCTGACACAGCGGCTGCAACGTTGATAGTCTTTCCAACGCCAACCTCTGTTGGAGCCGTTGTAAAGGCTATCGTTCGGCTTGCCTTGGCAATAGTGGTGGTAAGCGAAGCACTTGCCTTGTCGTTGTGATTACTGTCGCCAACAATTCTCCAATATGTAGTATAGCTTCCTGCATTCTTGCCAGTAGGAATGGCCGTGCCCCATGATGAGCCGTTTGATGAATATTGTATCGTACCATGCGAGGTGCTTCCCGCTGTCAGCAAGTTCTGATTACTGCCAGTGTAAGTGAGATTATTTACGGTAGGAGCCGTATAGCTGGGATTTGCCTTGGCTATCGTAGAGCTTACCTGTGTAGATGCTACGTCGGTATGGTTGCTATCGCCAACCAGCTTCCAGTATGCCGTATAGTCGCCTGCGTTTGTACCAGTCGGGCGTGTGGTTGACCAACTGCTACCGTCTGCCGAATATTGGATAGTGCCATGATTGGTGGAACCAGCGCTGATGATTGCCTGTGCATTTCCAGAGTAAGTAACCTGAACACCCGTTGGAGCTGTGTAGGTAGGTGCTGCCTTTGCAATGGCGAATGTACCGCTTGCAGTTCCTATGTAATCACCCTTACCAGTAACAGTTACTGTTGCCGTTCCAGCATTGGTATTGTTGCTGTAGGATACATTGTAGTTGCTCGAAGCTACCACTTCACCGTTCAACACAACAACGGGAGCGGGTGTCAATGCGCTGCCCGAATAAGTCTGATTGGCACAGCTAACCGTAGCATGGCTTAGGTCGGAGTCTATATAGTTGACGGTTACGTCGTTCACGTTTGCAAGCTCTGCCGTAAATGTCTGCGTCTGCGGCGTGATATACCCGCTTACATAATCGGCCTCCACGGTATAGGTGTCGCCTGGCTCTACCTTAGCCAGTGTCACCGAGTCGCCGTCCACCGTTCCAGAGAAAAGCGTTCCGCTCTTTGCGGACGTAATGGTGATAACGGCTGCAGAACGCAATGCAGACGGAGCAGAAGAGGCGTTCATCCTAAGTACCACGCGCACCCTTTCGAGCGGAGTACCCATTTCCTGCCATACAGCCACCGTTCCGTTACTCTGCAAATCATACAGCTGGTAGAACTTATACCCAGCATCCATCGAAGCGTCTGCCACCCTACAGAACTGACCTATCTGATAGCTCAGCGTCTGCCCGTCCTTAGTATAGGTAGTGGTAGAACTTGTGGGAGCCGTCAAAAGGGTAGGCGTATATATGTCACCGCCACCCTCAAAAGCCGTAGAAGGCAGTTGTCTGTACTTACCGTCTGCACAAAGATAATAATTGCCTACACTTCCCTCAGCCGTAGTCTTGTTAGCGTTACTTGCAGCAGGGGCTAAGCCGTTAGCAGAATCGCTGAATAAGGTGTTGTTGGCCTTGTTGTTCCAGACAAATTTCTCACCCGTCGTAACAAGCGACACAGTGGTCCCGTTCTCCTGGGCCGACTGATTACTCGGCGCACTGTTTATCTCGTTGTATGAATAACTTGGCTTGTTGGCGGCCAAAGCCCATGCGGGCACATTGGGGATGCCTAAAAGCGTTTGTGATAATGACTGATTTCTCTCTGTGTCATAAACACCTTTGACAATAGTAATGGGGTAAAATACATTGCCGTTGGCGTCTGTTGCTTTTTTTATTCTTGGCATATTGTTTATTTTTTTGTGCCCAACATAGTCAGGCGTTTAACGTTTGTTAAAAGAGTCAGATGCGGAAGTTTGCTCCGCACCTGACCTTTGGAATGAAAAAGATTTAGTTACCAGCGGGAGCTGTAAACAGGCTTGTTACGTCTGCATACTCGGTGGTGTCGGCAACGTCAACGCACTGAACGGCTGTGTCGGCCTTACCCAAAGAGGTCTGTACGGCACTTGCCATGTCTGTTGAAGGAATGCCGCCATTTGGAAGGTCGTACTTGGCGTTCCAGGCAGTCTTGTCACTGGTGGTAACATGGATGTCAGTGTCAGTAATGTGAGTGTTTACTGTACCACCATCAGCAGCAGTACCAGTAGTAGTGCCGATGGCAATGTCACCCTTGATCTGTACATACTGTGTACCACTCCAACGATAAGAAGTGTTGGCGGTTGTGTCAACATAGATCTTGCCACTCTCACCTTCAGCGGGGAATGCGGAAGTGCCGGCATATTCCAGTACGTCATCTACGTAGCTGGGCAGCTGGCTTGCGGGAACCTTACCATCAGAACCCAGGGAAGCAACACCGTTGTTGGCACCCTTGTCGGTAGAAGGAATAGCACCTACCTCTGAAGCTGTATAGCTTGGCTTGGTAGATTGCTTTGCCCAGTCGTAAACGTCAGAAGCGGGCAGGGTAGTGGGGTATGCTGGCAATACCACGTTTCCGCTGTTATTGTACTCGGTGTCGCTCTCGCCAATCTTCACACTCTGGATGGCAGAGTCAGCCTTAGCACCCTGTGCGGCGGTTGCGAAGTCAGAGGCCTTAGAGCCACTGTCCTTCAAGTTACCGTTGCTGTCAAGACCTGCAAAGTTGTTAGCAGTTGCACCGCTAACCTTGTCAGCCTTGCCAGTATAGTCAATGCCTGCCAGGTACTCAGAGAGTTTCATCTGGCTACCATTGCTCAAAATAACTACGATGGCATCCGCGATTGACACGGGATAAAACTTACTACCGGACGCGGTAGTCGCAAATTTAATTTTTGGCATAATTGTTAATGTTTAATTGTTAATATTCGTGTTAATAACACACATTGCTTTTATTATTTTTCATTTTTTTTGTAAACGGTAAACCGTAAACCATTCTCTAACCCCTAACCTCTAACCTTTAACCATTTAACGTTAAAGTTACAGTATCACCACATCAGGGTATTCGTTCTCGTCAACCGAGTCCGCATAATGGATGTCGTTAACCGCTTCGTCATGGGCTTGCACCTGCCTGGTCACCTCCTCACTTACAAGCTGTGTCGTTTCATGCCTGTTTAGCGAGTCGTTCTTTTTGACCAGATGCTCCAGTTCTGTTCCGCCTTGCCACCAGTATTCCACGGTCTTACCGTTCTCTATAATACCAACGGTCAGGCCGTCTACAATCGCATCCATCCCTTCTTCACCAAGGGCTTCCATTGCCTCTGCCCTCGATGCCCAAGGGCCGTACTTAGCATCCACGCTGGCTGTCTTGCTTCCAACCTGAATCTGTCCACCTAAAGGTATATTTGCCATAGCTTTATTTTTTTATGTTGTTTTTGTTTTTTTTCATAAACCGTAAACCGTAAACTATTTTTATTTTGTCCCCGCCGCAGTGCCCGCCGCGTCAGCGTCGGGTAGCCAACAGCCAACGGCAAACAGCCAAAGTCTCTAAGTCCTACTCAATCTCAAACCTTCCTATCGCATCGCTGTTTATCAGCGCTGTATTACGGTTCACGTACACCTTGTATGTCACATTGTCAATAACTACATCTTCATGTGTTACACCAGATACAAACCCATTCTCTATCTCCTCCTTGGTAAACTCACTGATTATGCCTCCGGCTGTATAGCGTGCGCTCTTAACCGACGCTCCTTCTGGAACCATAATAAACCAGCAAGACCTGTTAATAAGGAATGTCTCGCTCTTTTTGCTTAATGGGAATCTCAATGCGGCTGTCACAAGCTCCTCGGTTGTCAGTGCGCCAAACGCAGAGCGCGTTGCCGTCGTCTGACCGATATACCACCATCCGTCCGACGGTTCCGGATCTAGTGTGATACCGTGGAAACCTTCCAGTATAATAATTCTCTGTTCCAGAGCCTTAATCATGTCCATCAACCCGGACGAGTTTCTTATCCAGTCCAGGAAGTCTGATGGCGTTCCCTCGTTACCAACACTCAGCCATATCTCATAGGCGCTCATACCACGCAAGCCAAAGCTTACCAACTGGCCCTCCGCTATAATAGCCTCCGGCTCTATGCTTT
>Ga0265298_10008402_pt1 | contig 12400 bp, 7 predicted proteins | sample AusTroGonzalo_MG_3_FD_193486 | JGI IMG/M metagenome (GOLD analysis project Ga0265298, IMG submission 193486) | Bovine rumen microbial communities from tropical cattle in Woodstock, Queensland, Australia - Gonzalo_01 | ecosystem: Host-associated > Mammals > Digestive system > Stomach > Rumen ... | reverse complement strand
CAACTTCAAACTGCGAGAAGCCGTTGACTTTCTCTACTTTGATGACTTCATCGAACAATTCCAGATTCAAATCTGTGTGCGACACTACAATGATGTTCAACCCCTGTTCCTGCGCATATTCATAGAAAATGTTCAAGAGCAGTTCTGATGTCATCGGATCCAGTGTACTCACAGTCTCATCAAGAGTCAGAATATTCAAAGACGGATATTTCCTCATCAGCACTTTCAGGAACGAAATGAGGATACAGATATTCAACCTGGTAGTCTCACCGTCTGACAACGTATCAATCGGAACATTCGTACCGAGGTCAGAAACAACTGCATTCAACTTATTGTCGAACTTCAGTGTGTACGGGAAGTTCAGCATAATCAGATTCTCAGCAATCTCATCGTTCAGTACGGGAATCCACTGCTCAATAACCAGTTTCAAAACGCCGTCCAACGAATAAACTTGCTGCAACAATTGGAGTTGTGTCAGTTTCTTTGTCTTCTCATTAATCGCTTCTTGGGTTTCCGTGACCTGCTGTTGAGTCTGCTTGATGATATTCTCAACTGCCTGATACTCGCTGCTTGCCTTTGCTTTCTCAGCAATCAGGTTATTTTCATTCTGAAGATTGTTGATAGCCAGACGAATTTTCGTCAACCCGTCATTGACCTGCTGCCGGGCTAGTTGAATCTTACCGGATTTCTGCTGAATCTCAGTCAACTGATTCTTCAGTGCTGTCAGTTCTCCACTCACAGTCTCCCATTCTGCATATTTCTTCTGACGGAATTCAACCAACTGCTCTTTGAGTCCAGTGAAACGGGAATCAGTAAACGAAATACCACAAGTCGGACACTTCGACTGGTTATAGAGATTAATCTTCTCGTCAACCAATGCTATTTCGCTCTGACGCTTCGTCAGTTCTCCGGACTTTGCAACAATCTCCTGGTTCTTGGCAGCATACTCATTCTGATTCTCAACTGACTTCTCGTTCACTTTCTGCATCGCTTCGTTATATTGCTCGATATTCTTGTTCAACTGAATAATCTGAGCATTATTCTCGGCAATCTTGCTTTCATTCTCTGGAGTAGCGTTCTTTTGCTGAATTTGAGCTAATTCAACATTCGCATTCTGAAGAGTACGGTTCAAACTGAACAGAATAGAATTGTCACTGTTGATAGAATTACCCAACTCTTTCGCATCTTTCTTGATATTATCGAATACACGATTAACGATACTCACATCGAATACTTCATCCAAAACTTGCTTTCGCTCAGTCGGACTCATCGTCAGGAACGACTTGAAGTTGCGCATCGAGATAGTGACCATATTCGCAAACGTATCTGCCGGAATCTCTATAATCTCTGTCTTGATATAGTTCTCAGCAGATGATGAGCCATATGTATCAATTTCTTCATCATCTTTCCAGACTCGAAGATTATTTGGAGAAAACTCACGCTCGATGACATATGTGTGCTGTCCCTTGATGATAGTTCCGCGTACCCAACCGTGCTTGTTGATACGGTTGGCAACTCCAGCCTTAGTTGCTCTTAGTGGCTTTCCGTAAAGCACTAACATAGGAAGAGACAGAATAGCAGACTTACCGCTACCAGAAACACCACGAAGCAGTGTCATCTTTCCAGTATCAGAATACTCTATCTTGCGGATTTGCTCACCGTATGCGAAGATATTCTTGAATTCTATTGATACGAATCTCATACTTAATTTGGCATTTGTTTCTGACTCTCTTTCGGTTCAAATGCTTTCAATGCATAGACAATACGACCGAGAAGAGAATAACGATAGTTGTCTTCTCCTTCGTGATGCGTAGGCACACCGCAACTACTCAGCCAGTCCTGAGCCATATTATACTCGTGGATGATGTAGTTCTTATATGCTTCGTCTGACATCTGACTAGTAAAATTAGCAGCAGTCTTCAAATCTTCTGAAACATCATATGCTACAGCATCCTTTAGTCGTTCTTTAAGTTCTGATGCTTTTTCTTTTGCATCATTCCACTTCATTCTCAGAATGTTCTTTATTAACTTTTTCATCTTCGTTATCTTTATTATCGTTATTATATACGTAATCAATCCACGGAAACGGTTTCACCATTTCTTTCTCTGTATAAACTTTACTTAAATCAAGAGATTCGAATGCAACTTCCAGTTCGCATTTGTTCCACGATAGCATCCCGAACAGATTCTTCTCAACACGATGACAGAATACACAACTGTTATCCCAAGCCCAACTGTTTACTTGAACGTACATCGGTTCAAGTCTGTCTTCTTCTTTATGATAAGACAATGTATACTGCAAAGGAATAACCCATATATACGCACCGTCTTTTAACGCATAAATCTCACCTTCATGAAACTTGTACATCTTTTTGAGTTTTTCTAACTCGATTTCTTCAGGTGTCGGAACATGCTCTGGATATTTTTCGATTATATCTTTAAATAACGTCTCGTACTTGTCAGCAATTGCTTTTCTGTCTTCTTCTGAAAGACAGTCAGGCTTGTTCCAATATGACTTACTAAATATATTCTTCATAAAATCTTCTTTTTCTCTTTAGTAATTACTCTCTAAAACGATAAAAGTCTAATTTAAGGATACACAAAAAGTGCTTCCCACAAAGGAAAGCACTCTATAGTTTCAATCAAAGTTGTCAAATCACATATCCAGGAAATCAGACATATCAGTATCTTCTGGTTGCGGAGCCTTGTTGATACGGCTATCTTCAACTTCTTCTGGATTCTCTTTCAAGAAGCCTTTCTCGATAGCATCGATGCTGAGCTTAATCTTCAGAACTGAAGAAATCCAGTTCAAAATCAGTTTACCAGTGCGGCGAGTCTCTTCATTCTTGAAGAAATCATATACATTGGTAATATCGCTACTCTTCGGTGTTGGCTGTGCAATCTTTCCGTCGATACCGCCGTCGAGCCAACCCTGCTTCTTCATCACACGATATGCCATCTGCGGAGCCTTGCAGCCGTAAATAAGATTCTCGTTCACTGCAACATACAAACGGAACATAAAGCTCTTCTCTGCATTACCGATGAGAATATAGTAGATGTTGTAGAAAGGAGTATCAGGATCTTCTGGCTTCTCGAGATTCTTCTTACGCTGAACGATACAAACTTCGTATCCGCTTGCGGGAGTCTCGTCGATTGGCAGATACTCACCCTCAGTCACATAACGCTGACGAGCAGGAGCCTTATCACCCATAAAGTAACGATAGTGGATGTTCGTACCGAGCAAATCGTTAATCTGTGAAGCAACATCCTTTGCAACGGCTTTATTGCGATTCAATGCACAGCCAATAGCATAGAGATTACTCTTTGCAATAGCACGGCGCTGATACAGATTAGCAATATCCGTCTTGATGTCCATTGACTTAATCTCAGCAATATCATTCTGACGAAGACGAACTACAGCCGTATAGTTCTTCTGATATTGGAATACCAACACATTCATATTGTGAGGTATATATTTAGCAACAGTGAACACGCGGCCTCCGGGAATTTCAATCTCCTTAAGCACATCAAGTGTTACTTCATGTTCAGTATGCTGTTCACGCTCAAGAGCTTCATCACCCATAGAACGGAATCTTGCAGCAAGGTCGGTCTGACCGTATTTCTCAGCACGTTCAGCAGCATCATAATACATAGTGCTACTAGCCTCATCAAGCGTCATAGCCGATACATATGCATCAATCATCGGTCCGCACTGCTCTTCAATTTTCTTTACGATGGCATCAACCATCTTTTGTTTGTCAATTGTTTTCATTTTATTATATCTTTGCGCAAAAATATTTTTTGATTTGTGTTATTTATCATTGACAGCAAATGCTTATTTTAAGTATTCTTCTTCATTGAGAGAAATATTAAACTCAGTTTCGTGTTCGTGGTCTTGAACCAAATGTTTCAACGGTTTATCGTCTATCTTTCTTTGACAGCCGATGTAAATGCCGACATTGCTAGTCTGCATCTGTTCGGGAGAGCAGTAGTAATACTCGTAGCCAGCTGGTGTCCAGTATTCAGCCAGGATTTCGTGGTTGCGCTTGTGTTCGTAGTAGTTGATTATACGAGTTGAATAATCAGGGATAAAGTCCCAATCGATTGAATGAATGTGTGTGTACATCTTATCTTATGAAATTAAATTTCAATATTTAATCGTTGAATAATGCATTTTTTGAACATATTGAATTTCCTTATTCAAAAACTTTCTCTATAATATAAGTATACAATAGTAGAACATATTCAATTTGGAGGAATTATGAAGAAAACTTTACATCAATTACTGTGCTATTGCAACGGCAAGTTTTGTGCACTAAAGAACAAATGTCGCAGACATCGTGAATCAACAACTGCCAGCGGATTATCTGCTCCAGATACTTCTATTATTGACAATTGCGATCCAGAAAGTAGAAATTTGTTTCTGGACTGTGAAAAATGCACTGATGAAAGATGAGTCAAGACAAATGCATAACTAAGAAATTCTATCGCTCGGTTCTGAATCCATTCACATTTGAAAAAGAAGATTTAGAAATTGCGATAGGAGCAACAGAAGAGCAACTTTCCGGTATCAACGAAATGTTCGGCAATTATAATGCAGCAGAAATGATGTTGCAGAAAAATGCTGTTGAACAACTTAATAGCCAAGAAGAACAATTTCGTATTGAGTGTGCTGAAAAATATTGCATAGAAAATGCAACCGAACATATCACTGCGAGTGATGATGTTGATGAAATGATAACATCTTTACTATTATTTTCAGAGAATTGTGAACAGCCGGTTGCAATTACTACAAATATTGATATGCTTGGACTTTTCTCAGATATGTTCAATATCAAGAAATTGAATGTTATAATTGGGAAAACCAACATCGGTCCGAGAATGATTCTTGAACACTTCGCTGTCAAAAACAAGAAAGATATTGATATTTCGTTTCGAATCAATATAGAGAAACAACAGAAACCCGAATCAAAAATAGATGTACCGGTTTTATTGTACGATGAAAAAGATATTACCAATTGCAGACAATTCATCTATCACTTCGAGGATTTCTACTCATTGAAATCAGATATCAACATCAAATTGAATCAATTATTATCTGATGGAATTTTATCTGCTTCCCAATCGTAATCTTAGATTTTCAACAATAAATACAACAGAATTCACGAAACGACAACGAAATGTCCAAGATTACTACTGAAAAGAAATTCATTGCGAACATCACACCAGAGCATAACACACTCTTGTTGAATATAGCCAACCTTTACAGTCTTGAATAGAACTCTGTAGAGAAAATATCTCTGCGAGTTGAATATGACGAGACTGAAGAATTCGGCATCTATATCAAAAACGGACTCTACATCAACGGAATACGTGTCGGTACGAACCGGACTGGAACACCAGCCGTTGATATGATATCTACTGCCTGGCCGTTCATTTTTACTTTGCGTATCGACCCGAAAGCAGAAACATTCTGTCCCGGAATGTTGCACATCAGTCTGTATGCAGATGATGAAACAGAAGCATTCAACAAGTCTGAAGATACTGCATTACGAGTATATGTTTCTGATGCTGATGTGCAGAAAATATATCCGGCTCAATTCGAAGCAGAACGCATCAACGGAAAGTTGAATACGTTTATGCTAATGCGCACAAACCCGAAACTGACAGGTAATATCAAATTAGTTGTTGATTCAGAATACCGTCTGTATCTGGACACTTTCAAAGCATCGAGCATACTCAACTCACGCAATTACCGGAAATACCCGATTTCCAGTGAAGGCAACTATCCATATGATGTAATGACAGTTTTCAGCAGTCTTCCGCAGAGCGAACTGTTCAAGACACCGGATAATTCACTGAACCCACACAAATACTACAACAACTACGACCAACAGTATATCACTGACTATGAGTACGGAGCCGAGACTAATACAGATGAACTGTATCCGGAGAATATGAAGATTCTGGCACCGTTGCATCTTGGAAAGAACAACCCGGACTTCTTCTGTATATTCCGTTACGATGGAATCTACAATGAAGAGACTTATCAGTCAACGGATGTCAATGATATGAATGCTGTGCAGAAACTGCTCACAGATTCTACTGTAGTCAAGATATTCGACTTACGCAGTTATACCAGCATCGGACAGTATATCAGGAACTATAACAACTCCATCTCCGAGTTTCTCCACGGTTCTTGCTATATGCAGTTCATCGAGCAGAATACAGACAAGGTGACTGAGGCAACTGCCAAGGAAGGAAACGAAAACAGTTACCGTCAGGGAAACAACTCATGGCGAGGTGTTGATGTTTCCCGCGGAATCATCACTAATAAAATCGAGTCTTCTTATTTCTCGAACCGTGTACTGACAAGCAGTGAAGCAGTTCAGGAGAATTTCGACAACTTCATCATCAATGGATACGAACGCAACAACATTCTCTATCCGTATATCCTGAATCTGGAATTTATGTTCAATGATGATGACTCAGAAACTGAAGAATTCACGATGCACCGTTACTTCGGTCTTTATCTGACAGAGAATGATTTCCTGAAATACAACTGTATTATCAGTGATAACAAGACCGGAAACAGTGTGATAAAGAAATATGATGTTGATGACAACGAAGTACAAGATGCTTCTGTGCTCAACCGTGCATTCTCGCTGAACAACTTCAGCGACAAGATATTCTTTATGACAACGAATAACGATGCTGCTCGTGTGACATCAACAGATGATGTGAACAAGTTCATCAATCAATATGTTCTGAACAACCCGGATGTAAACATCGTCAACATACAGTCAGAGCCAGTCAAATGGCACAAGGATGACAAGAACTTCATCACACTTCATTTCACAGAACCGATTCACTACGGAGAACATTTGCGTTTCATTGCTCTGAACATATACGATGAAGACAGCAAAGAAAACAAGAATATCTGCCTTGAACTTATCGGAACAAACGACGAACGACTGGTATCAGAAGACAATCTCATATCACCGTATATATTGACTGGAAGCACCAAGGGATGCATTCACGTTGATCCAGAAGACAACACTGGCAGAAAAGCACTGGCTACAGAATTCTATCGCATCGGTTTCTATACACAAGATGTGAGTGATGCTTCACAGTCTGCTACTCTTGCTGTCCAATTGGAAAGAATTCGTGCTGCTATTACCAGATTCGATTCATTTGTCAGAGTGAAGTCATATAACGATACTACACTAGGTATCGTCTCCACACATCAGAATGTGTGGTTCCAGCATATTGCCGCCCCGAATGTATATGATGATCCTGTTATCTGGAAACTGTATATGCAGAAGAACGGAAACAAATACGACCTCTGCTATACCCGCAATGAGAAAATAGCAAAAGAATCTTATATACTCGACGTCAAGAAAGCAATGGGAAACCTTGCCGGCGATGACATCTTTATGATGAATGAATATGAGACTGACGGTGTATTCTTTACTGAAAAAGAACACGACCGTGCTGTATCCTATATAGAATATGAGCAGAACAAGGTAACTGACACTATCCGTTATTTCTCTTCAGCAGAAGACACAGAGATGACGCCAATATCGCCGGACACATTCACATACAGTTCCGGTTTTGCACCATTCTCACTTCTGTCTATAGAAGCACTCGGATGGAGATACAGCAACCTGGTGAAATTCAAGAGTATCGGAGACTTCACAAACCCGTACACGGTTTATGATGACATTACGGATTTGATGAAGAACGTCAAGCATCCGTTGGTCAAGATGAAGAGCGGAGTGTTCGAGACTATTCAGTATATGAATGTCAGCAATGCATATCTGACTGACAATATCCTACTGGATTTCCAGGAAGATGCACTTCATATCCACACACAGAAGATAGTAGAAACTGAATACAGCCGTCCGTTCATCATATCACCGTATAATGTCAACGAAGTGATGATTGACTTCTTCACAGAACCATTGACTCATAACTATGAGATTGCTGTATTCAATCCGGAAAGTGCTGCTTTGGCTATTATGGGAATCATCAGTGTGAAAGACATTGATATGAGTATCAATCTGGACCAGGACGAAGAAGTGGAGAGCGGCATGACTGTGACGATTGCTGCCGGAACGACTTTGTCCATTGATTCGCTTGATGACAGCCGAATTCAGAAAGACATAGTCTATCGTATCGTATCCGGTTCATTCAACGAATTCTCAATGTATAAGTTCATCATTATGGGCGATGACATCTATTATACAACGAACCCGGATTCTACCAAGCCGAATGAAGCGAAGATGTACACCGGTATTCTGACTGCTGCCAGTGATGTAGTCTTGTACGCAGAGACCGGTTCGGGAAACCAGACATTCAAATTCACGAAGAAGATACCCGTTCAGAACGATACCAACTATCTGAAAGACCGGACTCGTCCCGATACCAGTGACTTGAACATCAGCATCGTTCCGCAGACTAATTCTCTGTGGGAGTCAAACGGACTGTATCTCGACAACAACTCGGTACTGGATGTTGATATGCTGTTGACCAAGAAATACGAACCGACCGGATTCTTCACAGAACATGCATATTCTCCGCTGGTTGACAACACAAGCAATATGTTCTCGAAGAACAGCAGCAGCTCGTGGTACACAGACGGCCTGACCGTTGCTAATTTCAAGGATATGATAACATCCGGAAAAGACACACGGCTCATCAAGAAGATGCTGATACAGAACAGCAACATCGATACTGCTGCCGGTTATTATAACTCGTATGTACAGTCTCTGGAGTTTATCTACTACGGTATCAAGTTCAACATCAAGTTCAACAATGAATACTATAACCAGAACTTGAGACTCGGCGAATACAACAACTTCGAGGTGTTCATCATTAACGACAGTACCATCAATCAGAAAAACGAACTGTACATTTCGGCAGATGAGGAAATCATACTGTTTGTGAACCATATATTCGATGTGACTCAGTTAAACGGTCAGTACACAAGGATACACGATGTTACAAAAACAGTGACATCCGGTGCAGACTACGGTGTGTTCAATGCACCGTACAGCATCTACACGAACAGTATCTGCGGCTATCCGAAGTCGATGCTGTGCCATAAGACGAACAGCCAGATAGTGAACTATCCGGACTGGCTCGAGGATGCGTATTATATCCAGGAAGACCGTAAGTCTGAAATTCAGAGAGATAACGATGCAATCCGTTCACACTATATCTACTGGAATACTACAGACGAAAAGACATCCGGTAACATCATCAGTGTGAATAACGGAGTTGTCGGTTTGCTGAAGCATATAAACAATACATATCTGACGGGTTGTTTCGATGATGATGTGGTAACTGATGAGAATCTGACAGCAAGCAGCGGCAGGGTCAATGATTCGTTTATTATGACAATGCTGAATGTTGATGCTGATATGGCTCAGGAAAGTCCGGGCTCACGCATCGATGAGTATATGGAGTCGATGAGCACGAACTTCGAATGCTATGTCATCAGTAACGGCAATGTGGAATCTATCGACATCAGCGAGACATACAGCCCGATCAGCATCAGTCTCCAGGTTCCGAAACGCACGAAGTACAACTTCGGCTATTTCACTCCGAGATTCTATGACATCCTGAACTTTGAGACGAATGACTATGACTTGGGAGATGCACTGGATATGAGTATGCTGCTCGGCAATACACAGATTGCTTCTGTCAGCCGTCTGCGCACATATACCGGCAACAAGGTATTCCCGAAGTCAAAGGAGATTGCTGTCACCAAGAACTATTTCATTATGGATGAAAAGTCTGTGTTCTCTTCTTCGTGGGACAATAAGTACTATCGCACGTACAACAGCGACAGCGATTCAGACTGGAAATATGTCAACGGATATATCTCGGGTATCGAGGACAAGTCTTTCTTCGGTTCGAAGTGTCTGGTAATCAAGAGCGACTATATTCTGCTCAACGACTTCCACGGCACCCGTTCCAATCCGACAGTGAAATACGGAAACAGCCAGTACAATCGCTATGCAGAGAACCGGATACAGTGCAGGATTTCAATAAATATCACACAGAGCATCTACGAGAAGTTCTATACAGATGAAGTGTTCCGGAGCAACTGGAGCGGATTCCACGAGGACTTCGACACTGCTATCGGAAACTATATACAAAACAGCATATTCAACATATACAATATGCAGCGTCAGAAGGAAGTTGTCCTGTACAGCAAACCCGGTACGAAGAATTCTGGTATGAACGTAGTGTTCGATGATGTGGATGTGTTAGAAGACGGATGGTCAGTCATTGACGGTTTCGAGTCAGTGTTCACTGTAGAAAACAATGAGATGATACTTACAATCACGATGAATACACTGGAAGATGTCATCATCCACCCACAAGTAAAAATTTACAAGTATTAAATACATGAAGTTGGTTAGTCAAAAATACAATAATGTGCAATATGCACCTGGTATTCCGCTCTACGGTATCGACGGACGGGACGGACAGTCCGGCCAGAACGGTTCATCTCTCTTCATCAGTCAGTTCGACATTTCGAATGCAGAGTCGCTGAAGAACTTCGGTAACTGTATCCGACAGGGTAAAATGCCGGTAGCAGGCTCTTCGAAATTCATCGGCCGTAACTATATCAACGGTGATACGTTCCTGTTTCCGGACAGACAACTGTACAAGATTATCGATATTACTGGTCTGAGTAGTGTGGCTGACCATCTGACTACTGACAGTTTCGAGAAATATTTCGAATCTGTCGGAGAGATTGTGCTGAGTTCTACAGACGGAGATACATTCGAACCATATGATTCAAACGGTCGTAAGGTATTGAATTCTGAAGACTACAAAGGATTCGTCATCAATACATCAGAACTTCCCGACACTGACATCAACAATATAGAATCTCCGTTTACCATCATCAGTGATACAACAGAGAGCGACGGAAAGATTCGCTTCCTGGATATGAAGGCGATTCTGTCCGGTCAGAACGATGCTCAGTTGTCAATCTACTACGATTCAAATAACCAATGCTATGTGATTGAGTCGAACCAGCAGATTATCATCGACGGCGACCTGAAGACAACACAAAGCGGAATCACTGACTACGATGAATTCTCCGGAGTACTGACAAACGATAACACTATTACATCACTGAAAGGAGTATGCAGTAAACTGAGTTGGAATATTCCGGCTGACCTTCCGTCAAGCGACAGCAAATACTTCGAAAAATCAGGTCATTTCAGCAAACCCGTATTCAACAGCGAAGCAGAAACTTTTGAAGTATATCGTGAATCTGATGTTATCGGACGATTCGAAGAAACCATAACCGACAATGTTCATAACTATCGTATCCGTTCATACAATATGTACCCGGAAGAAGGGCGGAAATATAAGAAAGTGCGTCTATATGCCTATTACTATGACATTGACCCGTCTTTCGTGAACTGGATGCTTGCTTTCAAATTTCAGACAGCGAATGATATAATCATCGGAAACTATCATTACCTAACTCCGGGTGATGATTCTGAAATGGAACCGCAGTCTTGGAGTGACACTGCCGGTCGGAAAATTTACATATCGAAAAGAGAATATACAGTTCCCGATAATGCTGATATTCTGAAAGTGTGCTATCCGACAGACAAGTTCTGCTATATAGAAGTATCCGGTGACTTCGAGATTCCGGTTGAAGGTCACGAGGAAGAAGAGCAGGAACGTTTCGACAAACTCGGAGCATATCCTGTAGATACACTCAGCCACGGTTATCTGAAATACTATACCAGGTTCATCATCTCGAACGAAAACAACAGTTACGGAGCAATTCCGGAGAATACGATGATTCATATCATCGGAACGAATCCCGACACATTCGCTGTTGAGAACGAATATTTCGTCAGGATTAACGAGGAACATCCGATAAACGAACCGATTCTTGTAGAAAGCACAGAAGCATTCGTTGAAGGAATCAAGTGGAAAGTATCTCTAATCGACTCAGTTGAGTTTGAATTGAAAGAAAAATAACATAGGGCTCTTGGTGAGCCCTATTTTTGATAATTATCCTAAATCGAGATTAATTATATTCGGCATCCAGTTCTGATGCGGATCGTCACTTTCCTTATGACGTTCGAGACCTCTTGCTCGTAGCTGCTGATGATAAGCACTGAGTGATTTCCAAGTAACTATCTTTTCATCGAGTACTTTCATCTTATCGTCAAGCATAGTCAATTTAACATGCCAACGGTCGATGAACAACTTCTCGCAGCCGTTATCGTAATAACATTTCTGAAGTCTCAGTACGCTACAATTATCATTGTCTATTTTCAAGTCGCGCAGTATGTTCTAACCGAGCACTTTTTCTTCATCATCTTCTTCAACCGGAAAATTGCTTTCAATGTTG
>Ga0265298_10008401_pt1 | contig 12401 bp, 21 predicted proteins | sample AusTroGonzalo_MG_3_FD_193486 | JGI IMG/M metagenome (GOLD analysis project Ga0265298, IMG submission 193486) | Bovine rumen microbial communities from tropical cattle in Woodstock, Queensland, Australia - Gonzalo_01 | ecosystem: Host-associated > Mammals > Digestive system > Stomach > Rumen ... | reverse complement strand
TGGACTGCCAGGCGTTCGTCGAGAGATGCATGTCGGACGTAGGTTACCACCGGGACCTTCCGGGCAGCAACGCCTGGTACCGGGCGATGGACTGGACGGGCTCCCCGGAGGACTGCCTGAAGGAATTCGGGCAGATCCCGAAGGGGGCCCTGCTCTTTATCCTGAAGCAGGACGGGAAGGAACCGGCGAAATACCAGGGCGACGGCATCGGCAACGCCAGCCACATCGGCATGAAGACCGGCAGGAATGACGGGGCGATCCACTCCAGCAGCTCCAAGGGGTGCGTGTGCACGTCCAAGTTCCAGGACAAGACGATCGCGAACGGCGGCTGGAACCGCGTGGGGCTGCTGAAGGTGTTCGACTATGGGAATTCTGTCAACTGGATATTGGACCATGAAGGCGGCCAGGAACCGCCTGGGGAGGATGTGAAGCCTATGCAGGGAAAAGTGACGGCCCCTTCAGGGTCGACGGTTAACCTTCGTAAGTCTCCGGACGGTGCGCTGATTGAACGGATCCCGATCGGTACAGATGTCACAGTGATCGATTACGGTGAAGACTGGTGCAAGGTGATCGCCGGCAATCTGACCGGCTGGATGATGACACAGTTTATCGAATTCGACGGCGAAGTGGTTCCGGCTCCGGATCCAGACGATGACGACGACTTCACGCCGGGCGACGGGGATGATGATTACGGCCCCGGCGACCTGGTGAACCTGCAGATCGACTACAAGGTCTGCGCGGACGCATATCCCTTCCTGAGGGAACTGTGTAGTCAAATTGAAAAGAAGGTCGGGAGGGGTTAAAAATGAGCGTTTATCAGTGGCTTTGTCTGCTGGGGATTCCGAGTATCATCACCGGCATGCTGGCGTTCGTCCGGCTGCAGATGAAACAGAACAAGGCCATCAAACTGGGTCTGCAGGCGATCCTCCGGGACCGTCTGCTGCAGGCGTATCAATTCTATATGCACCAGGGATATGCAAGCTACGACGAAAAGTCAAACGTGCGGAACCTGTACGATCAGTATGAGATCCTTGGCCCGAACGGGATCATGCAGCGGAAACACGACGCTTTCCTGAACTTACCGGACGAACCTGCGAATATGGGAGGTAATGGTGAATGAATTGGGATTGGAAACAGTGGGCAGTGGCGGCGCTGATCCGGGCGCTGAAGACCTTCGCACAAACCTTCGCATCGATGATTGCTGTCGGTGCAGCGTTTTCGGAGATCGACTGGCTCCGTGCACTTTCTGTGAGTGGAGTAGCCTTTGTACTGTCGATGTTGACCTCACTGGCCGGTCTGCCGGAGGTCGAGAAGAAGCAACCGCCTGATGAAGAAGCGGCTGAATGATGAGATCTCATCAAAAATGATGTGAGCTCCGGAGTATTCCGGGGCTCTTTTTTTTATGTTTTGATGTCGGTAGTGTGTCGGTAGTAGGCACCAAAAAACCCACAAAAAGCGGCAGATTTTGCCAGGCTCCGGAGGACATAAAAAAACCCGGAGCCTTTGATTTCATTGGCTTCGGGGAAGTGAGCCCGGCGGGATTCGAACCCACGACCTTTTGATTCGTAGTCGTGGCATGTATATTGTTTTTCAAGCGTTCCGGGCTCTTTTGTCGGTAGTGTGTCGGTAGTGCATCCCAAGAAACAGCCGGATAGAGAGTATTATTTGATCGAATCGACAACCGCCAGCAGTTCGTCGTTGTTCGCTGACTGGTAGTTCGTCTGTGTGAAGGTGTACTTCGAGTGACCCATCAGGGCGGCCTTGTCCACATCGTCGCCGGCAGCGTTCTTCAGCTTGTTGCTGAAGGTGTGGCGGGCACCATACGGAACCTTGCCCTCAGCGACGCCCAGAGCGGCCATAATTGGCTTGAATACCATTTCCCTGAAGTAGTTGTCGCTCATCTCCTTGAAGCCGGCAAAAAGTGGTTCAGGGCGCTTCTTTGAGGCCTTCGTGAATGAATACTGCGGGAAGATCAGATCCGTCCCGGGGACCATCAGCCGATCGCGGACGATGTCCTCGATCTTCTGGTGTACCGGCACGGTACGGTTCCTGCCGGCGTCCGTCTTCTTTCCCTCGATCAGGAACAGGCGGCCCTTGTGCTCGATGACCTGGTCTTTCCGGAGTTCCAGCATCTCGCCGGGCCGGTAGCCCAGGTAGCAGAGGCAGAAGATGTACTCCGCGTACCGGTGGGCCCCGATGGCCTGCCGGATCTTCTCGACTTCCATGTCCGTCAGGGCTTCGCGCTTCTTCGATCTGCCGGCGCCGGTGTACAGGATCTCCGACTCCACCTGCTGGACGATGTGTTTCGATTTTGCGTACTTCCAGAGCAGGCCGGCGACAACCTTCATGTTCTGATGGGTGCGCTTTCCGCGGGGGCAGTCGTCCATGCACTGCTGCAGCTGGTCGGCGGTGATGTCCACGATCCGGAGATCTGCCAGTGAGTTGTAGTAATTGTATGCGGCACGGTAGCCGGCCATAGTGGACGGATCCACGCGCTTCGAGTACCACGGTTCCCAGGCATCCCAGATCTGCTGAAGGGTCAGCGGCGATTCTTTTGCTTGATTCTTTAAGGTCGGAATGTATGCAAGGGCTGCTGCTTTCGTTGGAAATCCTGCCTTTGTCTTCTTGATCGGGATCCTCTGCTTCGCGTTCGTTGGATCCATGATATCGTCCGGCAGCTCACGGTAGCCGACAACAGCCTGGGCCACCCAGCCGGTCCCGCGCTTGTACGCGGAGCCGGTGCCGTTGGCGGTGCGCTTCGGCTTCCTGGGAGAGGATGACAGCTTCTTTCCGCACCAAGGACAGTACGCCGCGTCCGGGATGGAAGGTTTACGGCACTTCGGGCAGTTCATGGGGGCCTCCTTATTTGAGCATGTCGTCGTACAGGCTGATGTTGATGTAATACTGGTTCAGCTTTTTGTCATAGGCGACGGCTGCGCCTTCCGGGATAAAGAATTCCGAACTGGTGTTATTGCCGGTCTTCGCGAAGATGGTCCCGTCAGACTGCACTTCCCAGGTGCCGACATACGCACGGCCGAGGCTGGGCTCGTCCTCGCTGAAGGCCTGGATCAGGTAATAACAGGTATGGTTCGGGCCGAAATAGATCATGTACATCGCCGGGGCTCCGGATACAAGCTTTTCATAATAGGCGTAGCAGCCGATCACGTCCGATTCGCTGATGGCGAAGGCGGCTGCCGGCAGGAACAGGCAAAGGATCAGGATGACGGTGATCAGTTTCTTCATGGTGTTCCCTCCTCATATTCATGGTAGTTTTTGTTATCCAGCTCTTTCAGCCGGATATGTTCCTGTTCGTGGTCGTATGTCCTCCGGTTCTGCTCACGGGTCAGGCGGGCGTTCAGGACCACGTATTCCTCGCCTTCGTTATCGTGATAGCAGAACCCGCGGACACTGGTGGGAAGATTCACCAGGCGGGCCGGCTTGTCCATAGGCATCCCTCCTCAGGGATATCGTAGAGCGGGGGATGATCAAAAAAGTGATCATTCCCCGTCCTGCTCCTTGACGATCCGCTCGGCCATCTGGATCATGAAGTCCACGTCTTCCTTCTTCATCTTCCGGGTGTGGTCGAAGAGAAGACCCAGGCGCGGATCCTGATGGAGGGCCTCCAGGCGCTGCTGGTCTTCCTCATTGAGATAGGGGCGGTTGGTCTCGCTTTCGGGTCCGGGGACAAATTCCACCGGATCCATCTGCAGCACACGGGCCAGAGCGGCGATCTTGTCCCTGCCCATGTTCCGGATCATGCCCTTCTCCCAGCGCTGGACGGTGGAGCGGCCGACGCCTACGGCCTTACCGACATCTTCCAGGGTGAGCCCCAGCTGCTGCCGGCGGTTGAAAATTTTTTTCGAGATCTCGCACATTTCGATTCCCTCCCTCGTGGAACTTCATTATATACTCTCGGTTTCATATTTGCAACAAAAACATCAAAAAAGCCTTGACAAGTTCCCTTAATGCAACTATACTTGGTGTTGCGGATACGGAACAAACACAAGAGGGAGGTGAGAGAAGTGAATAAGACAGAGTTGAGGGTGCAGATGCTCCGGATGAACAAGACGTCGGATCAGCTGTGCGCCGCGCTGGGCATCAGCAAATCGTCCTGGTTCCGGAAAACAAACGGAGAGAGCCAGTTCACGCAAGGGGAGATCTCCGCGCTCCGCTTTGAGCTGGATCTGGACGACCACCAGACGGCGAAGATTTTTTTTGACAATGATGTTTCGTAAAAGCAACAGAGAGGAGAGGAAATCATGAAAAAATCGACAAACAAGGCGCTGAACGCGCTGACGAAGGACCTGGCGAAGGAGCAGCTGGATCTGGCGCAGACCAGCGGCGACCTGATGGAAGTGATCTGCATCGTCAGCGAATCCGAAGACGACCTTCACGACTGCGTGAATGAACTGTGCCTGAAGTGCGGCCAGTACAGGCAGGAACACCTGGGCGCCTGCGACGGATGCCGCTGGAAGGCGGTCAAGGAGGGATTCCGGTGAGGGTGACGTTCGACGATCTGCTGAAGATGGACAGCCCGATGATCCCCGGCACATGGGCTGCGCAGGCGATGGGCATGGATCCGACCAGGCTGCTTGGGTACGCGAGGGAGCGGCCGGAGCTGATCCCGTATCCGTACCAGATGAGCGGGAAGCGGATGAAGATCCCGCGGGTGCCGTTCCTGAAATTCTGGGGATTCTCGGAAGATGAGATCAATCAAAAAAGAGCCCGCTGACGGGGGCAGCCGACAGCAGGCGAAAGGGGGAATCTGATTTGAAACCCATAGGATATTATACCACATCGAAAAGGCCAATAACAACCCAAATTGCGATCGCGCTGGTGATTATCCTGATCGGCTACGGGATCGGGAGCGGGATCTGCCGGGCGATCGCGGAGAAGCCGCTGACGCTGTATGTGATGTGCCAGCCGGACAGCCATGTATGCGTCCGCCGGACACCGGACAAGCGCGGGCAGGAGGTCGGTTTCCTGGAGTGCGGGGACAGTTTCCGGACGGATGGATCCAGCAGGAACGGATACCTCCGCGTGCTGGACGTCGGAGAGTTCGGCGAGGCGTGGATCTACTGCGGGTACACCGTGACGGAAAAGCCGGAGGCGGTGTTCGAGAACTATGTCTGCGTGGCGCGGAAACGGGTGGCCGTCCGGAAGTGGGTCGACGGTCCGCAGGTCAGCGGGAAGCCCTGGCTGAAAAACGGCAGCACGGTGCAGGTGTTCTATGCCGCCGGCGACTGGTGCGTGACGAACAGGGGCTATATCCGGACGGAATTCCTGGAGGTTGATCCGGTATGAACAAACAGCGGATTCAGGTGGCGCTGGACGTCAACCAGAAGTTCTGCTTCCTGTGCGGGAAGGAATTCTTCACATCGTTCCCGGACATGTGGGCCTACAAGACCGACGCGTCGATCCTGGGGCACAGGAGGCTGTTCTGCTCGTGGCACTGCCTTCGGGCATATGAGAAGGAAGAGGAGCTGAATAAGGAAATGAAGAGGAAGATCACGCCGGAGAACAAGCGAAAGGCGATTGAGATCGCCATCAGCGGAGAGGATCCGCTGGAGTACCTGAGGGAGTGCGGGAGCTCCGCGCCTGAGGGTGTCTGGTACATCATCAAGAAGGGCCTGAAGGACTCGGATCCGGAGACGTACAACATGCTGCCGGAGAAGTACAAGCCCGCGGCGGAGCGGAAGAAGGTGGAGGTGCCGGAGGTGGTGCCGGCGGTGAAGATCGACGGCGCGATCCGGATCGAGACGCCGGAAGCGAACCGGGTCGAGGTGGTGCAGGTGCCGGAGCGGCCGCCGGTCATGGAGTACAAGACCACCGGCATCAGCACGCCGATCGGCGACTGGCAGTATTTCCGGAAGCAGGGATACCTGGACTGGACACCGCTGGACGGGAACGGGCCGGTCAGCATGAGCCTGGAAGAGTGGCGGGAACTGATGCGGCTGTTTCCGGAGATCCGGAAGGTGCTGGAGGTGGAGATGTGACGAACGATGAGAAGTACCAGTACTGGATCGAGGCCGTTGAGCGCGAGATCGCAATGCTGAAAGATGACCGGAAACGGCTGAACAAAAAGATCATCGAGAACCGGCAGAACATCGCGTCCATGACGAACACGCTCCGGAAGCTGAAGCAGGAGAGGAGGCAGGCGCATGAGTGACGCCGAGGTGCGCGTTCTCCCGCTCCCGAAGGTGACCGGGGTCTGGGATCATAACGTCAGCCGGTATCCGGACAGGATCCGGGTGCCGATGAGCGACGGCAAGGTTGTGACGTACCACATCGACGTGGAAATTCCGCATCCGTGTTTCAAGGCTGCGATGAAGAATCTGAAAAATCTGAAAGGAAAGGTTGAAGAAAGATGAGCGAAACCCATTACAAAAAGCTGATCAACCCGGACTATCTGGGCGCGTATTCGCTGGATCCGGGGAAGGACATGATCCTGACGATCAGAAGCGTCGGCCGGGAGATGATCACCGGCACCGGCGGGAAAAAGGAGGAGTGCCCGGTGTGCCGCTGGGCGGAAGAGCAGAAGCCGATGGTCCTGAACGTGACGAACATGAAGACCATCGCGAAGATGTACGGCCCGTACATTGAGAACTGGGCCGGGAAGCGCGTGCAGATCTACGCCACGACCACGAAGTTCGGCAACGATACGGTGGAGTGCCTGCGGATCCGGAAGGGCCCGCCGGAGGACGTGAAGATCGCCTGCGAGGAGTGCGGGCAGTTCATCACGCCGGCCTTCCAGATGAGCGTGAGCCAGCTGGCGGCCTACACGAAGAAGAAGTACGGAAAGAACCTCTGCGCGGAGTGCGCCCAGGCGAAGAAGGAGGAAAAGGCAGATGATTGACCTGGTAAAGGATCTGCCGTTTGAAGACTGCGAAATATGCCAGGTATTTGAGCCTGAAATCAATCAAAACAGATTGTTCGGTGATGGTGTGTGCCTCGTGAATGAGATAACCGTCACCTGCAGCAGGTACAAGATCTGCAGGGAGGTCAGGAGGCACCTTAAAAGCAAGAAGGAGGAAAAACAGGATGCAGCTGAATGAGATGAACTATTTCAGCCACGAGGCGGACATGGCGTACTTCAGCGCCAGCCAGATCAAGAGTTTCAAGAAGTGCGAGGCCGCCACGATGGCGGAGCTGAACGGCCTGTACAGGCGTGAGATGAGCCAGGCGCTGATGGTCGGCCAGTACGTGGACGCCGCGCTGACCGGAGACCTGGACGAGTGGTGCGGAGCGCGCCCGGAGATCCGGAAGCGGGACGGGTCGCTTCGGGCGGAGTTCCTGCAGGCCAGCGAGATGGTCGGCAGGGCGAACCGGGACCCGCTGTTCATGGACTACATGGAAGGCGACCACCAGACGATCCTGACGGCCCCGCTGTTCGGTGTTCCGTTCAAGGCAAAGTTTGACGTGCTGGGCGCGGACCGGATCGTGGACCTGAAGACGGTCCGGGACTTCAGTCCGGTGTACCTGCCCGGACAGGGACGGGTGGATTTCGCTACGGCCTGGGACTGGCCGCTGCAGATGGCGATCTACCAGAGGATCTACGAAAGGGTGGAGGGCGTTGTGCTGCCGTGCTATCTGGCGGTGATCACGAAGGAGAACCCGCCGGACATCCGGATCGTGCAGATCGAGCAGGAGCGGATGGACGCGGAGATCGCCTGGCTGGAGCAGGTGCTCCCGCGGTATGAGGCGATCAAGAGCGGCGCCATCGATCCGGAGCGCTGCGATGCGTGCGCGTGGTGCCGGCAGAGCAGGGTGCTGGAGGCGCCTGAACAGCTGAGCGATTTTGAAACAGGAGGATGGATTGATGAATAAGATCAGCATTATGGGAAGACTGACGCGGGATCCGGAACTGACGACCACCCAGAGCGGCATTGAAAAGTGCCGCTACAGCGTGGCGGTGGACGAGCCGAAGGACAAGAACGGCGAGAAGAAGGTGAACTTCTTCAACTGCGTGGCCTTCGGGAAATGCGGCGCGTTCGTCCAGAAGTATTTCCACAAGGGAGATGGGATCATCGTGCACGGCCGGATGGACAGCTACAAAGGAAACGACGAGAAAACCTACTGGAACCTGATCGCGGATTCGCACGACTTTCCGCTGGGCCGGGCGTCACAGTCCGCGCCGGCACCAGCCGTTGACGAGCAGAGCGGCATGATGCAGGTGAACACTGAGGAGCTGCCGTTCTGATGCGTATTGTGGTGGACACCCGCGAGAAGGAGCGGGCCATTGTCCGGATCATGAAGACGTTCGAGGCGGAGGGCGTGGAGGTGATACGCCGCGCCCTGCCCTTCGGCGACTACTGCGATCCGGACCGGCCGGGGATCGTGATCGACCGGAAACAGAATCTGCTGGAAGTCTCGAAAAACCTGACGGACCGCTACGACCGGGCCCGGTTTCTCCGGGAAGTGGATAGGGCAAGCCGTGCCGGGTGCCGGCTGATCGTCCTGGTGGAGCACTCCAACAGGATCCGGCATCTGGAGGACGTGATCCGGTGGAAGAATCCCAGGCTGAAGGTCAGCCCGCTGGCCGTGGACGGTCCGAGGCTGTTCCGGATCATGCACGCGACGGCCCGGAGCCACGAATTCGAGTGGGCGTTCTGCGACAAACTGCATACGGGGGAGAAGATTATGAAATTGTTGGGAGAGTGATTAGATGATATATGGGCTCACGTCCAGAAACGAACGAGTCAGTGCAAAACAAGCAAATCGCGGCACTGAATACTATTGTCCTGGGTGCAATGCCAAACTAATCCTCAAACAGGGTGAAATAAGAATATGGCATTTTGCTCATTCTACTGGGATAAACTGCGATGCGTTTACTGAGAACAAGATGACTGAATGGCATCTTGCGCATCAAATGGAGTTTCCTGAGGAATGCAGAGAGATACGGCTTGAGAAAAATGGGGTTGTCCATATTGCAGATATTAAGGACAATAACCTGATCGTTGAGTTTCAACATTCACCAATAGATAATGAAACGTTTGAGGAAAGAACGCAATTTTATTCACAATTTGGTCACCTTGTTTGGATTTTTGATTGCGTGGACAAGTGGGAAACGGAAGCAATCAGATGCATCGAAGATCCAAAAACTCATCAAAGATGGTTTGAGTGGGATCATGCCAGCAAGGTCCTTGGGAAATATGATATTAAACGATCCGGCTTTGATCTTTTTATAGAACTTGATAGATCTGGGTGGGGATGCCTTGTTGAATGGAATCCAATCGGAATGAAACGGTTTTCCGGAAGATTGTTTAACAAATCGGAATTGCATCAGTATCTCAAAAATGTAAAGAAAGGAAGTTATGGGTTAGGAAAATACTGGCCTCCGCCAGAAAAAAGATCAAAGCCAATCATTGAAAACGAGAAGATTATACAAGAAAGAGAAGAACAAAAGCGCAGGGAAGAATGGCAAAAGGCGCATGAAAAAGAGGTTGCATCAGCAAAAGCACAACTTAACTTGCTTTATCCAATGAGGGACAAGTTAATAAACGAAGAACAAGAGGCACGCGCTGCTTGGGATCTCGTACGGGAAAAGTTAAATGAAACTGTTGTTCAAATAAGCAGAGCGGAGGCGATATTGTTATGACAGATCTGAGGATGTTTATCCCGCAGATCAAGGCGAAAGTGACCGTCCGGCAGTTCCTGGAACACAGCGGGATCCGCGTGAACCGTCAGGGCTTCTGCGTCTGCCCGCTGCACGGGGACAGGGACGCTTCCATGAAGGTTTACGGCGGGGAGCGCGGCTGGACGTGCTATGGCTGCCATAAAGGCGGGGACGTGATCAACCTGGCGAAGGAACTGTACGGCGTCGGGCTGTTTGAGGCGATCCGGCGGATTGACCGTGAATTCGGGCTCAATATTCCGCTGGACGAGAAGCCGAACACGAAGGATATGTTCCTGTTCCGGGCAGCCAAGATCCGCCAGGAGACGGAGCGCGAGCGCGAGGAGCACCGGAAGGAACTGCTGGAGAAGGAATACTGGGATACGTTTGAGATGTGGCAGTATCTTTGCCGGTGCGTGGCGGAACTGGAACCGGAACGGGACGCGGAGACGCCGGCGGCCTTTGCGGGATATGTGAAGATGAGAGCCTGGTATAAGGACAGGCTGCAGGACCTGGAAATGAGGAGGACGGAATACGATGGAAGACCGGCTGGATAATGCAATGATCCAGGAAACCGTGTCCGGGTATGACGCCGATATGATCAGGTCCGGTGCGGCGTTTGAACTGATGGAAGCCGCGGAGGATGAGCTGACGCGTGAGCGGATCGTCTCCGCACTGCGGTTAAGGGCCGTGGCCACAGGCATCAAAAAAGGCGAATTTGAGGCCCTCGCGAGGGCTGCGAAGAATGACATGAAGCGGAAGGCAGCGGAAGCGAAAAAAGCCGCTTCTGACGCGAAGAACGCGCAGGACCGGGCGGAGGTCGAAAAGCAGGGAACGCTGGAAGGCCTGGCCGAGATGATGACGGACGGAAAACCGCCGGACACAGGAAGCTATATCTGCACGGACAGGTCCGTGATGGCGACAGGCCCGCAGGGGCAGCTGTATGAGGTGATCGGGCATCCGCTTTTCCCGACGGCGCGGTATGTGAACATTGAGAGCGGGAGTGAACTGCTGGATCTGAGCTACAAGATGGACGGACGGTGGAAAAAGGCACGGCTGGTGGACCGGAAGGTAATCAGCCAGGCGAAAACCATCACGGCACTGAGCGAGTACGGGCTGGATATCACAAGCGAGAACGCGCGGGACGTCGTTCTGTACCTGGCGGACATGGACAAGCGGAACCGGGGGCACATTGAGAAAAAGGAAACGGTCAGTCACCTTGGATGGGTGGACGCGCGAGGCTTTTCCCCGTACATCGAGGGCGTGGAATACGACAGCGGCGGAAAGTTCGCGGACGCTTATGCGGCGGTCCATGAAAAAGGCAGTTTCGACGTCTGGAAGGAAACGGCGGCGAAGGTCATGACGGATCCTGTGTGCCTGCCGGCGCGGATCGTGCTGGCGGCGAGCGTGGCCAGTGTGCTGCTGAAGTGGACAAGCAACCAGCCTTTTATCGTGCACCTGTGGTCCAGCGAGAGCGGCACCGGAAAGACAGTTTCCTGCATGCTGGCGGCGTCCGTATGGGCGGATCCGGAGATCGGGCGGTATATGCGGAGCATGAACGCCACGAAAGTAGCAAACGAGCAGATGGCGGGCTTCTGCAACAACCTCCCGCTGATCCTGGACGAACTGCAGACAGTGCAGAAAAACACGGACTTCGACGAGATCATCTATATGCTCTGCGAGGGAACAGGAAAGGCCAGGGGCGCGCGTGACGGCGGCCTCCGGGAGCAGTCGCGGTGGCTGAACACGATCATCATGAACGGCGAGCAGCCGATCAGCGCGGACAGCCGCGCCGGCGCTGTCAACCGGGTAATCAGCATTGAGGCTGACGGTGAGATCATACCGGGCGGCAAGGAAGGCATGAGCGACTTCGCCGATACCCTGCGGAGGAACTACGGCCACGCCGGGAAGATGATCGTCGACCGGATCCAGAGCGTTGATGGCTTCGAGCAGCTGATCAGGACGGCCTACAGCCACAATATGAGGATGCTGGCGAAGGAAGTGACCGGGAAACAGGCCAATTATGGCGCGGCTCTGATGGTGGGTGACGCGATGCTCAGCACGATCATCTTCGACGGAAAGTTCAAACCGCTCAGGGTAAAGGATATCCTGCCGTACCTGGCGACCGCCGAGATGGTCGATACGAATGAGAAGATCAAGGACTGGCTGGTCGGATGGGTGGTATCGAACATCGCGAAGTTCCGCGAGGACAAATACGGCGAAGCGGTGGATGTGACCGGCCCTGTCTACGGCCGGATCACTGCGACAGGGGACGTGATGATCCTCAAAAGCGTGCTGATGGAACAGATGAACCTCCGCGGAAGAGTGCCGACCGCGTTCATGCGCTGGTGCCACAATCGGGGCTTCCTGAAGACGAACCACAGCGAGACGAACAGGCACTGGGATGTGTGGGATTTTATCCCTGGCATCAATCAGAGTTCACCGGTCTACCACTTCACAAAGGAGATGTTCGTCGACCAAGGCAGGAAAACGGATGAAGGGACGGTGGTCAATGTTGCTCTGCCATTCTGATTTTCACAAATTCACTTCACACACGGATTTTTTTATACGTATATAGGAGAGAAAAAAAGAGAATAAAAAATATATGTTTTTTCTCTCGCGCGTGTAGGACAAAAAAAGTGTGATGTGTGTGAAAATGTGAAAGTTTCTTATTATATGTATCACTGATTATTTTCACAAACACCTATTTATTTTCACAAAACCGGATTAAGCACCGACAGAGATCGGCATCCGGGTGTTTCACGAAAGGGGAGTATTGCGAACATGA
>Ga0265298_10008398_pt1 | contig 12402 bp, 21 predicted proteins | sample AusTroGonzalo_MG_3_FD_193486 | JGI IMG/M metagenome (GOLD analysis project Ga0265298, IMG submission 193486) | Bovine rumen microbial communities from tropical cattle in Woodstock, Queensland, Australia - Gonzalo_01 | ecosystem: Host-associated > Mammals > Digestive system > Stomach > Rumen ... | reverse complement strand
AACGATGGGGGCCCCATGGAATTTTTGTCTTCGGCGGGGCGTTCTCTGTCCGTCGGGCTGGTCGGGCTTTTTTTTTTTCGTTTTTTCTTGCTTGATGTCTTTTTTTTTCGTATCTTTGTCCTTGGTTTTCAGTTCTTTGCTGTGGGTGCTCCTTTGTTCTCTTCGGCTTCTGCCGTGGTGGCTTCTGTTGGGTTCGCTTCCTTGCGTTCGTTGTTCGCTGGTTTCGTGCTCGGCATCCCCGCGGGGCGCGCGTCCTCTCCCTCGGTGCGCGTGGCCGCTGCGTGTCCGGCGTTTGTCGGTGCCTTGGTCGGTCGGGGGCTGTGTTCTTGGTCGGTGGGTTGGTCGGTGGCCAGTTTGGTTGCTTCGTCTTGGGGTGTGTCGGTGTTGTCCGGTGGTGTTGCCGCTCCCGGTGTTCAGCTTTCTTTGTTTTCTTAATTTTTTTTAAGGTTTGTTGGCGGTGCGGCTTGGATGCCGCGGTTCTTTGAAATGAAAAAAAAACGCGTTTTACGCGAAAAAAAACGCATTTTTTTGTTGCGCGTATTGATATTTTTATTATCTTTGTAGTTGAAAGTTAAGCGGTTAGCCCCGTGAATCTTCAAATTATTAACCTATCAAATTTAATTAGTTATGGCTGTCAATTTATGTATCTCCACCGAAGAGGCGCGCGCGCTGCTTATGTGCCTCGGATTTGTTCGCCGAAATATTGTTTTCAGCGATGAGAAAAAACGCTTTCAGTTTATCAACGGAAAGAAGCTGGATTTGTCTATTCGTGAGGCTATCGGTATTGATTTCTTGAAAGATTACATTGAAAACGAGACCGAATCCGCCATCAATAGCCATCCTTTGAATTCGTTTGTTAGTTTTTTTTAACTTATTACTAACCTATCAAATTTAATCACAATGGAAATTACGAAATCATTATGCGCCATTACTGCTGAAATCGGCGCACTTGGTAAGACCAAGAAAAACCAGCAACAGGGCTACGCCTTCCGAGGCGTGGACGACTTGATGAATTGCTTACATCCGTTGTTTGCAAAGTACGGGGTTATCGTGGTGCCCGAAGTGCTTGAAAGCACCCGTGAGGAGCGTGTGACCGCGAAGGGCTCCGCCCTTCTGTCCTCCATTCTGAAAGTTCGCTACCACTTCACCGCCATTGATGGCAGCGAAGTATGTGCCACCGTCATCGGTGAGGGCATGGACAGCGGCGACAAGGCTTCTAACAAGGCCTTGGCGGTTGCTTACAAGTACGCCTGTTTTCAGGTTTTTTGCATACCCACTGAGGAGATTAAGGTAGCCGACCCCGACAATTACACGCCTGATGCTTCGCTATCCGCGAACCGCGTCATTAAGGAGAGGCTTATGAAATGCGCATCCTACAATGAGTTGAAGGAGATCTGTTCCACCTACGGTGGCACCATTCAGGGCGATGAATCGTTGCTCATTCTTTATCGTGGTATTAAGGCAAAGTTTGTGAAAGGAGCAAGGCAATGACTGAAGAAAAAATTTGCGCCAATTGCGCCCACTGTGACGAAGAAACGGCTGTACCTTATTTCTGCCTCGTCCGTATGCTTGAAACCCGCTGTTGCGGTTTCTGTGATGAGTTTATGTCTTACCCTCCAATTGTTGTGCTATGAAAAACGATGAATTTTTGTATATGTTAAACCACGCCGCCGAAATTGCGGCCTATGAAGAAAGGATTAGTTATGAGCTATAGTATTTGCATTAAGTTCAAGCCCGAATTGAATTGGCGGGCGCATTGTAGGTCGTTTAAGACTGAAGAAGAATGCTATCACTATATCTGTGATGCGTTTAAAAGATGGAGAATTCAGCATGTTTCAGTATTCCTTGATGGAAAGTTTCTGAATTGTTTTTGGCTCAGTCCATCATTATTAAATGACCTTCGCGCAATGAATGATAAAATGCGCTATGAAGAAAGTCGCCGTTGGGGTAATTTCAGAAAATTATAATTTTGCGCCATGAAATACATCGTTCAATTACTTAATTATGACTCAGAATGGGTCAATTATTGCAAGTCATCGACTAAATTGTTTGCCCAGCAAGCTGTAAATGACTTACTTAATCACGGCTTTAAGCCTTATCAAATCAAGTCTTTTGCCATATGAAACAGACTTATCATCGCTATGTCGTGACCAGTGCCCGCTTTGACGGGCATGGCCACGGCTTTTGCGTCGGCTTCGACAGCCGACTGGCAGCAAACTATTTCGCCGTCTTCTGCTTGCTCGGCTTCGCCGACGTGCTCGAATGGTGGCAATTTGAGACCCGTTTTCCTAACTATAATAATAATTGAATTATGAATACAGCTATTCAACAAATGATGTGGACTAAATTTAATAATAATGGTTACCACGTTACGCAATCAATTTCAACAGGTAATATACTTGTGACTCCACCTTCTAATTTGGGCTTTCGGAAGTGTTTCGAGAACATTGAAGAAGCGTTTCGCTATTATTTTGACAGTCTGTAATTGCTAATGCTGCTATGATAGTCTACGCAATATTTGATTATAAGGGCTACAGATGGAAGTCTGTAGCCCCTATCCCTGAATGGTCGGCAGCTTGCGCAAAGTGCCGCCAGCTTATACGGCGACACCCTGAAAAGGGTCTCAACGTGCGCCGCATTTATTCAGATGAACAGGTTTTATCCTGACATGGTAATTGCTTTTTGTATTTGTCGATGAGCGGGACTTACGCCCGCTCTTTTTTTTTGCCCACACCGGCCCACGCGCCGTGAAAGCGGTTTGCCGCCGCTACGCGGGCAAGCCCACTCCCCGCAGGCGGGTCGGGCGGCTTGTGTGCGCGGCTAAGACGCGCGCGCGGAAAGCGGAGCGGCCTCCGACCTATTGCCGTCCCTCTGGGCAAGGGCTGCCCGCAAATTGCGGTTGCCCGCCGCTGCGCGTCGCCCTGCCGGGTGAACCCCTTGCGCAAATTGCGCACGGGCGGCACACAACGCAAGGCCGCAGCTTAGTGCGCACGGAGGCGCGTATGAGTGATTTTCATGTGATTATTTATGCTTCCCATTTAATTCGCCTGTAATTTGCTTTTCACTTATATTTTTGGTTTTTAGTGTTTTGGTTTGATTTTTAGTTTAATATATTATCTTTTTTATTTAAATCATCATGTGACTAATTTTATTCCGCGCGCCCTACCGGGACTTGCGGGAAGTTTACGCAATCCATTCCGCGCGCCCTGACGGGTGAACCCCTTGCCGCAGGCGGCACGGGCGGCACCAACACAAGGCCGCGACTTAGTGCGGGCGGAGACGCGAGGGTCGGACTTGCGCGCAATTTTATTTGATTCCCACTCAATTTGCGAGCAATTTACGAGAGTTATTTGGCTGGTTTTTAGTGGTTTGTTTATTTGACGCTCATTTGATTTGTTCGCAAGTTGACGAGTTTATTTCGTATATTTATCATTACCGCGGAAATTAGAATTTAACATAATAGGAAAATTATTTCGGAACCGCCAACACACAAAAGCCAGCGCGACCAAAATAATTTGATATTATATTAAATTCGCAAGTCGCTCTATATTAGTCTGTCTCGGTATTCGTGGCCTTGGCGTTGATTTTGTCGTTAGGGGTCGCGCGCATCGTGTTATTCCCGCCCCCCGCCCTACAAGGTGCGCGCTTGGTGCAGTGCCTTGGCTCAATCTTTGCCGACTCCGTTTGATAACAAACCGTGACAAGTTGTGACACTCTCGATGGTGATTTTGACACAATTTGAAAAAAAATTTGATTCGACCTTTGCCGAATCGTGATTTTTCTCTACTTTTGCACCGGATTAAATTTGATAGGTTTTTTCCGTGTGAACCCGAATTGCGGACGCAATGCGCGCGCAATGCGTCCGCCCTACGGGGTTCACGGTCTCGCGCAAATTATCTGTGCGAATCGACCACGAATCAAAATCCTCAATGCCGTGTAGTCGGCGCCGATGTCTTATCTCATACACGAAGAAATGATTACGCAAAATCCAATAGTTGGACGCAGTAGAAAAAAACTTGCTGGAGTTTACGCGCGCACTTATTGTGGCAAGAATATCATCCAAAGTCTTCCTTCTCCATCGAGTGTTCCACCAACGCGCGCGCTGAGAAATTCGCGCACCGCGTTTGCAACGGTCCGCGAATTAGCCGCAATGTTCCCGGCTTCGCTTCTTACACAGATATACTATTCACAACCACAAGGCCGCACGCGCCGCTCTGAATTTATGTCACAACTCTTTCACGGAGTTGTCCGCACTAATGGCGAAATCGTGTACAACGAAATGGAAATTCTTCAAATCGGCTCCAATCCACTTGTTACCACTACGTGCCTCCCGGTGACGGTTCCTGACAAACATTTTACTTTACCTGTGGAGTCATTTCAAGCTACTGAGGTAGCCAATACTTCGCGTGTGCCACTCGTGATTGCGTTGGATTATCCGAAGCGCATTTGTCAATCGTGGCTCCCTTACACTCAAATAGAGGGCAATAATTTAGCATTCAACAACATTTCCGATACGCTTGTTGGCGAAGTCGTGTTTTTGATTTGCCTTTGGCAAACAAACGTTGGCACCCAACAAATCCCTGTTTGGGTGTATGGTCGTTACGAAAAAACTATTTGATGCGTCAAATTTTTATCCGGTAGGTTTTCGCATTACTGAATTTTTGTAGTTTTGCTGTTGTTTAATCAAATTGGTTATGGGTAAGGTCAAGAGAATAGTAGTGCATTGCACGGGTGAACCTGCCAATGCTGTTAGAAGTATTGAATACTACCGTCAATTATTCTTTGTTAGGTACGAATGGAATCATTGGGGATACCATGCAATTGTTTATCAGAATGGTACATGGGAAAAACTACAGCCGTGGCCAACGGTCAAACCTGATGGCGGTTACATTGATGATGCGACTTTAGCCAATGGCGCAAAAGGCTATAACACTAATAGCCTGCATATTGCGTATGTCGGTGGTCTTAATCAATACACGTTCAAGCCTTGCGACACGCGCACACCACAGCAACGCGCAACGCTCCGCGTTCTTATTTCTCAGTGGAAACATACTTACAAAGTTAAAGAAGTGGTCGGTCATTCACAATTGCACGGTGTCAAAAAGGCCTGCCCTTGCTTCGATGCACGAAAGGAGTACGAAAATGCTTGATTGGATTTCTATAGCATCCTTGGCCGCCACAACCCTCACGGGTGGTGGCTGGCTCATGTCCAAGCGGTTGCGCAAGAAAGATGATGAGAAGCACCAAGTCGAACTTGAGCACGCCCGAGCGGAGGCCGATGCACTCCGTCAGCGTTCGGAACTTGACTACACGAAAGAGATTTTGGAACTATACTCAGCGCATATTGTCCAACCACTCAAAGACCAAATCGACCTCACAAATAAGCGTTTAGATAATTATGAAGTTGCCATCAACCAAGCCCCGAAATGTCGCCTTTATCCTGATTGCCCTGTGCTTGTGCGCCTGCAGAAGTCGGCAAAAGGTGTCCCAAGTCCAATCACTCAACAAGATTGAAGCTACTCAAATTGTTGAATCTACAATTTCCCACAGTTTTGATTTGGTGATTGTTGATAGTACGGTTGAGTATTCAGGCACCGACACCACTACGCGCGTCCGCTTCGTTCGCGCCACGAAAGCCGAAAGTTCAACCTACGAAGCGACTGAGACCCAAACCCAAACAGACACCGCGTCCGAGGTAAGGGAAGAAATCGCAGTAACACCAATTGCGGTACAAAGTATTAAAAACGGGTTAGCAGCATCAAGGGTAGACCCAAAATTGCCTATCGGGTTATTTTTCATCATTTTTTTTTGTGTTATTGTTGTGATATGTAAAAAATATTTATTTTTGCGCCGTTAAAGTAATCCAAAAACCAAAATTTTTTAATCATGGCAAAAGTTCAGAATCCCGTTATTGGCCGTTCAAAGGGTTCCGCTGGTGGTATGACCTTCAGCAGAAATTTCGGTCGTAATGTCATGAAGGCCAAAGTGTTTGAGCCTTCCAACCCCAACACCGCCGCACAACAGGTGCAGCGTTCTTATTTCAAAACCGTGTCGGCTCAGGCCGCTGTGTTCACTCCTGACCAACTCCGTGCTATGTTCCCCAACAAGCCCAAGGCGATGAGCCGTAGAAACGCTGTGACCCGTCAGCTTGCTGAGTATTGGCAAATGAACGGCAGCGAAAAGGAAATGAAGCTGGCAAACCTGATGACCATCGGAAACGCCAAGACCATGGACATGGGCACCACGGGTGCAACCGTCGCCGGCGAATTCGTGAACGTCGCCCTTGACGGTTCGGTTATCGCAAACAACCTGCTCGCTGACTATTATTTTGTGGCTGTTCTTGTCAACGACACCCAAAATTTGATCTACATGGACATCACGAATGCCAAGGTCAGCACTGGCCAACTCACGATTGACCTCCCGCAAGGTTGGCAAACCACCGACACCATCCACGCCATTCCGCTGATTACCGACAGCAAAGTCGCTTTAACCAGCTATGGCACTATGGCCGTGGCCAATCGTCCCGCTCGTCCTTGATTTTTGAGGTTTGCAGCATAAAAGTAGATGATTTGTTTTTTTGATGTTTAGTAGAAACGACTTGGTTAGACAAGTTGGTTAAGGTGGTGGCAGGGGCAACTTTGCCACCACTTTGATTTTATAAAATAACAATTCTTAATCATAAATTGCGCGGATTTAACCACACATTAAACATTTAAGAATATGGCTTATATTCTATTTCGACCAGCAAAGATGCAAGGAGGACAAATTCCACCCGAACCACCATTGCCACCACAATCTGCCAGTTTGTCTCGGTTTCCTTTCTTAAGGAGTTACAGAATTACGGTGACTTTGGAAAATATTCGTCCACCTGCGAACTATGCAAGGGCAGACTTCAACATCAAGGACACAACGTCAGGGCTGAATGTGACGATTCAAGACCTTACAGCAGACCAATTATCAGGTGTTCAAGAGTTCATGTTCGTTGCCAATGATGCATCATACAATGATACCCGTCTGTATTTGATTTACACCTTTGCCGACACGACAACCCAAACCGTTGAATTGGCAATGCTTTAACTGTAATCTAATAAGTGACTTATTTATTAACCAAATAAAATTCAATTCATTATGCCTAAGATAATTTATCGTCCTAACCCGACGCCGACACCGTTCCCACCTCCAACACCGGTACCAACGGAAAATCTTGTATCTTTTGCACCTTATCCATTTGTTCTGGATGACAATGTGACCGCATCATTTACGAATGTGCAAAATCCTCAAACGTTTGATTTTGCAGAGCTCCATATCAAATTTCCTGATACTGCTATAGCTGGTTATGTTGCAGACTTGAATATATTACCAAATGGAACTATTGAACCAGCAGAATTTGTTGCTGATTATCCTTCAACAGGTATGTCTGAAATATCAATTAAGTATTTTTCAGATAATGGTGGTACACCAGTTGTGGTTGCAACCGTTCCATTGTATTGTACGAATGAATAACATTCATTTATGCGTGTCCAATCTCCTATCGCAGGTGCTATGACTGGTAGTGCTGGCAAAATTATCTTCCAGCACTACAATGGTCGTATCTATGGACGTTCATTTCCATTCTTATTCCACTACCAGCCCACCCCAGAACAACTAGCAACACAAAACAAGTATTACGGAATTCGCGGTCAGTGGTTGCCACTATACCGACAAATAAAGCCTTTCATTCCTGATGCCCAACTCAAATTGGCCAACGCATACAACAATCTCACAAATGGCATTTACCAAGTGTTGGGAACATTCAGCAACACACACACACCCGACACGCCTCGAAAATTCGGTTTTGACCCGTTTAATAGATTTGTGCTCAGGCTCGGTGATTACACGCTGTATTATGATACGCCTTACTATTACATAACCTTTTGGAACTTCAATTTCTCTACTAATTTGTCATTTGTACCACGGTTTGCCCACGCACTCTATATGTGTCCCGACCTGCAACTACTCCAATACAACGTAGTTGATTTCAATGCAGACCACCTTACATTCATCTTTTTGAACACACAAGATTGGTTCCCTGACCACAGCTTTGAAATGTATGTAGCACTATCCGATGATGAATATTTTTCCAACTTCTTCTATTGATTATGTCATTGAAGCTGCGTACATATAACCCATATGAATCCCATTGCCTGAGAAACGAGCCTCTGTCCGTTATTGAGTTAGAAGAATATGCTACTGAAATAGTTGAGTACGTTTGCACATGTCGCCCTGAGTATGCCAGCCTTGTCCGATTACAACGTGCAGCCGGGAACCGCATCAATGAAATGTTTGAACCCGACCGTTGGAGTTTTCCCCGTTCCGGTAATGTCCAAATTCGACCACAAAAGGGCAACGCTACACGTGTTTTGGCTTTATCCGACTTGGGATTTGCTTCAATAGAGGCTATGCAGCCCGTATTGTCAGATATGGCACGTCTACCAAAAGGACAGTATGAGCGCGCGTTTTCGGCAGCAGTAAAACATGTAGGTCTTTGGAGACTCTACGAAAGCGGTTTTACACACCCTTCGACCCATTTTTTTCGTCACCTCAAAATAAAATTGTTAAAAAGCCAAAATTTTGACGTGCTTTATATTGCGAATTGGATAGGCGAAAAAAAGGTTGAGAATCTAAATTACTACCTTGACAGCAAGTTTTTTGGTGAGGATTAAATGAAATCCTTAAATTTGTATAATGCAAATTTCTCAATTTAACACCCATTTTTTTTGTTGCGCCATTAGAATTTTTGTTTCTATCTTTGCCCCGCTGTTGGGGGTGATAGAGGCTCCGTCTTTAACCCGTTGACGACCTCGAACTACCCCAACAGCCCGCATTGGAAGAAAATTTGACATACTACACCCCCCCCTCCCCTGAGAGAGCCTGAAAATAGGCAAATTTCCCCAAAAAAAGATTGAATATTATGTTAAATACAATCTGCGGCAGCTTAGAATCAATTTATACGGGTCAACTTATCAAATTCAATCATTATGGACTTCTACGGAAAAGTAAAAGAAATTCTCGACCCTGTCAGTGGTCAAGGTGAAAAAGGTCTTTGGGTACGCCGCACCATCGTACTCGAAGCATTCGACAATCCAATGAGTTTACTCGCTGTTGATGCGCTCAATGACCGTTGCGACAAACTACAAGGCTTGGCACCAGGCATGGCGGTAAAAGCCACTTTCGGTGTCAACTCTCGCAAAGGTGAAAAAGGCTACTTTACAACGGTAAACCTTTGGGATATTCAGAAACTTTAATCAGTCTAAAACAGGAGATTTTTACAATGTATGTTGGTACAGATATCTGCGAAAATTGCATATGTGCCGATTTCAATCATCGCTTTTTTATGGCAGATTGTCTCTTGTGGCAAAAAACTGTTTTTCGTTTCGACCATTGCAGAAGATTTATACCTAAACCTTAATAATTATGCACGTTATTAGTGTTGACTGGTTAACCATTAGTGTGGATTGCTCCAAATTCGCAATCCACACTAATTACACTTGCGACCGTGAGCCATACGGAACGAGTATCTTTCAAGATATGTACACCATTGGCATGGACGGAATGCAGATAGCCATCCTTGCACTACACCCGCGCATGAAACACATGAATCCCCATTTGGGATTACTCAAAATCCTCAATCCAATTCTGTATCTTCCCAACCTTGACCGTATCGTTGCCAACTTGCTCTTCGACTTGCGCCTTGAGGTGCTCGGTGTGTCGCGTGTCGACTTATGCGCCGACTTCCACCGCTTCATCGATTATCCTGATGTGCAGGATTTCATACGTGACTTCCTTTCCGTCAAGATATGGAAGATAGGCCAAGCCAAGTACAAATGTGCAGGCAAAGCAGCCAAAGCCCCTACCCTACCCCACTACAAGCGCAAAAACAAGCGTAAAACGGTAGAAGAGCCTGAGTCGTTCAAGGTGATAGGCAAACAGTCCGCCCGACACAACTTCCAATACCTCCGCTTTGGCTCGCACCTTTCGGACGTTTCCGCCTACCTCTACAACAAGACACAGGAATTTATCGATGTGAAGCGTAAGAACTATATAGAAGAAATGTGGAAGCATTCAGGCATCGACCCCAGCAAAACCGTTTGGCGGCTTGAGTTCTCGATTAAGGGTAACGGCATCAAGTTCATCGATTCAGCTTCAGGCGAAATCCAGCAGAAAACTCTTGACATGATTCTTGACCCCATATTGAGGGAGCAACTATATAACGCATGTTTCCTAAAATGGTGGGTGTTCCGCGTCAATGATGGCCAAGTACGCAAGGACAGAATGAAGCCTGTGCAGATGTTGAGCATTGAATCCAGCATGTATGAGCCTCGTGCCATCGATTTCAGCGATGAGACCAGCCGAGAAAACAAGCGCATGATAACAGCACTTGAGAAGACCTACGATGAAATCCGCATCAAGCACCAAGTCCGCGACATGGAGATAGAGCAAGCCTTGCAGAAAGTTACAGACTTCACCCGTTTGAACTCATGGAGAGCCGAGAAATACGGACGAAAGTACGCCGATATGGATATGGCTGAACAGATTGCCAAGGAAGAGGAACAAGAGAAAACCCGCCGACTTAATCCTACGTTATTCGACACTTAACCTAATTATTCACCGCAATGGAACCTATCGAAATTATCCGCCTCGGTCGCGATATGCGCAAAGCCCAAAAAGAGTATTTCCGTATCCGCACCACTGCAAACCTCAAAAAAGCAAAGCATTTGGAAAAGTGCTTTGATGATGCAGTCCAACAGTTTCTCAATCCATCTACCCAACTCTGTTTTAATGATTTCAACACGCTACCTGCACCGTGGCTCGATATTTCATTGGAACCCTTAAAATAGTCCGTTATGAATTTTCAGATTACCCCCGACCGCTGCTATTGCTCATTTGGCAATGGTATAGTTTACGAATTTGTCCCCTATGAATCCAGCCGCTTCAAAAATTCTTGTTGGTTATGCGCTTTTTATCGCGATAGGGCTTGTTTAACGCTTTCAGTCGAATGCAGTATGGCTCCTTGCCAAAGTGGTCTGAGACGCGACAAAAACACGGGATTTTGGCAAAAGTGCGAAACGCTTGATTTTCAACAATTTACAAAAATGCTCCAAAACGGCGGCTGACGGTAAGTAAAACGTCAGCCGCAATGTACATAGCACTAACCCATCTATTTTATTTTCAATGATTTGTAATTTTCCAATGTACATTATACCCTTTCTAAAAATTGACACTATGAATGACACCGATTTCAACACCCTGAAAATGTTCGCTGATTTGTGCCTGAAATACTTCGGAGAGGATGCGGAGTATGGCATTACAGGCCTATGGCAGAACTTAGAGAATGCACGGCAATATAAAGCTCGAATTGATAAACTCATTCCCCTGATTGATGCTATTGTGAGTCATACTTCGTAGTTTTATTATTTGGGCGCGTCCCCTGCCCGCTAAATGCAGCCCTGCAATCCTCTTGTGGCGGGCAGGGGTCGGGTGCGTCAGGGGTACCGCCGCGAGCAGCCGCACATTATTCAACGCACCGCGGCCAAGCCCTTTTGCCCCCTCGCGCCGCACGAGGCCGTCGCTTACAAAAAAACCCCCGCGCACGGCACACACGCGGGCAGCGTCGGCACTGTTGCGCCCATCCCAACACATATCCACGCCGCTCTCCACAGGCCTCAGCCGCACCGCCTTTCCCAACCCTGCAAATCCGCTGGCTCTGTGGCGGCTTCCGTTCTCGGCTGTTCGCGCAGGGCGTGCCGCCCCTACGGGGGCAAGCGCTTGTGGCAAAGCCCCTGCGCCGCCACGCCCTTACCGTGCCCAGCCTTCTCTCCAGCCCCCAACAGGCACGGGGAGAGCGGTATGCCGCCCCCTGAAGGGGGTAAACCTTTGCCGCAGGCGGCTTCGGCGGCTCTTTGTGCGGGGCGATGACGCGCCCGCAGATAAACAGCGGTCATAATTTGTGCGCACGGAGGCGCGGATAGGTTGTTGCCTGCCGCGGGGTCGGTTCTGTTTTTGGCTTTCCCGTTCTGTTTTCGTGTCCCCTTGGCTCCGCCGTCCCGCCTGACCGCTGTACCCTACAATCCCCCACAATAATCCACCAGCGGGCAGCCGTGCCGTGCGGTTGTCGGTCTATTGCGCTCTCGTCCCGTCCGTTGCCTTTCCAACGCTCTGTATCATCCTAAAAGGCAGCGGGCGTGCCGCTTACAGCCCTTTCGGGTTCGCGCCTCTCTTGGGAGGAACGAAGGGGAACCCATGGAATTTTTGTCTTCGGCGGGGCGTTCTCTGTCCGTCGGGCTGGTCGGGCTTTTTTTTTTTCGTTTTTTCTTGCTTGATGTCTTTTTTTTTCGTATCTTTGTCCTTGGTTTTCAGTTCTTT
>Ga0265298_10008397_pt1 | contig 12403 bp, 12 predicted proteins | sample AusTroGonzalo_MG_3_FD_193486 | JGI IMG/M metagenome (GOLD analysis project Ga0265298, IMG submission 193486) | Bovine rumen microbial communities from tropical cattle in Woodstock, Queensland, Australia - Gonzalo_01 | ecosystem: Host-associated > Mammals > Digestive system > Stomach > Rumen ... | reverse complement strand
ACGATATTAATGGGCGATTCTCCGACATGAACTAATACAAATTTACACCCAAAAACAACAATACATCTTTAATCTTCAGTTTCCACGAAGAAGCATTTCGAAAAACAAACTTCCAATCTATCTCGCTTCTTTTCAAGCCATCAATGCTTTTCACATACATTCCATGGAGATACTTCCGAAGATGCGGCATCATTATATTGCCGATCGATAACAGTTTTTCTAGCTCATAAGCCACCTTTCTCCCATCCTCAGCTTGACGCTTCTTTCGTATAGCATCATTCATCAAAGAGCCTTCTGTCACAACATAGTTATATAAAGGCATAGATAAAACGACTGTTTTTTTTGCTTTCATAAAACAACTGATCACAAACAATCGGTCTTCCCCATAAACAATATCATTGTTAAACGCAATATCGGATTGGGTGATTAATGATCGGCGATAACATTGGGAATACAATGCGCCAAATACTATAGACAAAGGTTGACAGCAATACGCTTCGATGCAATCACATCCTCTATCAAACACGCGTGTTGTATAATTGGAATTATAAACCTTGCCATCAGACAGCACCACATTACCAGAAAAATAGATCATATCCACTCCGATATGTTGTTTTATCGCCTCAACCAAACACTTAAGCACATTCGAATCCGGATAATAATCATCAGCATCCATAAACAACACATATTCTCCTTGCGCATTATTCAAGCCCAAATTGCGGGCAACCGAAGGACCACTATTCTTTTGTTGAAACAAGTGAACGCGGCTATCTTTAGTAGCAAGCCCCTCCATACATGTCCATGAATCATCAATAGAGCCATCATCGACCAAGAGCCATTCCCACTCAGCAAACGATTGCTCAAAGATAGAACTCGCGCATCTCGTCAAGGTATGAGCCGCGTTATAAACGGGTGTTATTATGGAAAACACAGGATTATCAATCATACAAGGCCTTCTTAAGCGCTTCTAAATATCTTTTCCCCCATTTAAGGTCAGGCTCCATATAATTACCTTCAGCCCATTCATTCCACGATTTCAACATGATCACACGTCTTTCTTTTGGCTTCTCACTTACAGCATCAACAGCCGCCCTTACGCTTTCTTCAAACAACTCAGGGGTACTGCCATATACCACAACGCCACTTTTACCTGTTCGGGGTGTATGATCCCATCCTGGATAAACCATAGGAAACACATTATTATTTGAATCCAATGGACTTTTCATTGAATTTATATCATAGGGAACCATGTTAGGTATGCACTTCAACAACTTATAAAACACCTTCCTGAACAGTCTTATCTTAAATGACTTCTTATAATTGCGATACATATTGACAGGTGCAAGCGCTGAAAAGCCCGATTCCACTCTCTCTTCTAAAAGTCTCGTTTCTTCAACAAGATTATACTGGTCATTCTCCAAACACACAAAGAAAATCCCCTCCAGCCCATTAGCTTTAGCCAAATCTTGCCACAACGAACAGAAATGAGATAAGTCGGGTATTTGCCATGCATGATACACAAAGAACAGCACTTTACCCTCACATGTCATATAACGCCTATCCTTAAAGGCTGGCAAAACAGCATTGAAATGCGCTATGTAATCTTCATCTCCTGGATACTTCTGTTCTATCAACACATCCCCTTGCTTAAGTCCATGGAAGCTACCGCTCCACGTTTCATTTGCCCATGCTAAAGCAAACGGGAAATCAGGCTTCCCACTAGCAAGAACTTCATTAAAAGGACGTTCCAAGAGACGTTTGCCATCACCAAACCAATAATGCCAATAAACGAATCCTTCAACACCATACTCCCTAGCCATCTGTGCCTGAGCCTCACGCGTTTCCGGCACCCGCAAATCGTAATAGCCAAGATCGGCCGGCACATGCGGTTGATAATGTCCACGATACAATGGTTTGGCTTTCCCTACATTAGTCCATTCGGTAAAACCTTTTCCCCACCATTTATCATTTTCCGGAATGGGATGAAACTGAGGCAAATAATATGCCAGCACTCGAGCTTTAGGTTCCTGCATTTCCATAAAATCCATTATTTCAAACACCTTCTAACTATGATTGCGCGACCAGTTCTTTTATCTTATCAGCAACACACGCATTCCAATCCTTAATTGACTTTTCATTATATCGGCAATAAGCCTTGAATAAACGGCGCTTCCCTCTCAAACCCAAAACAATATAAACCAACAACCTAAGCGCAAAAAACGGTTGACTTTTTACAAAAGGCTGTTTCAACAGCTGCTTATATGGCCACTTTTCTTTTTGAAACAGTTCAAAAAAAACAACAATGTATGCCTTTAGGTAAAAATCATACTGTTTCCCGTAAACCGTTCTAATAGAATGAATCTCTTTATCAACCAGATACAAATGGCTTTCTTTGTGTTCTCTGACGTTTATTTTTTTTGAGACCGAGTCGGAAACTACCCTATAAAAATAATCTATCTGGCTCCCTTCGGCAAAACCCTGATTCAACCCTTTGCAAATGGCTTGGATATTAAAATCTGCATCTTGCATCGAAAGCAACCTTTCATCCCACACCATCTCTTTGTCCACCAAGCTACTTCTTCTGTAAATATTCGTGTTAACCACAATAGACAGAGTCCTCCAATTCAATAGAGACAGAAGAACATCCTGATGACCTTTTATCCCAAACCCCCAACGCAACTCATCATACGGATCACTACTGAATGCTTTTGCAGGGAAAGAAAGAAAATCAGCTTTTTCCTCTCTTTCTATATTACGCACTCTTTGTTCAAAACAATATGGGGCAACTAGGTCATCTCCATCCAAAAAAACCAAATATTCAGCTCCTTTCGACAAGTCGAAACCTATGTTCCTACAAGTTGGAGCGCCCTTTGGACCTCTATCTCGCATATAATAGATAATCCTGCCATCCTTTACCGCATAACTCCGAATAACGTCTGCTGTCTTATCAGTACATCCATCATCTATCAAAAAGGCTCTCCAGTCAGAAAAAGTTTGATTCAATAAACAATCCAACATAGCCCCAATATAGGACTCACAATTCCAACATGGAATCACAACTGCCAGAGTGTATTCTCTTCCATTATCCATAAAACAGAGATATGCTATTAAAACGTTACCACAAAAGCATAAATACTCCTTTTAAACCGGCTCATTGGACGATTTGTCGCAAACAAGTTTTTAATGAGTCCTATTCGAGAATAGCCACATAATTTCTGCATTGCCTTGAAACAGCGTACAAACACTTTGCGATTGGTAGTGACCAACCGGCGCAACATTTCGAAAGCAAAGTTTTCATTAACCGGGTAGTGATGCTCATAAAGGATCTGTTGTGCTCTAAAAAACGCCTCAGCCCTTGTCTCCAACTCGCCATGTTTGGAAAGATATAATGAAGTCAATGAATTGTCACTTTCCGTTATCATGTAATAATACTTATCTCTCACTGCAATCTTGTCCGCTTCGCATCCTACCATAGCAGCAAACACTGTATCATTGGCGTATCTTATCTCTTCAAACACCAACTCTTTTTCTCTGATCATGCTACTTCGAAAAAACCTGCTACATGGGGAAAACCATTGGCTGCGGAGTTCAACCTCTTCTCCAGTTTTAAGATATCCATCTATGAACGCATTATAAATATCAGCCCTTTTTGATGGTACGTCTTGTGCATCTAACATCACTGCCTTCGGGCGGAAAAAAACAATATCCGCTTCCGTATCCTTCTCCTCGTCAAAAATCTCGTTTACTGACGGCAACAGGAAATCATCCGCATCAACAAACAATACCCATTTGCCATTCACATGCTTCAAGCCCACATTTCGTGCATATCCAGCCCCTTTTCCTTCCTTAGTCAGATAACACTCATAATTTTCACCTTTCCACCGAGGAAAATGGTCAAAATCCACTTTGTCGGCATCGCTGTTGTCATCCACTACAATCACTTGGATATCATTGCGCACCGGGATGGAGTCCAAGCAATACTGCAACAAGTCAGGCGTATTCTTGTGAGGTATGATGATGGAATAGGTTATCATAACACCAATCGCTTAAAAACCTAGTTTCTTGTAGACCCTATCACCCAAAAGGTCCGAAACCTTCCATACTGGCGACAACATCATGTTTATCAACAAGCTTCACGAAGTTACACCGTATCCATAAAGCTTTTCTGTACCCTGTTGAAAATCAGGATACCAAGGGCAAGCACAACAAGCATGAATCCAAAACTATAAGCCAACCATCCCCATCCAACAAATTGGCCCGCTCCCAAGGCACCGTGCTTGAAGGCCTCAATGACGGGTGTCACAGGATTGAGGCACATAATCGTTGCCAAGTCGATACCGAACTTCTCCTTGCCGGCCACCTGACTCAAAGGATAGACGATAGGCGTGGCATACATCCACAGCGACACGAAGAAGGAGAACAGAATCTGCAAATCGCGGTATTTGGTCGTCATTGAAGAGATGATGATGCCGAAACCTAAGGCCAAGCCAGCCATCATCACCACCAGAAGCGGGAACAAGGCAAGATACCAGTTGGGGGTCGGTGCCTTCCCGACAATGGCGTAATAGATGTACACTGCCACAAACAATCCAATCTGTATGCCAAACCGCACCAAATTGCTGATAACACTGGACAGCGGCATAATCATCCTCGGGAAATACACCTTGCCGAAGATGCCCGCATTAGTGACAAAAGTGCTGGAAGTCTTGTTAAGGCAGTCGGAGAAATACTGCCACATAGCCACACCACCCAAATAAAACAACGGCTGCGGAATGCCGTCGGTTGGGATGCCCGCAATGCCACCAAACACCACCATGTACATGATGACCGTGAAGGCAGGCTGGATAATCCACCAGAGCGGACCTAAGACGGTCTGCTTGTATTGCACTGTGATGGTGCGTTTTACAAAAAGCATCAACAAGTCACGGTAATCCCATATCTCCTTCAAATTCACCTCAAAAAGCCCGTTCCGAGGCTTAATGACAGTGGTCCAATTATCGTTTTCGGTTTTCTGATTCATTCCAAAAAATGTAAAGCTCCGCCACTTGACTCACATCAAGAAAGCATAACTATTTATATTCCAACCATTTATCCGAAAATTGGAAAAATGGCGTTATTATACATCAGGCTATACCACACCTGACTATACAAACTGCAAAATTAAGTTTTTTTTCAAATACAAAGCAAGAAAAAAACGCTCCATGCATTATTCTTCCGTTGTCGCTTGGTGGCCCCATAGACTGCAGTATACACTCAAGTAGTGTTCCTTGAGCAGTTCGGCATTGTCCCTAAGCCCCTCAGTCTCAAAATCACCGAAATACTTCTCAATATAGGCCTGACGGTAGTTTGTATCCACTTTCTGCAACGGCTGGCCCTCAAAGGGGGCTTTGTCGGTATCGACCAACGGGATGTGCCAATCGTTCGTCATGTTGAGAACCTGGTTGTCGAGTCTTGGTATTTCTCGAATAGCGTTGTTGACGAGCGAGACCACAGGCTTATCGAACAACATGACGAACGAAAGGGAGTTACTTGAATGCATGCACACTCCAACACTATCGCGCACCAATGCCGCCGTCTGAAACAGGCACATCTCGCGTCCTTCATACGGATTGTCTGAATAATTGGCCATGGGATGCACCGCGATGACCACCTTGCAGTCGTATTTCTCTTCAAGGAAGGCAAAATAGCGGTTCATCGAAGAAAAGAACTCTTTCGCCACCTGGCTCGTATTCAAGTCGGGCGTGTGGAACTTCAGATCGACATGATAAGGTATGTATTGGTCGATGTAGACGATGTAACGGTCGTTACGCCTTGGCGGTTCATTCCTCAACCGCACATATTGCTCCACGTCGGGATGGTTGATTTGATACCTAGTATTCCTTGCGCAACCGAACCACACGATTTCCTTAAAACGGCTGATCTCTTTTTGCCACTGCCAATTGACCACCCAAAAATGATACTGTCGCGGATGAAAAAGAATCTTAACCAACGTTTTTACAGTCAATGAATTATACAATGGTTTTTTGATAAAAGAGACAAGCCTTTTCCATACCGAGGATGCTACTGGAGCGGCGGTGTCATGCTTTATGATAGAAGGCGTGTTGGCATAAAAACTGATATGAGCAATTGTCGGGAAGCGTTTCGACAAGGCTTTCAATATTTTGCGGTTCTTTTCGCACAAGTCGAAACTATAGGTCACGATGGCATCTTTGGGAATCCTATTGAGATTGTCCCTGAAATCGCCAATAGAATGGATCTTTCGCAAGTAAGGTCTATCCATTTTGTTCTCAAAGCGCTGGGGCAGGTAAATGAAATCCGTGCAGTCCCAATACTCCAAATCGAAGTCTTTGCACAACTCATCCAAACAGAAAAAATCGACCACTCGCTGGTTCAATTCCGTCCGGCAAACGAACACCAATTTGACCTTCTTTTCCATAACAGCAATTCCGATTAAACCAAAAGCCACTTCTCAACCACATCTCTTACGGCGGCATCACCGCCACGCTTGTCGGAGACATGGATGCCATCGACGGCAAGCACCTCACTGCATGCATCGGCGGGACAAGCCGCGAAACCTACACATGAGAGCAGCTCTAGACAGTTATGGTCGTCGCCCATATAAGCCACTTCCCTAAGGGTGATGCCCATTGAATCGCAAATCTCCCGTGCAGCTGACAGCTTGCCGCCATCGCGTACGCCCTGTTTCAGGAAATCCACCTTTAACTTGATGGCGCGGTGTTCAACTATCTTGGTATGCTCAGAAGTGAGAATACCCGTTTTGACTCCTTTTCTGCGAAGCATCTCGAAAGCCATGCCATCGCGAGTGTCAAACTTCTTCAGCTCGTCGCCGTTTGCCGAATAATACATGCCACCGTCGGTCAAGGTCCCATCCACATCGCAAAGGAACAATTTGATTGGGTTGACCTTGGATGACGCATTTATACTCAAGACATGGCGGCGCATGAGGCCTTCCATGAGCATCCAGTCGTCAGGCTCGTCAATTTCCAACGCGGTATAGGCAGGCATCTCGTAGATGCCGATGCGTCCTCCCAAACGGTTGCCCGACTGGATGATGTTGCCCACCGTGCTGATATAAAATGCACCGTTTTCCATCAAAGAGCCTTCAAAGTCCTGACGACGGGGCCGATGGAGGTAGTCATAATTGGCCGATGTGCCGTCGGCATTCCAAAAGAAGCGTTTCGTGCTGACACAACTCAACATGGAGTCGAACGCCCCTGCCGCAAAGCGATCCAATGCCTCCTCAAAATGGTTGGTCTGCGTCAAGGGTGAGGTGGCCTGCACCAGCATGAAAACCGTTTCAGGGGCGAGACCTGCCGCACTGATGTATTCCAGCATCACGCTCTCGGTAGGAGCCGTGTCGGTGGCATTTTGTGCCAGACGACGATACACTTTCGTTTTATGGTAGTTCCCTCGGCTAACGGTTTCCGCAATTACGTCGCTGTCAGTAGCCACGATGATTTCATCGACTTGCCGGCATGCTTCCAATGCCTCGACGCTCCAAAGGACCAACGGCTTGCCACAGAGCAACTTGATGTTCTTTAGGGGGATGGACTTACTTCCACCGCGCACAGGTATGAATGCTATGGTTTTCATAATGGAATTGTATTTAACGTCTATTTCTCTATCAGACAAAAGATATCTGGATTTCATTTTTCAAGGCCTCATATCTTGACTGGATAGTATCGATTTCCTGTCTCGTGAAACCGTACTCCACAAAGGTCTTCATCCCATAGTTCACTTTCCGTTCAAAAGGCATGACAGCACATGATATGTTCCAACACTTGTAATACAAGGCCAAAGCCATTCGGTGTGACCCATCGATAAGGTGAAGATTACAATCCAGCACAATTTCCGATTGAGGGTCATAACCATTTTTTTCGTATGATTGAATCAATTCCTTGAAGCGCGTGACTGCATTCTGATAATCGCCAGCCTTGCGCGATTGTTGCATTTTCCAATAGAGGTCAAAACCGAAATCGTTTTGTCCATGCCAATTCTCCACCGCCAATAGGCGTACAATCATGTCATAACGGTTGAATCCCTCTGGTCGGTTCTCTCTAATGAAAATCTCACGAGCATCATACGTATGGTGGATGACTTCAGGTTTGGGCGATTCGTCAGGGAACAGGCGATAATACGCTTTTCTTAACAACCTCTTCAATTTGCGAAACTTAAATTTTCTCATGTCCACCTCTCACTTTATCACCTACCACCTTATCTGATTCTTCTTCAGCTTGTCACGTTGCCCTTGTTCGATATCAAGGATATCTTTCGACTTGTAGGTCAAGGCCTTGGCTACGGCACGGCAATCACGTGCCAGCTTGCGGACGCCATCGGGTTCCAACGAGGCCGCATGGTCTGTGCCTTTCCATGTTCGGTCGAGCGTGAAATGCCTCTCAATGTATTGCGCCCCGAGCGCGACCGCTGCAGCATCCACGGCGATGCCGAGATGGTGTCCTGAGAATCCGATGCCCTTCACTCGCCCCACATAGCTTTCACGCAACCGACCCAACTCCAGAAGACAAACATCCTCAAATGGCACAGGATATCCCGACGTACAACAATAGAGCACCAAGTCGCGGCTACGGCCTCTTTCCTCGAAGAGACGAACGATACGTCTTTCCTCTTCTTGGGTCGTCATGCCGAAAGAGAGGTGGATTTCGCCCTCGAAATGCTCACACAGATATTGCAATAATGGCTTATTAAGGTTGCATGCCGAAGGAACCTTGATTCTTCTCGGTTGCAGCGACACGATTTCTTTGGCAGATGTCAGATCCCACACGGAGGTGGAATACTCCACGCCAGCCTCCTCGCACCACTGCTTCAATTGCCGATGCTGGTCAAGATCAAATTCAAGGGCTTCACGGTGCTGCCCATAGGTCGACCCGTATGCGTTCTCCATATTGGGATGTGGGGCATTGTATTCCTCAGGGGTGAGCAATTCGCGAACACACCGTTTCTGGAATTTCACGACGTCGACTTTGCAATAATGTGCCGCAGTGTCAATCATTTCATGGGCGATGTCCATATCACCCTTGTGATTACAACCGATTTCCGCTATGATAACAGGTGCCTTCATAAGATTGTTGTTATTTTGATCTCTTTCCCCTGAAAACGATATTTCCAATAATCTTCCAGAAATATTTCCAGTCAGTGCGCAAAGGATGCTCCAAATAGGCTTCAAGATAACGTCTCTCGCTGTCCTGAATCTCGTCCAAGGTATCCGGCAAATCAACATAAAAAGGCGGCAATAAGCCTGGCTTCGTCTTGATTCTAAGTTCCTGTAATTCTTTACTATACAAATCATAGTACTGTTGGCTCAAAGGCCGCACGCCCACCAACTTGATTTGGCCTTTCAGCATGTTGATAACCATGGGTAGCTCATCAAGCCAGGTCTTGCGAAGAAACCTCCCCCACTCCGTCACGCGGTAGTCGTCGCTGAACTTGCCGCCGATAGCCAAGTCATTGTTCTCGTAAATATAGGTTTGCAAGTACTCAGAATAGGCGTACATGGTTCGGAACTTGAAGACATTGAACTTCTTTCCGTCCTTTCCGATGCGCCTCAACCTGATAAACATGCCGTATGTATGCTGCTCTTTGCTCGGCTGACGCTTCTTTTGGGCAATAACGCAATACCTATCATGAATATACTGCTCGCTGACCACATCAAAACCGCAATAATACAGCCTGCCCAGCACCTCGGGACGCGGGAACACCTTCCTCACTTTCTTTGTGCAGAAATAATAGAAACGTCGCGTTAATCCCATTTTCGGGCAAACCCTATGCCACAGAAAATCATAAAAATATAAGACATACGCCAGTATCTTAGGATACTTGCTGAAAAACTGGACGCGACGCTTCTGAGCGGTGTCGAAAGCACAAACGAAATAACCGTCTTGCTTCAGCTTAGCATTGGCACTACGTATATAACGGTTAAGGTAACGGATTGCATTCAGATGGTCTTTGGCAAGTAGCACTTCCGCCTCACCATCAGGTACTTCCCATGATTTTTCTGCATAGTTGTTAAGCCATTCCGAACGTATTGGACCGCGAGGTGTTTCGGCTATTTGCAACAATTCACGAAGTTCCTCTGGAGCCTCATCAAATTCAAACCTAGGGGCGTGTTGGGTCTCGGTCACGGCAAGGTATTCCATCACCTCGTCGTAGTTGTCACGAGCTATGATATCGTTGAAAAAAGACCTGACGCCCATGCCTGACAACAGTTTACTTCTTCAAAAATGCACAGACTGCATTGCAAATCATGTCCTGATCCTCGTTGGAGAGGTACGGATGGATGGGTAACGAGACGACCGTGTCAGCCAACTGGTCGGCAACGGGGCATCGGTTGTCGTCCAGATTCAGATAGTTGAACGCCGTCTGCCTATGCATCGGGATGGGATAATAGATGGCGGTTGGAATGTCAAGGGCTTTCAAAGCGGCTTGTAGGCCCGCCCTAACTTCCTTATTTTCAACTTGAATCGTGTACTGCGCCCAACTGGAATAGAATCCTTCAGGAACAATCGGAGCCTTCACCACGTCTTTCAACTTTTCGGTGTAGCGTTCAGCCACCTTGTTGACATCGACCAACTCATAGTCCTTGAAAGCCTTTAGCTTGACCAAAAGAATCGCGGCTTGAATGCTATCCATGCGCGAGTTCATGCCGATGCGGATGTTGTCGTAACGGTCGCTGCCTTTGCCGTGAAGATGATAGGAATCAATAAGTTGCGCCCAATCGTCGTTGTTGGTGAACACAGCACCACCGTCGCCGTAGCAACCCACTGGTTTAGCTGGGAAAAACGAGGTCGTAGATATGTCGCCGAACGTACAGGCTTTCTTGTCACCAATGCGACCGCCAAAGCCCTGGGCACCGTCTTCAAGAACATAAAGACCGTATTTGTCAGCCACTTGACGTACAGCATTGAAATCGGCAGGAAGACCGAACAAATCGACGGCAATGACGACGCGAGGAGTAAGCTTGCCGGCTTTCAGGGTCTGTTCAATCTTACGCTCAAGGTCAGTGACATCGATGTTGAAAGTGTCTCTGTCGACATCAACGAAGACGGGCGCTGCACCTTGCATGGCGATAACCTCAGCCGAGGCAAAGAAGGTAAAACTGGGCACAAACACGGCATCGCCGGGCTTGACATCCCAAGTCTTCAAAGCCAATAGCAGGGCATCAGTGCCACTGTTGCAAGCAATACAATGCTTCACGCCGACATATTCGGCGAAAGCCGTCTCCATCTCCTTGATTTTCGGGCCCATCACATAGGCCGACGAGGCGACCACATCGAGGATGGCCTTGTCCATTTCGTCCTTCAGGACGGTATATTGGGTTTTCAGATCTCTGAATTGCATCTTTTATCTTTTTTTTCAAGTCGTCCTTTCAGGACTTCGGCTTTAATTCACCATTTGTTTTACAATATTTCCGCCCGCATTCGCATTGCAAGGTAGCATCAAGGCGTTTCCCGCATTCGCAGACCCAGCCGATTTGTCGGGCGGGCACACCAGCCATCAAAGCGTATGGTTTCACGTCCTTGGTCACCACAGCACCAGCCGCGACGAGGGCGCTCTTGCCCACCGTATGGCCGCAGACCACCGTGCAGTTGGCCCCCAAGGAGGCGCCTTCGCTGATCTTGGTCTTAGCATACACACCATGCACGGGAAAATGGGCGCGCGGCGTGGTCACATTGGTAAACACACAGCTCGGGCCACAAAACACATTGTCCTCAATTTCAACACCTTCGTAGATGGACACGTTGTTCTGCACGCGGACACCGTTGCCAATCTTCACGTTGTTGCCCACATTCACATTTTGGCCGAAAGAGCAGTTCTCGCCAATCACGGCACCCGACTGTATATGGCAAAAATGCCAGATCTTGGTCCCTTTGCCAATGCTCACATTGTCGTCAACGTAACTGCTTTCGTGTATGTAATACTCGTTCATTGTTCGGTTCTTTTACAATACGGCCCTTCGACAGGCTCAGGGTCCTACATCATTCCCATCCCGAAGCCAACACATCGGCAATATGAATCACCTTGATGGGCAGGCCTTCCTTCTCGATATATGCCTTTTGGTGCATCAGGCAGGTCATGTCAGTCGAGACGATGTACTCGGCCCCTGTGTTCATCGCATTTTTCACCTTATGGCTCGCCATGCCCATGGCCAGGGTCTCTTGGTTGAGCTCCAATGAGAAATCGGCACCACAGCACATGTCGGTCTGTTTCATCTCCACCAGTTCGAGGCCTCTCACTTTCGAAAGCAACTGACGCGCTTCCTTGCCGAGACCCAAGCCTCGCAAAGCGCTGCAGCTGTCGTGGAAGGTCACCTTATGGGGAAACTCAGCGCCAAAGTTGTCGAAATGCACCTTGTTGACCAAAAAAT
>Ga0265298_10008396_pt1 | contig 12403 bp, 7 predicted proteins | sample AusTroGonzalo_MG_3_FD_193486 | JGI IMG/M metagenome (GOLD analysis project Ga0265298, IMG submission 193486) | Bovine rumen microbial communities from tropical cattle in Woodstock, Queensland, Australia - Gonzalo_01 | ecosystem: Host-associated > Mammals > Digestive system > Stomach > Rumen ... | reverse complement strand
CTATATGATATAAGGTGTTCTTGTCCAGCGGTTTGATCTCTCCCGAGCGGGTCCGGCGGATGAAGAAAGAAGGATTGGTGATTGGTGATAGGTCATTGGTGAGGGCAGCCCGCGCATCCATATAGTCCTTGATCTGCGCGATGAGGCTCGCTCCGATGGGAACGATCCGCTCTTTGCGGCGCTTACCGAAGACACGCACCTGACCTTGCACCAGATCCAGGTCCGCATCTGTCAGTCCGAGCAGCTCCGCCTGACGCATGCCGGTCTGGTAGAGCACCTCGATAATGAGCGCATCGCGGACGGCGTCAAAAGGGCTATCATCGAGCGAAGCATTGTCCGACGCAAGGGCTCTTTCATTGAGCCGCTCCGCCGCCTCCATCTCCTCCTCGCGGAAGAAGACCGGCAGCGGTTTGTCGGCCTTGGGCGGCGTCACACGCGCCGTGATATCACGTTTCACTTTCTTCTGGCGCAACAGGAACTTATAGAAACTGCGCAGGGCGGACAGCTTGCGCTTGACCGAACGGGGCGACTGGTGCTGCTCCTCCAGCAGATCGAGCATCCAGCTTTTCACATCCGTCTCGTCCACCTGGGCGGGGTCGAAATCCTCTATCTCCCAGCCCATAAAACGGCAGAAGTCCCGCAGGTCATCGTGGTAGGCCTCCACGGTGCGCTGCGAGTACTTCCGCTCAATGGCAATATAATCGAGGAATTTCCTTATCACCCCATTACCTTTGTTATATCTCCTTGCCGGTGGTGGGTTCGGACTCGAAGGGGAAGAGACCGAAGAGCTCGGCGTCGATGCGGTCGGTGACCCAACGGAAATCCTCGGGGTTCTCGCCGAACTTGACCTTGTCGCCCTCGACAATGAGCAGTTTGCCCTTGTAGTCCTTGATCCAGTTCTCGTACTTGTCGTTGAGTCCCTGGAGGTAGTCAAGTTTCATCTGCTGCTCGTAGCCGCGTGCGCGCTTCTGGATCTGCGCCACGAGAGTCGGGATGGACGCCCGCACATAGATGAGCAGGTCGGGCAGTTTGACGAGCGACATCATCAGATCGAAGAGGTCCTGATAATTGTCAAAATCGCGATCGGTCATCAGTCCCTGGTCATGCAGGTTGGGCGCAAAGATACGCGCATCCTCATAGATGGTACGGTCCTGGATGATGTACTTGTCCGATTTGCCGATCTCCACCACGTCCTTGAAACGCTTATTGAGGAAATAGACCTGCAGATTAAACGACCACCGCGCCATATCGGCATAGAAATCCGACAAGTACGGGTTATACTCCACGCTCTCGAAACGCGGTTCCCAGCCATAATGTTTGGCCAGCATGTTGGTTAACGTCGTTTTCCCGCAACCAATATTTCCTGCAACAGCTATATGCATATATTTTGATTTATAATTTATGATTTATGATTTTGTCCAGTTGGTTTCGCTAAACAGGCCGAAGAGCTCGGCATCGACCTTGTTGACAACGGTACGGAAGTCGGCGGGGTTGTTCTCAAAATCCATCCCGTCGGACTCGATGACGAGCACGCGTCCTTCGTAGTTATGGAAGATGAAATCCTCGTACTTGTCATTGAGGTCCCTGAGGTAGTCGATCTGCATGGTCTGCTCGTAATCGCGGCCGCGCTTCTGGATCTGCGCGATGAGTGCCGGCACGGACTTACGGAGGTAAATCATGAGATCCGGCATCTTCATCTGCGATTTCATCAGTTCGAACAGCTCCATGAAGGTCGTATAATCGCGCTCACTGAGGTCTCCGCGCTCGTAATTATTGCGGACGAAGACATAGACGCCCTCGAAGATGGAGCGGTCCTGCACGATGGTGTGCGTAGCGCGCTGCACCACCTGCATATCCTTGAAGCGCTCCTTGAGGAAATAGGTCTCCAGGCAGAACGCCCATCGCTGGATGTCGCTGTAGTAATCCTCGAGATAGGGGTTGAAACTGACGCTCTCAAAGCGCGGTTCCCACCCGTAGTAACGCGCCAGCATCTTGGTCAGCGTCGTCTTGCCTGCTCCTATATTTCCTGCGATCGCAATATACATCTACACATTTACAATTGGGTCATTTACCATTTACCAGTTGGCCTGTTACCGTATAGACCTTGTCGCCGCGGATGATCAGGAGCTGGCCGTCACGCAACACCTTTGTACTTTGTACCTTGTCGCTTTGTATAGGCGCTATACCTTGATGGTCGCGTTTCTCTATGTCTGCGAATGTAGGTGCGATGACCTGTTGTCCCGTAAACACTTTCAGTTCCCCCGGAGCAAGCGTATAGGTACCAGCGGCTCTCTGTCCGTCGCCCAGATAGTCATACCAGGTACCCGAAGGCAGCGTCACCACCTGGTTCCCTTTCGGGGCGAAATTAGCCGCAGCAAACACATCATCCCCCCAACGGATGGTACGGAGCGCCTTACCCGAACCGATGCTCACTTCCGTCGGATTGCCTTCGAACACCGTCGGCATCAACTGCGTACGCAGCGTGATCACTTGAGCGCACTTGGTGAAGGCGTCAACACGCGCCGCCTGCGTAAAATAGCCTTTGCTCTTGGGGTTAGGCTTCGTACCGGTACGACCGTTATAATCGATAGAGATGTCATACCCGATCTCCTCAAACTGCCATAGCATATGCGAACCGTTCAGCAGTACGTTGAATGCCACGTTCTCCGCTACGCGACCCAATCGCACAGCCTCGTTCTTGCGGATCTCATCCCATTTGACACCGTCAATACTGTCGTTATAACCATACGTTTTGGCTTTGTACTGCATGCGCTCCTCGTCATGGCTCTCGCAGTAGCTCACATAGCCGTCCTTATTGGCTTCCGCAAAACCGTCGCCGTCCTTGAGCCAACCCATCGCCGTCTGACAGTAGGCATTGTTCGTATTGGTCCAGCACTGCATTCCGTAACTAACCAGCTGCGGACGGTCATTACCCATTCTGCTGCCCCAATGCTCCAGAATCATATAGGCATCCGACGAAACGCCTTTCACTCCCTTGTCGTAGTAATCTTTCAATTCGTCCACCGCATCATAGACTCCCCGTCCGCAAATACCATGACTCAGATCCAGACGGTAACCGTCCACCTTGAATTCCGTCAACCAATATTTGAGTACGCGGGTGAACATCTCATGAGCCGGCTCGAAACTGTGGTTCCAGTCCTCGCCATAGTCGTTGTCGTCGTGTTTGACCTCGCTACCCACATTGAACCACGGATTAAAACGCAATTCCGTCTGCGTAGGACTGGAGCTCGTCCAAGGATACAATTTGGCCATCGGGTTATTACCGGTCGTATGATTGAACACCAAATCCAGAATCACCGCGATGCCGCGTTTATGGCACTCATCAATGAAGGCTTTCATATCCTCTGCCTTGCCGTAGGATTTATCCATCGCAAAGTACAAAGCCGGGTTATAGCCCCAACTCTGATTTCCGTCGAACTCCGTAACCGGCATCAGTTCGATCGCGTTCACGCCCAGATTCTGGATATAATCCAATCGCTCCATCATACCTTTGAAGGTCCGTTTGGTGGTATAATCCAACACCCATGCTTCGTAGATAATCAAGTTGTTCTTATTCGGACGCTTGAAATTGAGCGTAGCGCTACTCCAATTATAATCGGCCTTGCCGGGCTGAATAACCGTCACAAATCCGCCATCCGCCCCTTTCGTCGGATAGCTGATCAGGGTCGGGTCCGCCGTTTTAGGTTCCCATTGGTCATCCGGATGCAGCACTTTCTCCGAATACAGGTCACAAATCTGCTTGCGCACGCCATCCGCGCGCTCCACGGCATACTGGAAGCGGTATTCCTTGCCGGGAGTCAGGCCTGTCAGCGTAATCCAGAAATAGTTGTCATCCTTGAAGAGCTGATAGTCTGCACTCAGTTTCCAGTCCGTCATATCACCGAGCAGGAACACACGCTTGGCAGCCTCCGTACGGCTGGCAGCGTAGGTACAAAGGGTCACCGATGTACCATCTGCGCCGTAGTAGATTCCATTGCTCACGCCGCTCGGACGTGCTTTGGTTACCGGCGTTACACCTTCTACCGTTTCCCATATATCGCCTTCAGCCTCTTCGCCTAAGGTGATGAAGATATCACCGGTTACCGCCTTGCCTTCCTTGCTACCGCCGGGGCCGTCATGGAAGACGAACGCCAGTTTCCTTATATCCGTCGTCTCGGGAACACCGTAGAACTCAAACATATTCGGGATGACCAGTTCCCACTTGTTATCGCCAAGCGAAGTCAACTCCGGCTGGGTTGTCTTACGCCAACTGCCGATCACGTTCTTCCAGTCGCTGTCGCTGCTGGAGGCCGATGTGATCAGTCCCGTATGGGCATAGCACTTCGTCGCACCCATCATGCCGCCGCTACCTTTGGCAGCATCAAAGGTGATAACGATTTCACCCGTATATCCGGGTTGGACAATAGCGGGAACGGTGGATACCTGCGCACTTACTGCGAGTGCACAGAGACCGACCAGAAAAATAAACAACTTGCGCATAATTACTCCTTATATATAATATATTACAACTGACGTCCTGTAGCGTCAAACATCTTGTCGCCGCGGAGGATACGGAGCTGGCCGTTGATGAACACCTTGCGTGCCTTGTCGCCGACCGTCACGTTCTCCACCGCCTGGTTGCCGCTTTCCGGCTTATAGGCGTCATAGGTAGCCTTGTCCACGCGCTCCAGCATAATGTTGCCCTTCAAGGTGCCGCTACGCATGATGATGTAGTTGGTTCCCTCAGGAATCGCCCATTTCTGGCCACCGGTCCAGCCGTTAGCCCACTCAAACTTAACAGACGTATCCGCAATGGTGGTCTCCGTTCTGGAATAATAGAAATTACCCATATGATCTTTGATGGCTATATAACTGCCCATTCGGCAATCAATCGTCAGCTTGCCGTCCACGAACAGGTATTCGTCTTCGAAGGTATCATAAGCTGCCTCGCCGTGGTCTGCGCCGTTGATCCAACCTATCGCATAGAAATTGACATCGTCAATACCGCCGGGCTGATCACCGCCGCCGGGGTTGTCACCGCCGCCTCCGGTGTTATAAGGAACACCTTCGCCGCAATCAGCCGAGCCCGGGCCGATATAGAGCTGGTCCTGCTGGTATTTGAGCTTGATGTAGAAATCGTAGCAACCGGTCACGGTTACGTCATAATGGTCGTCAGAGAGCGTAAAACCCTCCACGGACGACGTATTCAGCGTCACCGCCCATGCGGCCTTGTTGTCTAAATCGCACAACTGGACCTTGTCGCCGCTCTTGACCGGCACATGCGCCAGATACTGGGTAAAGCCCTCATACTCACTAGTCGGCGTTCCGGCAAAGTACGTCGTACCGTTCACCAGAATGCCATAACTTGCAGCCGACATACTCCATGCCATCATCAAGGCTGCAAAAACAGTAAAAATCTTTCTCATTGTATTTTATTTTTATTGGTTAATATATTTGTGTCCGTTCTGAATGACCACACCGTTGTAGTCTTTGTTCACGCGCTGCCCCATACAGTTGTACATCGGCAGCGAACGGTCCAATGCCGGCACATGCTCCAGCGCCTGCGCCGCAGGATCGTCACCGACAATGTAATAGAGGGCATAATCGGTACCCTTGAGCGCCAAGGTATATCCTTGCGGAGCCTCATCCGATGCGGCTGTACCCAGCATCAGGCGGAGATGCCCTTTCTTGCCGTGCACCGTCGCGCGATACCAGTTGCTGCCGGCTTTCTCCTCCATCGTACTCTCCGAATGGATACCTGCGGCACGGCGGGCGTCAATCATCTTCTTGATCTCGTCCTTGTACTTCACCCAGTGGGGCCAGAAGACGCAGGGTACACCCGGCAGCGCCAACAGATAGGCGTTGCACCGCATCATCAGACTCTTGTCATCTATGCTGGAGCCGTCTTTCTTGCCCGCCACATCCTCACTCTCGCCACGGGCGAAGGTGTCATGATTGTCGATGAACGTGACGGCGTATTTCGAATAGTTTTTGCCGCGCAAACCCGCCTTGAGGCACTTGGTGTAGCTCTTGAGGTAGATGCCGTCGCGGAAGGCATTGTACTTGAGCGAAAAGTCAAAGGCCAGCGTGTTCTTGCCCGCATTGTCAATGCGCGTCTTGAGCGTTGCCGCATCGCCGTACCAGTACTCCATAACGGAGAAATAGGGTTTGGATGCCGTGTTGTAGTCATTGATATGCTTGGTATGGAAACCTCCGCAGTAATCGTAGCGGAAACCGTCATAGAGCATGACGTACTTCATCCACTGCGTATAGGCCTTGCACATGCTCTGCACGTTCGCGTTCGCGTGGTCCCAGTCCCGCGCAGCGCCATAGTTGGCTTCATGCTGGCCGTCATCCTTGTTACCGCCGGAGTTGCAACCGCCCTCGTCATCGCTCGTCACCCACGAACCCTGCGGACTGAACCGGCCGTACGTCCCGAAATCAAGGCTCTTGAAATTACACCAGCTGTTGTCATTGCCGCAGTGGTTGATAACGATGTCGGCAATAACCTTCACGCCTTTGGCATGCAAGGCACGGATGAGTGCCTCCAGTTCGGAGCGCGAGCCCAAAGACGAGTTCTGATTGCTGTAGCATTTGGGGATGTAGCCCAGCCCGCCGTTCGATTCGGCGCTGGGCGGCAACCAGATGAGCGAGAAACAGGAAGCTATCTCGTCCGCCTGGCCGGTGAGCGATGTCCAGCGGGTGTCACCGTATCCCTTGTCATTCTGGCTGTCCCAGTAGAAGCCCTGCAGCATGATATCCTCGCTCTCGGACGGCACGGCGGTGTCGTAATCCTGCGGCGTATAAGGCGCAGGCGTCTCACCGTCGGACAATGCGATGTACCACATGTCATCGTTCATCTTCATCTTGATGTAGATATCATACGTGCCAGCCGTATTGCATCGCAAGGCATCCGGGCCGGTGGTGAAATGGGCGTACGCCCCGTACGCGTCTATGACGCCTATGTTCCACGCCGTACCCGAACCGCCGTCATAGCAGGTCAGCTTGTCGCCGGCATCCAGTGTGACGTTCATCGCCGCATATTGTACGCGCCCCTGAAAATCCTGCACACCGGTATTGACTGCCGCCACGTCCCGCGTTCCGTTGATACGCACGTAGAACGGTTCCGCCATCAAGGCCGAACCACTCCACATGCATACTATCAGCAGAATGAATTTCTTCACCTTTCCGTTTTTACTTCACCAGTTTGCCCATCACGTCAAACACCTGCTCGCCGCAGCGGATGAAGAGCTGGCCGTCCTTGATGAACTTCTCGCCCTTGAGCGCCTGCTTGGTGCTGCTCACGCTCTTGATGTCCTGCGTAAGGTCCTCACGCTCGGTGTTCTTGTCGCCACGCGCACCGTCCGACTTGTAATAAACGCCGTAGTTAACGCCTTTGGTAGCCAGCGTATAACCCGCCGGCGTGCTGTTATAACCGGAGTTCGGACCCAGCAGCAGACGGATCTCGCCGTGCGTTCCGGTAATGGTCGCCTTGTAGAAACCGTCGCCCGTCTCATCGCTTACGGCACTCTCGCTATGCACGCCTGTTTTGTAACGGGCGTTGATCATCGCCTTGATCTCATCCTTGAACGTCACCCAGTGCGGCCAGAAGACGCAGGGCACACCCGGCATCGAGAGCATGTACGCATTGCACTGCAGCACCTTGTCACGGCATAGGCTCATCGAGTTGCCTTCGCCGCAGAGCTCGTTGTTGTCACGCTGGAAACTATCGTGGCTGTCCACAAACGTCACGGCATAACGCGCCTTGCCGGCACCCGGCAGACCGGCGCCTTTCAAACCCTGGTAATTATCGGATGCAATACCGTTGTTGAAGGCCGTATATTTGGTAGCGAAATCAAAGGTGGTGGTGTTCCAACCGGCATCCGCCAAACGGTCCTGAAGCGTGTTCACATTGCCGTCCCAGTACTCCATGACGCTGAAATAGGTCTCCGCCGCACGGTTGTATTCGTTGATATGCGAGTTGTGATACCCCTTGCAGTAGTCATAACGCACGCCGTCGATCTTCACTATATTGTGCAGCCATTTCAGATACGCCTTGAACATATCACGCACTTTTGCGCTCGTATGATCCCAGTCGCGGCCGTCCGGATAATTGGCCTCATCGCCATAACCGTCATCGGCTGCACCGGTAGCAAAACCCTGACAAGAACCGGCTGCGGCAGTGTAGTTCACCTCGTCGGTATTGCAGATATACGTGCCATCCGGTTTGAAGGAACCGTACACGCCGAAATTATACGTCTGGCTGTAATTGCACCAACCATCGCTTGCTACGGCATGGTTGATCACAATGTCGGCGATCACACGTGCACCATTCTGATGGAAGGTGCTGACAAGTTCATCCAGTCTCTTCTTCGTTCCCAGATCGCTGTCCAGATTGCTGTAGTTGGTCGGCAGATAACCCATGCCGCCGGTCGATTTGCTCAACTGCGGCAGCCAGATCATATCGAACCACTGGCCCATCTCTACGGCACTTGAGCCGTTATTGCCGTTGATGTGGTCGATCCATTTGGTACGGCCGTACGTGGAAGTCGGCTTGGAACTGTCATAGCTGTCCCAGTAGAACGCCTGCAGCATCACGTCCGGACACTGCGCAGGAGCCGAACCTCCATAACCCGGCACAATAGGACCGCCACCGCTGATGTCCTGACCCTCACCGCAATTGGAACCGTTTCCGACATACAACTCGTCCTCCTGGTATTTGAGCTTGATGTAGAAATCATAGCAACCGTCCACGGTCACATTGTAGCGCTGATTGCCTGCATCATACGTAAACCCGGCTACCGAATAGGTGTTCAACGGCACTGCCCATGCGGCCTTGTTCTCCGCATCGTAGAGCTGGCAGTAATCGCCGCTCTTCACCTGCACGTGTGCCAAATACTGGGTAAAACCCTCAAACTCAGTAGTGTACTCGCCGGCAAAATACATCTTGCCGTTCACCAGAATACCGTAACTCGCTGCCTGCGACATGATGGCGCACAGCATTGCGAAAAATAATACAACTGTTTTTTTCATTACTATAGATTTTTTTAGATAAGCGTTTTTTTATTTCACGAGCAGGCCCTGCGCGTCATACACTTTCTCGCCCAATCGGATGAAGAGCTTGCCATTCATGATGAACTTCTCCGCCTTCAGCTCTTTCGCTTCGCTCTCTGCCTCTTCCATGCCTGTCGTCGGCAGCGGCGCCGTGCGGTTCACCCAGATCTCAAAGCTCTCGTTATGGCCTTCCTGCGTGCTGTAGTTGCTTGCCATGAGCTTGTAGTCCGGTCCGAAGCCCTGCTTGTTGGCCTTGTCACCCAGACAGAGGATCAAATAGCCGTACTTGCCGCCGACGGTAGCCTGATAACCGGTGGCCGTCGAGGTCTCGTCCCATACGCCGCTCTCCGAATGAACACCGGCTAACTTGCGCGCCTCGATCATCGGCTTGATGTCCGCTTTGTATTTCTTCCAGTGGGGATAGAACACGCAAGGCACACCCGGCATTGAGAGCAGGAATGCGTTCGCCTGCATCAGACGACCCTTCAAGGCAGGGGTCAACGAGTTGCCGCGACCGCCGAACTCATTATTGTTATCCGGACGGAGGAACCAGTCATGGCTCTCGATGAAGGTCACCGAGTGACGTCCGTCTCCGCGGCTCATGATGCAGTTGCCGCGCGGTTCGTCATACTTGCCGTTATAGTCCCAACCGGCGTAGGCATCAAACACATGCCACTTAAGGTCAAAATCCAGACCCATCAGGTTGCCGTTCGCGCCGTTGATACGGCCCTGGATCTCATCCGTACTGGCATAGCACTCCATGAAGGCGATATACGGACCGGCGGCTTTGTTGTAGTTGTCGTGGTGCCAGTTGTTGAAGCCGTCACCCTTGTCATAACGGAAACCGTCGTACTTCATCACATTGCGCATCCACTGCAGATAAGCCTTGAACATATTCTGCACCTCCGGCATATCGTGCGCCCAGTCGCGCGCGCCGTCCCAGTTCTCGCCGTCATCGTAACTGCCGGTCGCCTTGCCCCAGCAGGCACCCGAGCCTTCATTCTCTGCCGTCGGTTTGTTCCATTCGCCATTCACCTCATCGTTCTTGCAGATGAACGATGCATCCGGATGGAACACGCCGTACTCGCCGAAATCGAAGGTCGGGAAATCACACCAGGACGTATATCCCGTGCAGTGGTTGATCACGATGTCCGCCACCACCTTGGCGCCGGCGTTATGGAAAGCGGCAATCAGCGCTTCCAGTTCCGCACGCGTTCCCCAGTTCGAGTTCTGGTCGCTGTAGTTCTTCGGGTGATAACCCATACCATCACCGTTCGCGCTGGGCGGCAGCCAGATCAGGTCAAAATAACGGCCGATCTCGTCCGCCTGCGGCAGCAGGGTGGTCCATTTGGTATTGCCCAGATCCAACTTGTAGTCCTTGGTAGCACTCACGCCCGGCGCGTCATTGCTGTACGATTCGTTGAAGAAGGCCTGCATCATCACGTCCTCGCACTGGCCCGGCACCGCCGATGTATAGACACCATGCTTGGAGATAAATACCTCGTCCGCCTCATAGATGAACTTCAGATAGAAATCATAGGTACCGTCCGACGGCACCACGTACTGGTTGTTCTCGATCGGGAACTCAAAGCTCGTGGGAGCAAAGGTGGTCATGACCCATTTGGCATGCGAGCAAGTGTCATACAACTGGATCTTCTGCCCCTGGGTCAGCTCCACGTTGCGCAGCATATACTCCTTCCACTCGGTCTGCAACTCGTTGCGCACACCCGGATGATACACGCCGTCAATCAGCAGACCGTACGACTCGGGGCACGGAGGCGTCACTACGTACGGTTCGCCCGAACCGCAACCGGAACCGTTGCCGATATACAGCTCGTCCTCACCATACTTGAGCTTGATGTAGAAATCATAGCATCCGGTCACCGTCACGTCGTACTTGTTCCCGTTCAGCGCAAAACCTGCCACCGAATACGTGCTGAGCGGCACCGCCCATGCGGCATTGTTCTCCACGTCGCACAACTGGCAGTAATCGCCTGACGTAAGCTGCACGTGCGCCAGGTACTGGGTAAATCCTTCATACTCCCCTTCCTGTTTCTGTCCGGCAAAATACGTGTTGCCGTTCACCAGAATACCATAATTGGCGGCATTCACTCCCAACGTCAGCAGAGCTGACCAAATCATCAAAAATGTCTTTTTCATTGTATTTGTTTTCCTGTTACATCAAATATACTCTCTCCTACGCGGATAAACAGTTGCCCGTCCCGGAGGAACTTCTCGCCTTTGGCAGCGGACGGCTGCGCACTGACCTCTTCTATCCCCGCTCCATTCTCCAGAAATACCGTATAGTGGTCTCCGTTGGCAGCCATATAATAGCCGTCCGGCGTCTCCGTACTACGGTTCTTGCCCAGACGCAACACCGCTTTTCCACGATGACCCTGTACTATGGCCTCGTACTTATACTGCCCCGAAGTCTCGCTGATCACCTCCGACTCGCTGTGAATACCGGCTTTCTTGCGCAGCGCAATCAGCGCGTTTATTTCCTTCTTGTAGAACTGCCAGTGCGGCCAGAAGACACAAGGCACACCCGGAAGCATCAGGATGTACGCATAGGCTTGCAGTATATGCGCCTTGATGGTCGCATTCGACATGTTGCAACCCTCACCGGCAAACTGGTTATCGCCATATGCGTTTCCGCGCTCGAAGGTGTCATGGTTATCCACGAAGGTGACGGCATACTTGGCGCATCCCTTGCCGCGCAGACTGTTAGACGGATTCTTCAGCTTGCCGTACGAACCCTCCACGATACCTTTCAACTGGTACTTCATCGGGAAGTCAAAAATCATCGTGTTGGAGTCTGTCTGCTGCAGATGCGTCAACTGGCGGTCGATGCCCTCCCACAACTCCGATACGGAAAGGTAGGGCTGAGCCGCTTCGTTATACATGCTCAGATAGCGGCCATGGAAACCCAAGGTCATGTCATAGCGGAAACCGTCGTATTTCATCTCATTCAGCATCCAGCGCACATAGGCTTTCGCCCACTCCTGCACATACTCGCTCGTATGGTCAAGATCACGCGCACCGTCAAAATTGCTGCCCGTGTCGTTCGCGCCGCGCTCCGATGTATCGGCGCCGTAGCACGACGATTTGGAGTTCGTGAAACACTCGTCGCCGCGGCAGATATGCTTCTGCTCCAGCTGGAACTTACCGTAACCGCTGCCAAAATCATCCTGGAAAAAATTACACCACGTAGTGTACGTGCCGCGGTGGTTGATGACGATGTCCGCCAGCACTTTCGTATTACCGGCATGCAGAGCGGCAATCAGCTGGTTCAACTTGGTTTTGGTACCCCAGTCACTGTCCTGATTGTGCAGCTGCTTGTGGGTATAAC
>Ga0265298_10008395_pt1 | contig 12406 bp, 12 predicted proteins | sample AusTroGonzalo_MG_3_FD_193486 | JGI IMG/M metagenome (GOLD analysis project Ga0265298, IMG submission 193486) | Bovine rumen microbial communities from tropical cattle in Woodstock, Queensland, Australia - Gonzalo_01 | ecosystem: Host-associated > Mammals > Digestive system > Stomach > Rumen ... | reverse complement strand
TCGCCAGTTGTTCGTCGCTCACAACCCACCGGGGGGGGTATTTTAGACATATCGTGCCCTTGAAGAATCCGTCAATAAAGATGTCAAAGCGATGCTTTATCATGGCTTGCCTCCTTTCTGGCATCATGGACCAGTGCGGTCACCATCACGGCTGAAAGCGCAACCCAGATGATGTCCCACCACGCACCGTTGACAACAACGCCGTAGGCCTCAGTGAGACCGACGGCCCCGAACAGGGATGCGAACACCCTGTCGTAAACAACCATACCGTGTCTCATCGCCTGTTTTCCTTCCTCGTTTGGATGATACCGATGATAAGGCACACGAGGGCAACCACAAGGGCGATGCCGATGGGAATAAGGACGGGTGACCACACCCACCACCAAGACCAGTTGATGTAACCCGTCAGCTTCAGGACGGTGAACACTATGGAAAGTAGCATGAACACCGAAATGCCCGTGCTATATGTTTTAGAACTGTCTGACATAATAAAGAATTTTAAGGTGAATGATTTTGTTTTCTGTGGACCGGTGCGGCGTCAAAGCCGCACCGGGAAAGATTAATTAAATGCCGCAATCGCCCGCACAACGTAGCTGATGCCCTTGTAGAAGGTGCCGTTGCTGCTGGAGTAGAAACCAGGAAAGTACACGATCCAAGCGCTATATCTATTACACTCCGTAGAACTCCAGTAGTATTCATCCTCCCTGAGAGCATCGCCACCGGCTTCGACAAGGCATTTGTTGATTTGGTCCTTGTAGATCTGCATGAGCTTCAGTTGCTGGATGGAAGGCACGTTATGGTTTTTCATGGCCTCCTTCCATGTCATTAGCTTGCCGCCTTCTGCATCGTGCAGATCGACGATAAAGGCCATGTCAAGCGTCCTAACCAGAACGCCGTCGGCCTTGCCGTCCTTATCGTAATGGATTGAGACGGGCACGGGCTTTTCCTCACCGTCTTTACCCTTGTTGGGTTCCCAATGGAATGGGCAACCGCTTAAGTCTATCGGCTTTGGTTCTACGGAGCAGCCTTTTTTCTCCGTCGCATCGAGCTGACGATTCAACAGGTCGATGATGGTGTTTAACTGTTCTTCAATCATTGTAATTGGAATGTTGGGTTAGTATTGTAGATTCTTGCGTATTCAAGTATCACTGCCAAATACCATTCGCTGGTGTTCACTTCATAGCAGTTGAAGGCGGTGGAGTCGCACAGTTCCCAGAAGTCGGTCTCATCGACCACGTCGAGGACATAGTTTTCCATGACCTCATCGCCCCAGCAAACCTCATCGACAAAGATCTCGGATTGCTCTGCGTGCATCCTATTGGCTTCTGCGGTTGCGTCGGCCTCGCCTTTGTAGTAGGATAAAAAGGCGACCAGGTAGAGCGCCATGACCATTAGTACTGTGTGAAAGATTTTTTCCATGGCTTATTGTTTTTGGGTGTTAGACATTGCAACGGTGCCGGCCATGCTCATCTTCGCCTTGAAGCCGCTGCGCTTCCATTGCTTAATAAGGTTCTTTGCGTCCTCTTCGAAGTGCTGTGTAAAGTCGTCGAGGCTCTTCCACCTGCCGCCCGACCAGACAAGCAGGTAGTACAGTTTCACTTTCTTCATGGCCTATTCGTTTTATCCTTAACTCTCAATTGTACGGTATTTCTTTTCGTTGCTTTGTCAAGTGTTTCCTTGATGGTGTTTTTGTATGTTCCGGGAACCCAGCGCGGGAACTCGCCTCTTTCAAGAGAGGCTATTTCCTGCTGTATCCTTGCCTTTTTGGTTTCGATTTTTTCTGACTCTGTGCCAAAAAGATCATCAACGTAGACCTTGTTTTCAAGTCTTTTCAATTGCCCGCGAAGGTTTTTAAGCATCGGCTCCGTCTTCTTCTCGATGTAGTCCTTTCCGGCAAGGTAGCCGTCCGTGTTTTGCATGATCAGCAGCCTGACCTTGCGGTGCGGGTAATTCACCTTGACCAGTGCGGCAAGGTACTCGAAGTACCACCGCCAGCGGTACATCATCATCGTGGGGAAGTCGTAGCGGTAGTACACCACCTCTTCCACGTGGTTCTTGCAATCGCCCTCACCGTACAGCTCTATCTTGATAATGTAATTGTTCGGGTTCATTTGGCTGAAGGTATAGTTCCATTATTGAGTTAACCTATAAGTTTAATGAAGGCGTTGGCTGTCATGTGGTCCTCCATGTAGATGTCTGGCCACACGATCTTGACGGTGTTCGTCCATCTCCTCTTATAGGTGATGCGGAACGCCTTGACTTTCTTCGCCAGCTTCCAGTTGGCGTGTTTCGTCTTTAAGTACTCCATCAGTTTCTCGACCTGCCTTTCCGTGAGCTTCACGGCTTCCAGACCGAGATCCTTGTGTCTGAGGTTCGGGACATCCAGTCCCAACACCCTCTTGGTAAGTTCAGTATTCATAAGCAATGTGTTGGTGTCAAAAAAATGAAGGGGGAAAGAACTGCCCAACCCCCTTCTGCGCAATAAGATGTATAAAGTTGCGGGGCCTGTTGTGGTCAGGCCGAGGAACGGCTCGCCATGATGGGCTCGAACCATCGACCTACGGATTTGAGGTCCGTTGCTCTACCAACTGAGCTAATGGCGAAATAAGTTAAATACAGAGTTAAGTGCATCTTCTCCGAGGGACCGCCATCGGCTTGCCGCCGCAGGTTACTCCTGTCTCTCCGCTTCGCTGCGTTCTTCTCTGCCGCCTTCTGGAAGCTACGGCGAACCGTCCATCCTACCAGCGTGCCGATTCTCACGGCCGGGCTCGCTATTTTCGATGATCCTCAGGGTCAAGCCAACTTCCTGTGGCATCGTTCGGATTTCTTTCTTACCTTTGCAGCGTCTTTTGTTTTAAAGACAGCGGCCGATTGAATTGAAATCCGTTTGCAAATATACAGCTTTAACTGTTACTTTGACAGGTATAATTGTTATTGACATGAAAAAATTTTGTAAATCACTGGTTTATAGGTAAATAACCAATGAAATTTATAATAAATCTAAATAAGCTTGCTTTATGGATAATGGAATTATCGAACGTATTTCATTGATTATCAAGAAATACAATCTTACCGAAAGGCAATTTGCCATTAAGATTGGTAAGAAGCAACAGTCGGTTAACGCTATGCTCAAAAAGGCGAATTCCGACCTGATGATGACAACTGTAATTGATATTCTTCGGGCCTTCCCCGAGGTCAGCACCGACTGGCTGGTTATGGGAGATGGAGACATGCTCAAAGTTGCTTCCACTGGAAATGAAGCCACCATGCTCTCCATGCTGGAGAAACAGCTGGACTATCTTACCGAAGAGAACTCCCGTCTCATGACCTTGGTCGAGGTTCACGCCGGTATCAATTCCACTGTTAAAAAAGAGAAGGCTGCAGGATAGTCAACATGAACGAGTGGAGGAAGTACTCAAATGAATAGAAACGTGAAACGATACGTGGTGTTTGCCATCGTCGCCGCAATGGCATGGGCGATTACCCATGCCGCAATGGTGTACTTCTCAGAGGATGTCTATTGCACTCCAACCGAGAAACCTGACTCATATATGTACCACAAGAGCGTCACCTGTCCCGTCGTAAAACAAAACAGGTTCAAAATACATATGCCAGAAGGCGAGATAAACACTCTTGCCAGCAAGAAAAGCCGCAAGGAACAGAAGGAAAGCTGCATGTGCTGGCATTGCTCTACCAAGCCCATCGTCATCGACGGGTTTGTGGTGATCGCCCTCGCCGGGCTCCTTGCAGTCGTAGAAATGGGCCAATTCTCGGGCCAAAAGAAAAAAGAAAACTCCTAACTCATTGATATTCAGTTAGGAGTTTCAATACTGGTGAACCCGCAGGGAATATTCTATGGAAAGTAATTAACTTTTTTGAACTGTCTATCTTACTGAAAATCAATACTTTATTATTTCATAGGTTTTCACAAGTTTTTATAAGTTTTCGTACTTTTGGGCCAATTATGGGCCAATTTTCATATCTTTGCACCTGCAAATCTAAATGGGCTTATGAAAATGACTTACACGCTCTCAAAGAAGGGCAAGAAGATCTCCGACCGCATCATCGTGTTCGAGATTCTCGCACGGCTGCACAGCGGCTCCATCAACCAACGGGCACACACGCACGTCCATGTTCCGAAATCATACACCGACCGCAACGGCAACACCAAGCAGATATGGAAGGACGGACAGTTGACGGTGCCTAGGAGCATCGCATACTCCGACGATGAGCAGGTCCAACTGAAAAAGATCCTCGACGACGCCAAAACAAGGCTCCTGGCGATGGAAAAGGACGTGACCGAAGCAACCGACCGACTTGCGATGGAAAACGGCACCATGGCCGCTACATGGCTCCAAGAGGTCATCGACGGCAAGGTGACAGCCAAGGCGATCCCGGCAACACAACGCCTCTGCGACATCTATACGGATTATGTCCACGACGTCCGCCTGAGAGTGTCACCCAACACACGCAGGCAATACGAATCGAACGTGAACAACCTAAAAAGGTTCGAGAAGCACACCGGCCAGACACTCACCCTCGACGGACTCACACAGGACATCCTCAGCGACTTCGAGGCGTTCCTGATAGCGGAACTCGGCAACTCGCAGAACTCAGCGTCCCGACGCATGAAAAGGCTCCGATCCTTCATCCGCTGGGCCAACGGCCTCAACCATGACTGGCCGATAGAACCCCTGACGCACAACAACCCGTTCGAGCACTACCGCATCCGTGAGGAGCAATACGGCACACCGTTCTACCTCACCATCGAGGAGCGCAACAGGCTCGAAGCCTTCGAGCTGCCGCCCAGGCTGGCCCGACAACGTGACATCTTCATCTTCCAGTGCCTCATCGGTTGCCGTGTGTCCGACCTCTGGTCCATGACAAAGAACGACATCGTAAGCGGAGCTATCGAGTACATCCCCCGTAAGACGATGGACGAACGGCCCGTCACAATCCGTGTCCCGCTCAACAGCAGGGCCATGGCCATCGTAGAACGCTACATGGACAACGGCGACCGCCGACTGTTCCCCTTCGTCTCACAACAACAGTACAATGAGGGCATCAAGGCGATGCTCACCGCCGCCGGCATAACGAGGATGGTGACGATCCTCGACCCAAAGACCAGACAGGAAACGAAACGGCCTATCAATGAAGTCGCATCATCGCACATGGCCAGACGCACGTTCATCGGCAATCTCTATAAGCAAGTCAAAGATCCCAACCTCGTTGGCAAGCTCAGCGGACACACCGAAGGCTCCAGGTCATTCGCCCGCTACCGTGACATCGACGATGATATGGCCCAAGAGCTGGTCAACATGCTTGAATAAGCACCGACCAAGTGAGCGACCAAGTGACAACACCATCGGAAACCCAATAAATAAATGTGTTTCCGAAGATGCAAAAACAAAAAGCGACCAAGTAAACGACCAACCACCGACCAAGTAAAAGGCCAACAAGCGACCAAGTATGAAGCCCAATAGATACTGGCGTTTCGGAAGATGCCGATTTAGAAAACGGCCAATGAAACGACCAACCGAGCAAGAAAAAAGAAAAATTCCCCCCTTAAACCCCCTTATAAAGAAATAAAGAACTCGAGAAGAATAATAACCTCCTATATATCCCCCTTTCCGAGGTGTGAAAAGATTTCATCATCTACCGACTTCCGAAAGAAGAATACAGTCATCTACCAGCTCTCTCGTGCGCGTTATATAATATAGCTTCGGTAGGGTAGAGCCTACCGAATTACCACACCAACGACGGCCATTTCAGTAACTGACTGATAGACAGAGTAGCAACGAGACTGATCAAGTCATCTGGTGGCAGTCGCAACGTAGCCCACCATCTCTCTATGAGAGACTGATGGGGATTGGCGTCAGCCAATGGCAAAACCTCACCTATCATTTGTTTGCGGCCATCGGTGGCGCAAAATGCTGACAATCAACGAAATAACCTATTCCGCAATATAATAACGATTATGTTAAATTCCACCTGCTTAGTCGAAAAGATTTCACACTCCACAATATCAGGCAGTTAGCCCCTCCCCTACCCCACCGATAGGGCAGGGGAGAGGCGACCACAAGGATGGGGGTGCGGGGGTGGAACGATACGCGCCCATGTATCGAACATATATATGAATCTCTGTGAGCCAGCAGTTTTATTTTGTTTTTGCCAATGCTTTGAAGAAAATAAAATACTGACAATCAACAATTTGTGTTTAAGTTGGATTTCCTGTGAAGATAAAATGGCGGGATTTTATTTGTTTTTTGCCACCAAAAAGAAGAAAGAGGCCCCAAGGAGGGGGTGCCCCCATTTGAAAGTAGTACCTTGACTGGCGGCGCGGGATATATATTTTTTTGAAAACACATGGCGAGAAACTGACTGTGCAGCTCTCGCCATGGTCCCCTATGAGATGAGCAGGGTTACTTCCAGGCTTTCTGGTAGGCTATTTCGTCGTTCATCAGATCGACGGTTTCTTTGAAGTTCGGGTCTGTTGTCGCTGCGATGCAGCCGTTGAGGAACCCGTTGACAAATGCTGTCCGTGCGACGGTTATCCAGTCCATGTTCTTGTATTGCTCGTAGTCTCTTTGCATGACCTGGAGAATGCCGTTGAACGACTTGAAGGCGGCTGTGAACAGTTCTCTTCTGGTGAACGGATCTACGTCGAATGTTTTTTCTTCCATGGTGCAAAGATACGATTATTATCCGAAGTTGCGATGCGTTTGTGACTTTTTACGAGGGGCGATTGTTGTTTGTTGTGTTTTTTTGCATAATCCAAAAAATGAACAGACATGTTTTTGACAGCAGCAGCGATAGCGAGCCTTGCGGCGGCGGCGATAAACGGCGGGATCAGCCTTTATGCGAACCAGCAGTCGCAGAACGCTATGAACGAATACAGGAATTCATTGGCGGCTGATAGGGCCAAGGCGTCGCAGAAGGAGGAATACCTTGAGAACGTTGACCCGTTGCACACGAAGAGTGGCAGTGCGTTGAGTACGGACATGGCCGAGAAGCTTCGTGAGCAGAGCGAGGCGGCGGCTGGCCGTACGGCTGTGATGGGTGGCAGCGGCCACAATGCGGCGGCGACGAAGGATGTCAATTCGAGGTTGATGGCCGAGTACCAGCGCAGTTTGATAAGGCAGCATGAGATGAGCATCGTGCCGCAGCTCAACTATTACCGTAGCCGTTACGATGCGGCCAACAGTGCGCTTGAGAAGGCCGATTACGACCAGAGTGTTGCGAACATCAACGCTGCGTCGCAGGCGGCACAGGGCATGGTGAACGCTGTTGCGGCTGGTGCTCAGACCACCGAGACGCCTTCTGCGCCTGGCAACGGTACGAAGCCGGGCAATGTTCCTCCGGCTGGTGGTCCTGACCTGAGCGTGTTGACTGGCAACGCTGGCAACGGTGGCGTGTCTGGCAATCCATTGATTCAAGATAACCTTTACTACGGATAAGCCATGGAAGAGAAAGACGAAACCCAGCAGCAGCCGAAGCTCGACCTGCCGAAATACGAGGCTCCGAAGGGAGACTATGAGGAGTGGTCGAAGGCTTTTGACCAGATAAGGATGCAGCAGGCCCAGCGGCTTGACCCGCAGCGGCAGGCCGAGGAGGATGCGAGGATCCAGAGGGGGAGAAACTTCTGGACTGGTGCCAATTTGTTTGCCAATGTCGTTGCCAACGCCATCAACGCCTATGGCACCGCCAATGGTGCGCCCAACATGAAGTGGGACAACGAGGCCCAGAAGAGCATGTTTGACCGCTGGCAAGAGGCCGACAAGCAGTTGAAGGCTGACAGGAAGGCTGCGCAGGACCGTTACGATGAGCTTGCGTTGCAGGATGCCAAGTGGAAGGCCGCTTTGGGTCAGCAGCAGCACGCCGATGAGGTTTCTGCCTACGATAAGAACTACCAGAATGCCGTTGCCACCGCCACTGCGGAGTTCAATGCCGACCGTGAGGATGAGAGGGAGCACAGAAGGAACGAGCATGATGACCAAGTGAGGCAGCAGCAACAGCAGTTCCAGGCTGGAGAGGCCGCAAAGCAGCGCAATTTCACCGCTTCGCAGAACAGGGAGAGCCGCCAGCATCAGGAACAGATGTTGGAGACCCGTACGCAGATGTCGAAGGGCTACAACAAGGGCACCAAGACCATCCGTATCGGCAACACCGACTTCAAGGCCGAGACCGAGGCCGAGGCTGACAGCAACATCGCCCAGGTTTACGGCATGGTGCTGGCTGCGTACAACAAAGCTCAGACCAACGAATACCAAAAAGTACCCTTTGATGGCAAGCCGGAGACCGAATACAGCTTCATCAACGCCCATATCAACCAACTTTATGCGTCTGACCCGGACTTCAAGGCCCAATATGACGCATTTGTGAGGGACCACGCCCGTTCTGTTGACACAAATCATCCGAGCGGAGGTCAGCAACAGCAACAACAAACCCAAACACCACCTTCAGGACACGTAAGATAAAACCACCATGGAAGAAAAAGACTGGTCACAGATACTTGCTGACTTTTCAGCGACGAAAGAAGCAAAACCCAATTTGTCACAGGCAGAATGGCTGCAGAAGTTTCCCGAGTTCGGGAACGACCCGACGTTGTTGCAGGCGGCTTTTGACTACGATGAGACGGTCAGATCGGGCAAATACCCCAATCAGGACGAACTTCGGAGCAAATTCCCCGAGTTCTGGCCCGCTCCTGCCCGTGTCGATGTCTCAGATGTCGAGCAGGCGGCTCAGAACGACACCCCGGTAGCCGAACAGGCCGAAATTCCCACTGTCACCATGCCAGAGGTGGAGCAGCCGCAACAATCTCAACAACCGCAGCATTTTGTCGGCAATGTCGGTATGCCTGAGAGTCCAGAGATGGAGAATGGCAGGTTTGCGGGTACCGAAAGACAGCCCGAATTTGTCATCCCGACGGAATATACGAGGGAAAACTATGCAGCTGTGATGCGCAGGGCTGCGGAATTGAACGCCCAGCTCGAAAAGAACGGCGAGGAATCGCAGATTTTGGCACAAGGCGGCACGATGGTTTACGGCGATAAGCTTGATGAGCTTGCGGAGCAGTCAAGGGCCATCAACAGGGAGTTGGCGGCTCTTGGGAAGTTTGTCGAAGAGTGGTCAAAGACCGAGGAGGCCCAGGTTTACTTCAATGAGTTGAACGACAGAGTGAACCAGCTTCAGAGCGTGATCGACCAGAACAACAAATCGAACTTCTGGACCCGCCTTGCCGAGGTTTCCATGGCAAGCGAACCCGGAGTGATGGCCACGGAGCAGGGCAGACAGTCTGTTTCCATGATGCAGGAGGTCAACGAAGGCGGTTATGACTACAAAGCCGCCAAAAACGAGCTTCGCAACGCAAGAAACCAGCTTAGACTGGAGAGGATGCGTCAAAATGGGGAGATGACCGGCCTTGCCTTCCTGCGTGGTCTTGAGACCGCCAACTATTATGAGCTCATCCCGTTTGAGGGATTGACCGATGCCACCGCCATTCTCGTGGCCGCACGTGACCTAAAGAACGGTCAGGAGCTTTCGGACTCCCAAAAGGCCCTCTTGCAGGCCATGCAGCTCAGGGCAGAGGTCGATTTCAACTACCAGGGCAACAATACCGTCTGGGAGCGTGTCGGACAGAGCGCACCGGAGCAGCTTGCCTTCACGTTGCAGTTTGTCCTCGGTGCAGGTTTGACGGGTGCCACCGCCACCGGCGAGAGGGTTGCGGCCAAGGAGGCGGAGAGAGCCGCCATAAGATACGCAAGGAAGGGCGTGAACAGCAGTGCGAGACGTTTTGTCGGCGGTACCGTGCTTCCAAAGCTGGAAGGCATGGCCGTCGGTGCCACCATACAGACCTTCGCCAATCCGTTGAGTTTGGCAGACATAGCAGAGGACTTCGAGAGACGCTATGCTGGCGACATCTATTATGACAATGAGGGTAACCTGCATGTCTTTGACAACAACCGCAGCGCAGGACAGGCCGCATATCAGGCCATTGCGTCCGCATGGATAGAGAACTTCACCGAATATGCCGGTGAGAACATCACCAAGAGTTTCAAGCTGGCAGACAGCAAGATGTTCGACCTTGCAGGGAAGTTCGACAACGTGATGAAGCGCACTGGAGCCAGCAGGATTGCCGATGTGTTTGCCATCCCGAAGGAGTTGGGACACCTGACGCAGATAGGATCGGCCCCCGAGGAGTTCCTCGAAGAGGAGTTGGGCAGTGTGATGAACGCCTTGTTTGCCACCGATGCCCAGCGTGGCGAGTCGTATGGCGACGCATTCAAGCGCACCATCGGACAGTCGTTCAGCGGCGAACAGCAGCTTGAGACCTTGTTGAGCGTCACCATCACTAGCATGTTGCTTGGTGGTGGCGGCAACGCAGTGAACGCCGTCGGCAACGCCGACTATCGCAGACAGGTCAACCGTTCCGTTGAGAAGTCGAGAGCATTGCTTGATCACGTCAATATCGACGTCGATGAGCTTGACAGCCAGATTGACAACGGCCAGATCAGCGACATCGCACAATGGCTGAAGGAACAGTCCGACGCCAATGGCTGGAGCCAGGACGAACAGGGTGCGGCCGTGAGCTATGTGCTCAACAGGGCACGTCAGATCGGCATGAAGCACAACGATGACACCGCCATTGCCGAGGCACAGGAACAGATGCGCCAGCAGGCGCAGGACATGGCCAACCGCTGGGACGGCCAGATATACAACGCCACTTGGAAGGATGGGAACGGACAGGAGCAGCCTGTTACCATCGTCAACGGCCGTGTCCACTATACCACAAGAGAGAACGGCACCGTACATTTCGACCCGTACACCTCCAGCGGCATGGTGGCCATCCGTCTGTCGGACGGCACGAAGAAACAGGTACCGGCGAGAGACATCACAGGTATTCAGTCCGTCATGTCAGTTGATGAACAGCTCCAGTCGCAGGAGCAGACCATTCCTCAGATGATGCGCAGCCAGTTCGAGCAGGAAGGGTTGGCCATTCCGACCGTTGAAAGCGTATGGGGTGGCAGTTTCGTAGCAGGACAGACCCAGCTCGAAAACGGCATGTACACCTATATCGGACAGGATTCGGAGGGAAGATACGCCTTCCAGAACAACGACCCGAAGAGCAGCAAGGACATGCCGATTCTCTACATGACGGAGCGTCAGTTGGTGGAATACGGCCTTTCGCTCAACATTCAGTCTGCCGAAGATCAGAGGAGACAGGAGGCGCAGGAGGCCTTGGACTTCATGCAGCTTCTCGACGGCATCCGTCAGGAGGCCAGCGAGAGCCAGCAATGGGACCTTGTGAAAGCCTATGCCGAGAGAGCCGTTGAGTTCGACGAAGCCGGTCAGGTGTCGCCCGACACCGACCCCCGTGTGTATGCCCCATATCTCCTCGCATGTGCCGAAGGCTCGTATGAGAACGCCATCAGCGGCATCGACCAGAGCGTTGCCGCCTTGATCTCTGCACAGAGCCAGCAGGCGCAGGGCACCGACATTTCCACCGACCCAGGGTTCAACGCAGAGACCCATGCCGACATGGAACACCTCGACGAACGCACCGCAAGGCTCGTTGAGTTCTACACCAAGACCCGTGAGGCACTTATTGAGATGCAGCAGGGCCAGCAAGAGGCGATGGAAGAGTCCGTTGCCGAAACTCCTGTGTCGCAGATGGGAATCGACCAGGCTTTTCCCGTGACATGGAACGGCCAGCAGGCCGAAGCCGTTGTCACCGGTATTGATGCAGACCGCAGAAGGGTTGTCACCGTCCGTGACATGGAAGGCAACGACATCGAGAGCGGCATTGATGACATGAGCGATGAGCAATGGGAGGCCGTGAGGGTCAAACCGCAACCGGAAATCCAGTCACAGCCTGAAATCGAACAGCAAAACGGAGAAATCGAACAAAACCAGGCAGAAATTGAACAGAATTCCGGTGAAATTGAACAAAACAGCCCGGAAATTTCCCAAAACACAGAAGAAATTTCCCAAAACCAGCAGGAAGTTGAACAGCCGGAAGCACAAAAATCACCTGCCGAGCAGACTTACGACGGACTTGTGCAGAAATTCGGCGAAAAGGCTGGCCACAAGGTTGATGTGACTGTCGATGACAGGGCAAAGACCCTCGAAAAGGCAAAGAAAGCCCTTGAGAAAGCCCAGCAGGAATACGACGACGCTCCCATAGGAAAGGAGGAGAAGGCAGAAAAGGCCCTCCAGAAAGCCCGTGAGGAATACGAAGCCGCATTGTCCGACAAACAGCAGTGGGACGAGGTGAAATCCATCCGCGACCGCATCGCAGCCGAGCAGATTGCGGAAAAGCAAGCCGCCGAAGAGGAGCGCAGACAACAGGCATTGGCCGAGGAAGAGGAGAGAAAGGCAGATGAAGCCCGCAAGGCGGAGGAAAGAG
>Ga0265298_10008393_pt1 | contig 12411 bp, 10 predicted proteins | sample AusTroGonzalo_MG_3_FD_193486 | JGI IMG/M metagenome (GOLD analysis project Ga0265298, IMG submission 193486) | Bovine rumen microbial communities from tropical cattle in Woodstock, Queensland, Australia - Gonzalo_01 | ecosystem: Host-associated > Mammals > Digestive system > Stomach > Rumen ... | reverse complement strand
CAAGGACACAGCACATGCCATATTATCCCGAGAGACCGGATCAAACCGGAAAGGAAAACCAGCAGAAGCGCAGGACGGAGAAGCGAAAGATGATTCTCCGCCTGTCCCTGGCTGCCGTTTCGTGCGTCCTGATCGTATACGGCGCGGTGCGCCTGATCGGCTACCGGTCGGAACTGGATGCGTCCCGGCAGACCAGCCGGGAGCTGCAGCAGATCAACAGCCAGCAGGTGACGGAGACGGTTCCGCCGTCCGTGTCACCGGCGGTGATCACGCAGGCGCCTCCGGCTGAGGTGACCCAGCCGTCTCCGGCGGAAGTGACGCCGCTGCCGGAAAAGGAAGCGGACAGCACAAAACTGCTCCCCGTGCAGTATCCGAACAATCCGGAGCTGAAGATGTCCGACCGGTTCAAGGCGCTGCGGAAAAAAGGAAAGTATATTGTCGGGTGGATTCAGCTGGACGGGGTGGACGAGGCGGTTGCGCGGAGCGACAACACATTTTTCCTGAACCACGATGCAACCGGGAAGAAAAACAGCAACGGTGCCATCTTCCTGGATGAGGGTGTCACCCTGACAACACGGCCGTATACCCTGATCCTGTACGGACATAACATGAAAAGCGGGAATATGTTCGGCAGGCTGAAGAAGTACAAGGAAAGCTCGTATTTCTACAAAAACCGGATCATCACCTTTGACACGATGTACGAGGACGGAAAGTATGAGGTTTTCGCCGTGGCGGAAATCAATACGGTTCCGGGCACTGCCTTCTGGTATGACGTATACGCGCTGATGACGGATAACCGGGCGGACCGGGAGGACGCGATCCGGACGCTGGAGCAGCGGTCTTTTGTCCGCAGCACGGTGGATGTGCAGGCGGACGATCAGCTCCTGCTGCTGGTGACCTGCCTGGACGGGGACGCGGAGCGGCTGGTGGTGGCCGCGCGAAGGCTGCGCGAAGGAGAAACATAAAAACTAAATTTTGCAATTCACTTTTACAATATGATATGATACAGGGTACGCGAAAGAAACGGGAGGAGGGGATTCCATGCGGAAGGCGGCCCTGCGGGCTGTTGCGCTGATGGCAGCTTTGCTGCTGCCGGCGGGAGCCATGGCCGGCGGAACCTGGATGACGGTGACAGACCGCCCCTCCGAAGCACAGCAGCTGATGCCTCCCACCGAATACACGGGGGAGATTACAGTCACCTTCCTGGGGGACTGCACCCTGGGAGAGGATACAAAGAAGATTCCGAAACGGCTGGGATTCGCACGGCGGATCGCGGACAACGGGACGGATTTCCCCTTCCGGGAGCTGGTACGGCTGACGGGGGAGGACGACCTGACGGTAGGAAACCTGGAAGGCGTGCTGTCGGACCGGAACCTGGAAAACTCCCGGGCAAAGAAGCAGTATAACTTCATCGGGAAGGCCGGATACACGGAAGTGCTGAAGAGCGGATCGGTGGAGTGCGTGACACTGGCAAACAACCATACGATGGACTTCGGCAAGGCGGGATACGCCGACACGAAAGAGGCGCTGGAAACCGCCGGAATCTGTTGGTTCGACGCGGATAAGCCGGCGATATGGGAAAGTGACGACGGGCTGAAGATCGGCTTCATCGGGGTGGCGATGTCCCTGTCCGGAAGCAAGCGGAGCGCCTACCAGAAGCAGGCAAAACTGCTGAAGGAATACGGATGCAGCGCGATTGTCACCGTGATGCACGCCGGGACAGAATACGAATATGAGCCGCCGGACTCCTACCAGAAGCAGATCACCAAAGAGGCGGTGAAGGTTTCCGACCTGATCATCGGGCATCATCCCCATGTGGTGCAGGGATACAACGTGCTGGACGGGGTGCCGGTGGTCTACAGTCTGGGGAACTGCGTATTCGGCGGCAACACGAAGCCGCGGGATATGGATGCGATGGTGGTGCAGGCGGTGCTGCACTTCACGGAGGGCCAGCTGGAAAAGATCGACCTGCATTTCTATCCGATCTATGTGACCAGCGACCGTAACTACAACAACTACTCGCCCCGGTTCCTGACGGGAAAGGACGCGGAGCGGGTGCTGAACAAGCTGAAGAAGTCCACGGGGAACGATCCGGGAGAATGGAACGAGGAAACCGGAGCGGTGGTATCTTTTGAGGTGAAGGGACAGTAAACCAATGAATGCGATGACGAAAAAAGCGATCTCCGTGGCATGGCCTGCCATGACGGAAAGCTTTTTTGTGACGCTGGCCGGCATGATCGATACGATGATGGTGGCGGAGATGGGCAGCTACGCCGTGGCAGCGGTAGGCCTGACCAACCAGCCGAAATTCATCGGACTGACGATCTTCTTCGGCATCAACGTGGCGGTATCCGCGCTGATAGCCCGGCGGCGGGGAGAAGACCGGCGGGAAAGCGCCCATGAGATCCTGCTGACAGCCACGGCGCTGACGGTCGTGCTCTGTGCGATCATCACGGTGCTGTGCGTGGTTTTCGCGCCGCAGATTATGGAGCTGGCCGGGAGCAACGAGGATACCCACGAGGCTGCGGTGGAGTATTTCCAGATCATCATGGGCGGCATGTTCTTCAACGTGCTGACGATGATCATCAACGCGGCGCAGCGGGGAAGCGGGAATACCCGGATCTCCATGACCACGAACCTGACCAGCAGTATCGTGAACGTAATCTTCAACTACCTGCTGATCGGCGGCCACCTGGGATTCCCGGCGCTGGGAATCCGGGGCGCGGCCATTGCCACGGTACTGGGCACGGTGGTGTCCGCCGGAATGGCGGTGCATTCCCTGTTCCGGAAGAGCAGCTATGTGCGGATTCCGGACATGATCCGGCAGAAGATCCGCATCACGCGGGAAAGCATGAAATCCATCTGGGGACTGACCTACACTTCTTCCCTGGAGAACATCGCGATGCGGGTCGGATTCCTGGCGACGGCACTGCTGGCGGCGCGGCTGGGAACGGACGAGTTCGCAGCGCACAATATCGGAATGAACCTGCTGGGCCTGGGCTTCTCCTTCGCGGACGGAATGCAGGTGGCCGCGGTGGCACTGACCGGACGGGCACTGGGCGAAGGCAACAAGGAGGAAGCAAAGGCTTACGGCGGCATCTGCCAGCGGATCGGGTTCCTGATTTCCGTCGCGCTGGCCCTGCTGTTGCTGGTGGGCGGCAGGTGGTACTACAGCCTGTACTTTACGGAAGCGCACATCCTGGACATGGGGGTGACCATCACCCGGTATGTGATGTTCATTGTGCTGCTGCAGATTTCCCAGATCATCTACACCGGATGCCTGCGGGCAGCCGGGGATGTGAAGTATACACTGGTCGGTGCGCTGATCAGCGTGACGCTGATCCGGACGTTAGTGACGGTGCTGCTGGTGCTGGTGTTCAACCTGGGACTGCACGGCATCTGGATCGGCGTGATGAGCGACCAGCTGTCGCGGTTTACACTGATGCGGACCCGGTTCCGGAAAGGGAAATGGGTGGACATCAAGATTTAGTTTTTGGATTTTCAGTTATCAGTTTTTAGCTTTTTGTTTTGGAGGAATGATTATGAGCATGACGGAGAGGCCGGAGGTTTCCCTGCTGCCGGACGGCGGGAAATACTGGACGCACGAGTTTGACAACTTCAGTGTAATGGTCTACGTACCGGTGGGAGATCCCCGGGCGGATGTCATTAACTTTGGTTTCAAGGCGCCGTATCTGCTGGTTTTCGGGGATCCGGAACGCTCCATCGTCAACGCGGTGGAATTCGCGGAACGGCGGGGACTGGCGGATATTGCCCGGAGTCATTCCTCCTCCGTGGTTTACGTGATTCCGAAGTGCGAAGGCGGATGGGACTGCGCGCCGGAGACCCTTTACCAGGAGGTCGTGGCGGAAAGCAAAATCGGCCAGTACTATGAAGACGGATATGTGATCAACTATAAGTTCCGGACGAAGGAATTCACCGGATGCAGCATCCGCGGCGCGGTGTTCCGGATCATGCTGTACGGCGTGGGAAAGGCCGCGGACTACATCGCGAGGAACTGCCTGAAGACCCTGGAGGGAGAATACCTGTGGGGCCCCGGGGAAATCACGCCCATGGCGGTCACCATGGAAGGGCTGACCGTTGTGCCGCGGCCGGAGCGGCATGACATTCCGGTCATCTCCGTCGGGAACAGCGGCGAGGTGAATGAAGCCCTGCGGATCACCTGCGACCAGCTGCTGATTCGGGATGAGGCGGATTACCGGGCGGACTACGAGGAATGCTGGAAGCGGATGAAACGCTGGTGCGGCGTGCTGAGCCGGGAAGAAGACCCGGAAGAGCTGGGCATGGCGGAGGAAGCCTGCATCACCGAAGTGACCACTTCACCGGACAACCGGGGAGACGATGCAGGGACCGCGCGCCACAGGATTGGTTACCTGGCGTATTATCCGAAGGACGCGGAGGGTCCGCTGCCGCTGGTGCTGGTCTTCCACGGGGGCGGGGATTCCGCCTTCCACATTGCCTGGGTATCCGGCTGGTGGCGGGTGGCCATGCGGAACCGGTTCCTGCTGGTCTGCGTGGAGAATCACCTGAACAGCACCGCCACGGAAATGATGGAGTTCATCGGGCAGCTGAAGGAGAAGTACAACATCGACAGCCGCCGGATTTACGCGTCCGGGTTCTCCATGGGCGGATGCAAGAGCTGGGACCTTTACCAGGAATATCCGGAAGCGTTCTCCGCGCTGGCGCCGATGGACGCCACATTCCCGGTGGGGCAGAACGTTTACGGAGAGCCGAGCCCGAAGGAGATCAACCGGAACCATCCTGTGCCGGTGTTCTATTCCGCCGGGGAAAAGACACCCCTCCCGGAGATGCCCTGCCAGGAGATCAAGTGCATGGAGCGGGCCCAGTACCTGTTCCAGGTCAACAAGGTGATGAAGAATTACGACCTGAGCTTCGAAGACCGGGAGAACTGGCCGGAGAAATACTGGGGCGTGCCGGGTGACCGGATTGAAAAGATTCCGGATCCTTCCCGGGACGCGGTGCTGACGCTGCACTATTACAACAGTACGGACGGGATCTGCCGGACGGTGTTCGGCGGGGTGGACAACCAGGGGCATGAGTGCAGGGAGCACACATGCGAACAGGCATGGCAGTTCATGAAGAATTTTGTCCTGCCGGAATAAGCGAAAGAAAAAGTTGCTTTTGGCAAACAGATGTGATAAAATCCATCCGATTACGCACCTTTTCTCTGCAACCGCTTGTGCCGCTTGCGCGGTGGCCGGTTGCGAAGGAGAAAGGGGTGGAAAATAACAAGGAGGGAACCCCAAATGGCAGTCATTTCCATGAAACAGCTCCTGGAAGCCGGCGTACACTTCGGTCATCAGACCCGCCGGTGGAACCCGAAGATGGCGCAGTACATCTTCACTGAACGCAACGGCATCTACATCATCGACCTGCAGAAGACCGTCCGCAAGGTTGACGAAGCGTACGCGTTCATCCGCGACGTCGCGATGGAAGGCAAGAGCATCCTGTTCGTCGGCACCAAGAAGCAGGCGCAGGAATCCATCGAGAGCGAAGCAAAGCGCTGCAACATGTTCTACGTGAACAACCGCTGGCTGGGCGGCATGCTGACCAACTTCAAGACGATCCGCACCCGTATTGACCGGCTGAACCAGATCGACAAGATGGAGCAGAGCGGCCAGTTCGACGTCCTGCCCAAGAAGGAAGTTATCAAGCTGATCCATGAGCGCGAAAAGCTGCAGACCAACCTGGGCGGCATCCGCGAAATGAAGAAGCTCCCCGGCGCCCTGTTCGTTGTGGACCCCCGCAAAGAGCACATCGCCGTGACCGAAGCCCGCATCCTGGGCATCCCGATCGTCGGTATCGTTGATACCAACTGCGATCCGGACGAAATCGACTATGTCATCCCCGGCAACGATGATGCCATCCGCGCCGTGAAACTGATCGCCGGCAAGCTGGCCGATGCTGTGCTGGAAGGCAAGCAGGGCGAGCAGACGGAAGAAGCCGCGGAAGTGGCTGCTGAAGAAGCTCCCGCCGAAGTGGAAGCTCCCGCTGCCGAATAATTCAGTGATAATAACCAATTGATTTGAAAGGATGATTCAAGATGGCAGATATCACCTCTGCAATGGTTAAAGAACTGCGCGAGCGCACCAGCGCCGGCATGATGGACTGCAAAAAGGCTCTGGTTGAGAGCGATGGCGATATGGAAAAGGCCATTGAATGGCTGCGTGAAAAGGGACTGAGCCAGGCCGCCAAGAAGGCCAGCCGCATCGCTGCGGAAGGCGTGGTCGCCCAGTATGTGAGCGAAGACGGAAAGATCGGCGCGATCGTCGAAGTCAACTGCGAAACCGACTTCGTCGCCAAGACCGACAACTTCATCGGTTTTGCCAACAAGGTAGCCAAGCAGGTTGCCCTGGCGAACCCCGCTGATGTGGACGCCCTGATGGCCCAGGCCTTCGTGGACGACAGCAGCAAGACCATCTCCGACCTGGTCAGCGACGCCACCGTCGCGATCGGTGAGAAGATCAGCATCCGCCGCTTCAGCCGCTATGAGACCACCGGTGTGGTTTCCACCTACATCCACCTGGGCGGCAAGGTTGGCGTCATGGTCGAAGTTTCCGCGGACGAAGCCGGCCGCGCCAACGAAACCGTGAAGACCTTTGCCCATGACCTGGCGCTGCAGATCGCCGCGGCCAAGCCCGAAGCGGTCCGCCGTGAAGAAGTGGACACCGAGAAGCTCGAAAAGGAAAAGGAAATCCTGCGGGCGCAGGCGCTGAACGAAGGCAAGCCCGAGAAGATCGTCGACCGGATGGTCGAAGGCCGGATCGAGAAGTACTACAAGGAAGTCTGCCTGCTCGAGCAGCCCTTCGTCAAGGATGGCGACAAGACCATCAAGGCGCTGATGGGTGAAATCGCGAAGGAAACCGGCGCTACGCTGGATATCGTGAAGTTCAGCCGCTTCGAGCGCGGTGAAGGCATCGAAAAGCGGAAGGATGACCTGGCCGCTGAGATCGCCGCGATGACCAAGTAATAAGTGTTTCAAAAAGGCTGTCTGCGGACAGCCTTTTTTCATGGCAGAGGAAAACCTTCGAGGAGAAGCAGAAAGATGAAAATCGGATTACTGATCGCCATTTCCCGGGAACTGGAAAGCTTCCTGAAGTACGGGAAGAACCCGGAGGAAGAAACCGTTGCGGGCCGGACCGTATACAAAACACAGATGGAAGGGCACGAAATCTATGCCGTGCAGTCCGGATGGGGAGAAATCGATGCGGCGTCGGCGACGGCTATGCTGATCGTGAAATACGAATGCGATCTGATCATGAACTTCGGGGTCACCGGGGCGCTGGAAAAGGGCCTGAAGGTGGAGGACCTGTTCATCGTGGAAAAGGCGCTGCACTATGACTTTGACGTTTCCCCGATTGATCCGGTGAAGAAGGGACAGTATGCCGATTATCCGGATGAGTATATTCCCCTGGATGCGGAGATCGTACGCCGGATGATGGAGACGGTTCCCGGACTGCGGAAGGTTACCGTGGCCAGCGGGGACAAGTTTGTGGAAGACCGGGAAGAAAAGATCCGGCTGCGCAACCTTGGCTGTCACATTGTGGACATGGAAATCGCGGCCATTGCCCGGGTATGCGAGCGCAGCGGCGTACGGTGTATGTCGATCAAGTGCATCAGCGATACCTTCGAAGGGGACGGCGGTGACTTTAACACCAATGTCCGGAACGCGGCTGACAAGGCTTTTTCGGTCATCCGGAAGGCAATCAGTGTCGCGGGAGACTGGAATGCCTGATGTTGCGGGAGAACGCCAAAAATTGTTTTACAAGGGTTGGCGGGTTATGATATACTGAATCGGATAGCCACATTATTGTGAACAGGAGGAACCGAGTCACATGCAATACACCAAAGAAGTAGAAGAAATGGTCTGTGTTGCGAAGGGCCCGAACCATGGCCCCGCACCGATCCCCGAAGAGGGAAAATGGATCCAGGCCAAAGAGATCAAGGACATTTCCGGTTACACCCACGGCATCGGCTGGTGCGCTCCCCAGCAGGGCGCCTGCAAGCTGAGCCTGAACGTGAAGGACGGCGTGATTCAGGAAGCGCTGGTTGAGACGATCGGCTGCTCCGGTATGACGCATTCTGCCGCTATGGCCAGTGAAATCCTGCCCGGCAAGACCATCCTGGAAGCGCTGAACACCGACCTGGTTTGCGACGCCATCAATACCGCCATGCGGGAACTGTTCCTGCAGATCGTATACGGCCGCACCCAGAGCGCCTTCTCCGATGACGGCCTGCGCATCGGCGCCGGCCTGGAAGACCTGGGCAAGGGCCTGCGTTCCATGGTGGGTACCATGTACGGCACCAAGGAAAAGGGCACCCGCTATCTGGAAATGACCGAAGGTTATGTGGTCAAGATGGCGCTGGACAAGGATGACCAGGTTTGCGGTTATCAGTTCCTGAGCCTCGGCAAGATGATGGACGCCATCAAGAAGGGCATGTCCCCGAATGAAGCGTACGAAAAGAATCTCGGAACCTACGGCCGGTTCAAGGCTGAAGACGGCGCGGTCAAGTGGATTGACCCGCGCAAAGAGTAAGGGGAGGTGGCACGAATGGCTCTGTTTGAAAACTATGAAGGCCGCATGCCTCAGCTGCAGCCTGTGCTGGATAAGTACGGATTCAAAAACTTTGAAGAAGTCAAGGCGTTCACCAACAGCAAGGGCGTGGATGCCTACACGATCGTGGAAAGCACTCAGCCCATCTGCTTCGAAAACGTGAAGTGGGCGTATGAACTGGGCGCTGCCATCGCCATCAAGGAAGGCGCGAAGAATGCCGCGGAAGCCGCCAAGTGGATCGGCACCGCGCTGCAGGCTTTCTGCATTCCCGGTTCTGTTGCGGACCAGCGCCAGGTCGGTATCGGCCACGGCAACCTGGGCGCCATGCTGCTGGACGAGGAAACCGAATGCTTCGCTTTCCTGGCCGGCCACGAATCCTTTGCTGCCGCGGAAGGCGCCATCAAGATCGCGCTGAACGCCAACAAGGTCCGGAAAAAACCCCTGCGGGTTATCCTGAACGGCCTGGGCAAGGATGCCGCCATGATCATCAGCCGGATTAACGGCTTCACCTATGTGCAGACGAAGTACGACTACCTGAGCGCGGACGTGAAGGAAGACCACGCGCTGACCGTCGTCAAGAAGACTGCCTATTCCACCGGCGACCGGGCAAAGGTCAACTGCTACGGCGCGGACGATGTACGCGAAGGCGTTGCCATCATGTGGCATGAAGGCGCGGACATCTCCATCACCGGCAACAGCACCAACCCCACCCGGTTCCAGCATCCCGTTGCGGGCACCTACAAGAAGGAACGCTGGGAAGCCGGCAAGAAGTACTTCTCCGTGGCCTCCGGCGGCGGCACCGGACGTACCCTGCATCCCGACAACATGGCTGCCGGTCCCGCCAGCTACGGCATGACCGATACCATGGGCCGTATGCACTCTGACGCGCAGTTCGCGGGATCTTCTTCCGTGCCTGCCCACGTCGAAATGATGGGATTCCTGGGCGCCGGCAACAACCCCATGGTCGGTATGACTGTGGCGGTGGCGGTAGCCGTGCAGGAAGCGATGAGCAAGTAATAAGTCGGGTGGCTTGTTACAGTAATAATTTAGCTTTTAAAGCGCTCCCGGGCATGGGTTCGGGAGCGTCTTTCTTTGATGACGGGTGGAGGATGTATGCCAAAGACGGTCTGGATCACCGGAGCCTCAAGCGGGCTGGGACTGCATACCGCGATGGCCCTGCGGCAGGACGGATGGCAGGTGATTGCCGGAGCGCGGAGCTTCGGGGAGGAAACGGCGGAGGACGGAACGATCCGGCTGCCGCTGGATGTAACCCGGGAAGACAGCGTGAAGGAATTCTGCCGGAAAGCGGCCGCCATCGCGCTGCCGGACGCGCTGGTGCAGTGCGCCGGCATGCTGGTGCTGGGCAGCTGCGAGGAAACGGAGACGGAAGAATTCCGGAGGGTGATCGACACCAACTATCTGGGCATGGTCCGGATGAACCGGGAAGTGCTGCCCCTGATGCGCAAGCGCGGGGGCGGGAAGATTGTACTGTTTTCCTCCATCAACGGGCTGCTGGGCATTCCGTTCCAGAGCGCCTACACAGCCAGCAAACACGCGATTGAAGGATACGCGGAGTGCCTGGCGCTGGAAGTGAAACCTTTCGGGATCCAGGTGATGCTGGTGGAGCCGGGGGATCACCGGAGCGGAAGCGACAAATACCGTCCCCACGCCGCGGCGATGACAGACGACTCTCCGTATGCGGCGGCATACGAAAGCGCAACCCGGCAGATCCATCATGACGAGACGAACGGATCGGATCCGGATGCGCTGGGGAGAAAAATTGCCCGGATCCTGGACCGGAAGCGGATTCCTTTCCGGAAGCGGATCGCAAGCGCGGATCAGCATATGGGCGTCTATATTCACCGGTTTTGCGGCGCGCGGATCAACGGCGCGGTCCTGCGGAAATACTATATCAGACAGGGGAAGTAAGAAAAGCGCATGAAGCATGCATGGAAGAGGGGACTGCTGATGCTGCTGGCGGGATTATTCCTGCTTTCAGGGGCATCCGCGGATTCTCCGGTGACGGGCCCGGGACCGGAGTGGCATCTGGATGAGAAAGGATTTCTCATCGGGGACAATCCGGGAGAGGCATGGCTGCTGGAGGATGAGGAGAACGGAATCTGGCAGTATTCCAGCGCGGACCTGTCCGTGCGGGTGACACGCTTCACGGAGCAGGCAAACAAAAAGCAGAAGCGGGTTTACTGCGTGGCGGAGGTATACGCGTCGGAGCGCTCTCCGCTGTATCCGATCCTGCATCCGCAGGTGGGCAATGATCCGGTGCCGGGCTGCCATAAGGAAAAGGCAGACAAGCTGGTGGAGAATTACCCCTCTGTACTGGCAATCTCAGACGACTATTACGGCCACCGGTACCAGACCCGGAAAACGGGCGCCAAGTGGCCGACCGGAATTATCATCCGGAACGGGAAGATCCTTTTTGACAAAACCCGGGACAGCAGCAAAAAAGCGGAATTTCCCCCGCTGGACACGATGGCGGTTTATCCGGACGGAAGCCTGAAGGTCCGTGTATGCGACGAGCTGACCGCGGAGGAATACCTGGCGGAAGGCGCGACGAATGTATTTTCCTTCGGCCCCTGGCTGATCCGGAACGGGGAGGTCAATGAAAAAGGAGCAACCGGGAAGAAGGCCACTTATTCGACACTGCGCTATAACTCCAGCGGGCGGGCTGTGATCGGGATGGTGGAACCGTTCCACTACATCCTGATCGTGGTCGGACGGCCGGATAAGAATAAATATCTCGGCGCGAACGGGGACTGGCTGATCGCGAAGCTCCAGGAATACGGATGCGTGGAAGCGTTCAACCTGGACGGCGGCGGAACAGCCTGCATGGCGTTCAACGGAAAGGTGATTATCCGGGGCGACAATTCAAAGCGCCCGCTGTGCGGAATGATTGCCTTCGGAAACCTGGAATAAGAAAAAGGAGCAGCTCATGAAAGCTGCTCCTTTTGACTTGCTGCTTTTTATGGTCAGGAGAAGGGGACCCAGACACCGAGATAACCTTCCTCGTTGCGATCTGCTTTATAAAGCCAGGTGGCCCGGCGGTCGGAATAGTTCTGCTCGAAATGGTCGCCTTCCGGATTGATGAAGGTGAGGGCAGCACCGCAGGGGGACACCGGGACATTGTCGCCTTCCTGGAAAAGATGGAAGTTGCCGCCGGTGACCATGAAACGGGAATGGTTATTGCCGATGAGATAGCGTTCACCGGCCAGGAGATCGCCGGACAGGTCGCCGCTCTCCACACGGGTGTCACAGGCGCCGTTCAGGCTACCGAAACCGGCCAGGCGGTTGCCTTCGCCGTGGATCCGGATTTTCGTATCCCGGATGACGAATTTCGCTTCGCCGTTGAAGGTGCCGAGAATGGCGCCGGAATCGCAACGGACATTGGCATTCAGGCTGCCGCCGGAAAGAAGGACGTCTGCGGTGCCGGTCATGGTGCCCACGCCGGTGGCCCGTTCACAGGCGGCGGAAAGAATGAAGTTGCCGGACATCCGGATTTCAGCGGCGCCGGAATGGGATCCGATAAGCACTGCGTCATTGCCTTCCATATGGACGTTGACAGGCACATTGTTGATTTCAATATGAATATCGCCGGTGGAGGAGCCGATACCGGTGACTGTGACGCCGGAAGCGGACAGATCGATGGTACCGCTGCGGATAAAGATGCCTTCACCTTCGCTGACACCGCCGCCGATACAGGCGGTCTTGTCCCCGGAGGCGCGGACAACTATCGTTCCGGTGGATTCGAGGATGATGGTGCCGAAGGGATCGTTGCAGTTGGAGCCGAGGCCGACAGAGTAAT
>Ga0265298_10008391_pt1 | contig 12413 bp, 12 predicted proteins | sample AusTroGonzalo_MG_3_FD_193486 | JGI IMG/M metagenome (GOLD analysis project Ga0265298, IMG submission 193486) | Bovine rumen microbial communities from tropical cattle in Woodstock, Queensland, Australia - Gonzalo_01 | ecosystem: Host-associated > Mammals > Digestive system > Stomach > Rumen ... | reverse complement strand
TCTTGTTGATCAGCGGAGGGTAGCATGGAACTTGTCTTCGAATGTAGCCTTCAGGCGGTTCATGATGTTCTCTATCTGCGTATCCTTGAGCGTGTTCTCCGCATCCTGGAGAATGAAACTGAGCGCGTAGGATTTCTTGCCTTGTTCGAGGTTCTTTCCCTCATAGACGTCGAATAGATAGACGTTCTTGAGCAGCTTCTTCTCCGTTGCAAACGCAGCGCGGGCGAGGTCGGCGAACTCGACGGTCTTGTCCACGAGCAGCGCGAAGTCACGCTTCACTTCCGGATACTTGGGCAGGTCGGTGATGACCGCTTTGTACTGCTTGTTCTGCTTGATGAGCGCATTCCAGTCAAGGTCAGCATAATAAACCTCCTGGTCGATGTCAAACGCCTTGAGCTGCTTGCGGGTCACGATGCCGATGAAACCGAGCGCCTTGCCGTTGGCAGCTTTGAGCACCAGTCCGTCGGAGAACAGCTCGTTCTCAAGACGCTCTACCGTCACTTTGCTCAGATCCACACCAAGACGCACCAATATATTGTTCACATACGCATGAAGCTGATAGAAGGTCGTCTTCTCGTCCTTGCGCACCCAGCTCTGCGCGGCTTTGTTGCCGGTCAGCCACAGGCCGAGATGCGGTTCTTCACTATAACGGATCAGCGGATCCGTTTTCGCTAACTCGTTAACTCGTTCATTCGTTAACTCGTTATTATAGTGATAGCAGTTGCCGAACTCGTAGAACTTGAGGTCGCTGTTCTTGCGGTTGGCATTGCGGGCGATGGACTCCAGACCTCCGAAGAGAAGCGTCTGGCGCATTACGCCCAGATCCGAACTCAAGGGGTTCATGATCTTCACGCAGGCAGCGAGCGGCATCTGCTCCAGCGGCTCATAGTACGCCACTTTGGTCAGCGAGTTATTGAGTATCTCGTTGAATCCCTGTGCGGTCAACTGCTCGGCGATGCGGCGGCGCAGTTTCTCCGGGTCGGGTTTGACGCCGTAAGCCAGGCTGGTGTTCAGTTTTTCCGGGAACTCCACATTGTCATAGCCGTAGATGCGGAGGATATCCTCCACTACATCGCACTCGCGCTGTACGTCCACGCGGTAACGCGGTACGGCCAACTGCCATTTGTCGCCGTCCTTGGCGATGATCTCTATTTCCAGTGCTTTGAGGATGGTCTCGATGGTCTCTTCGCCGATGGCTTTGCCGATGAGGCTGTTGACGCGGCTGATCTCAATCGTCACCGGCCATGGTTCAAACGGCTTCTCTCCCGTAACCTGTAACCCGTCACCCATAACCGTGTCGGTAATGTCCATAGCGACACTACCGCCTGCCACTTCCTGTATGAGCAATGCGGCACGCTTCAATACATAGATCGTGTTGTTGGGATCGCAACCGCGCTCGAAGCGGAAAGACGCATCGGTCTGGAGCTGGTGACGACGGCTGGTCTTGCGGATGGTGACCGGATCGAAATAAGCGGACTCAAGGAAGATATTCTTCGTGTTCTCCGTCACGCCGCTCTCCAGACCGCCGAACACACCGGCGATACACATCGATTCTTCGGTATTGGCGATCATCAGGTCTTTTTCGTTCATCTCGCGCTCCACGCCGTCCAGCGTGACGAATTTCTCACCGGCTTTCGCGTAGCGCACATGGATCTCGTTGCCCTTGATCTTGTCTGCATCGAAGGCGTGCAGCGCCTGACCGCACTCGTGCAGCACGAAATTGGTCACATCCACAATATTGTTGATCGGACGCAGACCGATGGCCAGCAGGCTGTTCTTCAGCCAGTCCGGACTCTCCTTGACGGTCACGCCCTGGATGCTCACGCCCGAGTAACGCGGTGCCGCTTCCGGGGCGTCCACATGCACCGTGATCGGCAATGCCTTGTTGTCAATCAGGAATGCCTCCACGCTCGGCTTGGTCAGTGCCACTTCCTGTCCGTGCGCCTTATAATATGCATACAGGTCGCGTGCCACGCCGTAATGCGATGCGGCGTCCGAGCGGTTCGGAGTAATGTCCACCTCGATGAGCGTGTCGTTCTCAATATGGTAGTACTCGGCAGCAGGCAGTCCTACCGGCGTATCTTCCGGCAGCACGATGATGCCGGCGTGGTCGGTACCTACGCCGATCTCGTCTTCGGCGCAGATCATGCCCCAGCTGTCCTCGCCGCGCAGTTTGCCTTTCTTGATGGTGAAACTCTGGTCGCCGTCATAAAGCACGGTGCCGACGGTGGCGACGATCACTTTCTGTCCGGCAGCCACGTTCGGCGCGCCGCATACGATAGGCAGCGGTTCGGCCTCGCCGACGTTCACTTTGGTAATATGCAGGTGGTCGGAATTGGGATGGGCTTCACACGTCAGCACTTCGCCCACTACCAGGCCTTTCAGACCGCCACGGATGGTCTCTACTGTTTCTACGGTGCCTACCTCCAGACCAATCGAGGTAAGGATCTTGGCTACGGTCTCTGCGTCATCCGGCAGAGCGATGTAGCGTTTTAACCAATTGTACGAAATATTCATGATGTTATGTATTTTATGCGATAAGGGATTGATATACGTTTGTTATCCGGCGCAGGGCGATGAGGTACAGCGCAATGAGCACCACGGCGATGCCGAGGAATACCCAGTTCACCGCGTCGCCGAATACCAGACCGGCGGTGTCGCCTGCAAATCCGAACCATTCGGTCACGGATATATTGAGGTGGTTCTCAAAGAAATGGAAATAGCGCGCATTGGCTACGCCGATGAAGATGGCCGCCGTGTACAGGATGCCGAACCACCACATGCTTGTTTTCGCCGCCATGCGCATCACCGGCGCGTATTTTCCGCTATGCTCCATACACAGGGACAGCACCGGCAGCACGATGGCCGGCAAGGCGACGATGTAGCTCGCAATCAGGTTGTCGAACTTGACGCCGATGAGCAACGCCCGGCATGCCAGCGCCCATTGGATGCCTTCCGCCGGCGCATTGGCGAACAGCAGCACCAGCCGGCACGCCGTCAGCGCCAGCAGACCTAACACATGCACGGCCACCAGATATCCTATTGTTTTTGCGGTTCTGTCCATCGTTGCGCTATTGAAAGCAGGTTGATACGTTCCATATGAAAGCCAAACCGGCGCATGTCCGCCGTCCGCTCGGGTTCCGCCGCCGCGATGTTCTCTCCGCTACCGATGCGGTAGAGGCACTCGCGATGACTGTTGATGCTGTAGCAGTAGAAATACTCCCCGTCCGCCACGCCCAAATGCTCGTTGCTCACGAAGAACGCATAGCGGCGCCCGGCGTGGAGGATGTCGATACCCAGGCTGTTGTTCTCATGCGCAATGCCGAGTAGGCTGAGCACCGTCTCCCAGATATCTATCTGCGAAACGGGGGTGCTGATCTCTTGCGGTGCCAGCCCGGACGAAAGGAAATATATGGGGATGGCGTTGTAGCTGAGGCTCATCTCGTAGGGCGACTGATACGGCGCACCGTGGTCAGCCACGAGGACAAACAAGGCGTCCTTGCCCCATTCGGTCTGCTGCGCCGCTTCTACGAACAGGCGCACCGCATCGTCCGCATAGGCGATGATACGTTCCTCGTCCGTCGTGCCGCGCGAGCGGTACGCCTCGGGGATGACGAACGGCGCATGGTTGCTCACTGTCAGGAAGGATGCGAAGAACGGCTTGCCTTCCGCCGCTTTCTCGTTCAGCTTGTTCAGACCGAACTCGAACATGTATCCGTCCGACACGCCGAAGTTATTGACAATTTGGTCGCCCGGATAGTCGTACAGCGAATAAATCTCCGTGATGTGATTGTCGCGCCAGAAGGAGTTCATGTTGTCGTACTGCGGATTGCCGGTAACGAAGGCGATGTTCGCGTACCCTGCCTTCTCCATGTAGTACGGCAGACCGGTATAGGACGGCGCATTCACGTCCATGCAGGTCTTGGCGAAATTGGGCACGAAGCCGTAATGCACACCCACGATGCCGTTGTTGGTATGAATGCCGGTGGAGTAGGCATTGGAGCAGTAGATGCTCTTGCTGCGCAGACTGTTCAGATACGGCGTCAGGTACTGCCCGTCCGCACTCCTCCGGTCCAGGTTGTCCCGCGTCATGGACTCCATGAAAATAAGGATCACGTTCGGCTGTCCCGGCAGCTGTTGTGCGCAATTACCCGGGCGCGCGATGGGATTCAGGCTATCCGTGGGCGTGAACGCCAGCTCGCGCTGCACGTACGCCATCGCTTCATCCGCATCCACCGCCGCTATCTCTTTGGGAATGGGGTGCTTGCCGTACTCCGCGGATTTGATGATGTTGAAAATGGGATTGATACCCAGACGGTTGTAGAAAGGGCTGTCCGAGAAATACGCGAAACTCACTTTCAACGGATAACGCTGAAAACTGCCCCGCATTCCGCAGAACACCACGCCCCATAACAGCACACAACTCAGGGCTCCCAACAAATAGACTTTTCCGCCTTTCATACCAAATCGGGTGCAAAGGTACGAAAAAAAAATGACATACACAATAGTGTATGCTTTTTTCGCATTTTTTTTGTGATTATAGGGCGTAAAGCGTATTTTTTATTTGCGTATTTGGAGAAAAAGTCGTACCTTTGCAGCCGCAAAGGTTTTTTGGAACACAGAAATGGTACGTGATAATTGGCAGAGACGAGTGCTGGTGGACCTCATTGTGTGGGTTATAGCGGCGGTGGCGTGTGTACTTTGGCGTCTGATGGCGGATAAATCGTCCATCAGCGTCTATTGGGTGTTGTTTGTGGCGCTGGCGGCGCTGTGGGTGCTGGTCGGATTTGTGGTGCAACTCTATCGGTCGTATAAGGATACGTGGTTCTGGCAGTCTATCCTCTCGCTTGTTGCCGATGCGCTCATCCTTATCGGTCTGAGCTGGTGGGTCCTGCCGTTGCTGCCGTGGGGCCTCTCGCCGCGCGTGGCGATGTGGACCATCCTCGTGGTGGGGGCGTTGGAGACGGTCGTGGTGCTGATGGAGCATTACTGGAAGTACGCCACCAACATGACTGTACCGGTGATGCAGGTGGAGCATCGTGCGAATGCCACGGTGGCGCGCCCGGACGAGCAGCGCAGTGCGCAGTCCGTCGAGTCCATACACCAGTCGGTGCTCTCCGTTACCACCGAGGAGGATTATCAGATGCTCTACGACAAGGCGCATCTCGGTTCGCGGCAGACCAAGGCGGTCTGCGACCGTAACCGCTTCGCCTTCCTCCAGATCCCCGATTATCAGTACAAGACCCTGGTGGACCTGACCCTGCTCAACGATGCCAAGGGGATCAACCGCCGCTTCTGTATCGTCAATCAGAAACTGCCCGACAACGGCATCTATGTATGCTGCTACCGCCCGCAGGAGTACATGAAGCAGAAGTTCCTCAATTCGTACCCGCCGGTGATCCGCTGGGTGGCATATACCTTCTATTTTTTCCGCAAGCGCGTGCTGCCGCGTCTCATGCTCACCAGCCGTCTCTATTACGATGTGAACAAGGGCCGCAAGCGTATGCTCTCCAAGACCGAGGTGCTGGGACGTCTCTATTACTGCGGTTTCGAGGTGGACGAGATTGTGCCGATGGGGCATATCGAGTACGTGTTCGCCCATCGTCATTCGCAGCCCTACCCGCAGGAGCAGCTTAAGGTCTATGGCCCGCTCATCAAGCTGCCGCGTATATGCAAGAACAAGGAGATACGCTATTTCTACAAGATGCGTACCATGCACCCCTATGCCGAGTATATCCAGAAATACGTCTTCGACGCCCGTGGCGGCATGGATATCTCCGATAAGTCGAATGACGACTGGCGTATCACGAACTGGGGCAAGTTCATGCGCAAGTACTGGTTGGACGAGCTGCCGATGCTCATCAACTGGTTCAAGCGTGATGTCAAGCTGGTCGGAGTGCGGCCTTTGAGCAAGACCATGTTCGAGACCTATCCCAAGTGGCTGCAGGACAAGCGGACGCTCACCAAACCCGGACTGATCCCGCCGTTCTATATTGACCATCCCAATACCTTCGACGAGCTCTTCGCCAGTGAGGACAAGTACCTCACGGAGTACCTCGCGCATCCGATCCGGACGGATATCAAGTATTTCTTCCTAACCATGCGTTCTATTCTGACGCGCAAAACCCACTCCGCATGAGTTATTCGTAAAAAAAGATGCAAAGGAAATACGACGATATAATGAAAGCGCTGCGTGCGGGGGAGTACGCACCGGTGTATGTGCTGTGCGGCGAAGAACCGTACTACATCGACCGCGTCTATGATTTCGTGGCGGCGAACGCCCTGGACGAGATGGCGCGTGAGTTCGACCAGCAGGTGCTCTACGGACGTGACCTGCAGGGCGCGGACATTGCGCCGGTCATCGGTGCCGCGCGCGGGTTCGCCATGATGGGCGGACGCAAGGTGCTCATCGTGCGCGAAGCGCAGGCGGTCAAGAAATGGGAGGCGCTCAGTGCCTATCTGGACAATTTCATGCCGCAGACGGTGCTCGTCATCTGCTATAACGGCAAGCCCGACAAGCGGCAGGGCGTATGGAAGAAAGCCGCCGAGCATCCGCAGGTCGTATGGCTGCAGTCCGACAAACTGCGCGACTACGAAGTGGAGCGATGGATCAATGCCTACATCGCCGATTGGAATAAATCTCAAATCACAAATCACAAATCACAAATACAGATCGATCCCCGGATCGCATCTGTGCTTGCCGATCATCTGGGAACGGATCTGTCCGCCATCGTCGGTGCGCTGCAGAAACTGATTGACGGCCGTCCCGAAGGCGTGAACACCATCGATGCCGCGCTCGTCGAGCGGAACATAGGCATTTCGAAAGACTATAATATCATGGAGCTGCAGGCGGCGCTCATCCGCGGCGATGTGGCACGGGCGAACCGCATCACGCAGTATTTCGCCACCAGCAAGGACCATCCGATGATACGCGAGATGGCGCCTCTGTTCACCTTCTTCTCTAATCTGCTCATGTATCATTATCTGCCGGACAAGAGCCAGGCGAACGCTGCCAAGGAATTAGGCATCAATCCGTATTTCGTCAAGGATTATGCGGCGGCAGCCAAACGCTATCCTGCCGGCAAGACCTTCTTGATACTTGGCTATCTACGCGATACGGATGCGCGGCTCAAGGGTATCAACAACCCGTCCGCCAAAGATGCGGATCTCTGGAAAGAACTGATTTACAAAATCATGCATTGAAAAAGCCGACGCTGACAGCTGAAGGCTAATAGCTGAACTTGAACGGCAGCAGCGGTCTGGGGTAGGGATGCCAGACGGTAGGAATACCGTGCTGCGCCACCCATACCATGCTGTCCATTTCGACCGCAGTGAACTCGTGCGCTTCGGCGAGTGCCTTCTTGGTCTCCTCCTGGGCGGGCTGGAGGTTCAGTTCGGCGGCGTACTGCTCCTTGAAGGCTTCATGCTCTTGCTTCAGGTCCGCCTGCACTTTCGGATAAATCTTGTCGAACAGCACAGGGTGGGCGGTGTACCACACGATCGACGAATCGAACTGCGCCTGCGTCACGCCGTGTTTCTCCAGCACCTGCGCATAATACAGATCGTTTGTCTCGTCATGGCCGTGCGCCATTCCCATCACCTGGATCATACCTTCCGTCTTGTGCAGATCCACCAGGATGGCGCGCATCTCGCCCGAATGCAGTATCCCCCTTGGCCGGCATCCGGTCAGACTGAAAAGAACGAACGAAAGGAACAGGAGTAATATGGGGCGTGTCCGGCGCATGGCAGTCTTTATTCTTTATTCACCTCTTTCATGTAGAATAGCAGAATAGCTGCTACGGCGCAGGTGATGCAACTGTCTGCAAAATTGAACACCGGACGGAAGAACAGCACCTCTCCGGCACTGTTGTGAATGAGCGGAAAATAGAACATATCGATCACGCGGCCGTAGAACCAGCCCTCGTAGCCGAACAGCTTGCCGTAGAATACGCAGTCGATGATGTTGCCTAATGCGCCGGCGATGATCAGCGCGATCGTGACCAGGTACCCCGCCGGAGTGCCGGGCTTGCGGACCAGTATATGGGTGTACCATCCGAGCAGACCTACCGCCAGCAGACGGAATAGGGTCAGCGCCAGTTTGGAGAACCACTCAATGCCGAACGCCATGCCGTTGTTCTCGACAAAGCATAGCCAGAACCATGAGAAAACTTCCCGACTCTCGCCGAGAGCGAAATGGGTGGCGATATATAGTTTGATGAACTGGTCAATGGCCACTGCTCCCACTACGATGGAGACAACCATTCCTATGAGTTTCGTCTGCCGGCTCATTAAAATCTTAAATCTCAAATGCCGACTTGACCTCATCAAGGCGGTCCAGTTTCTCCCAGGTGAATAGTTCCACTTCGCGGGTATATTCGTTGCCGTCGCTGTCAATAAAGGTCTTGACCACTTTCTCGTTCGTACGTCCTACATGGCCGTACTTGGCAGTCTCTTCGTAGATGGGCTGCGTCAGCTGGAGGGCGCGGATGATAGCCGCCGGCCGCAGGTCAAACAGCTTCGCTACGATGCCGGCTATCTCGGCGTCGCTCATCTTCACCAGTGCCGTGCCGTAGGTGTTGACGTAGATGGAGACGGGTTCGGCTACGCCGATGGCGTAGCTCACTTGCACGAGCGCTTCGTGTGCCACTCCGGCTGCTACCAGATGCTTGGCTATCCAGCGGGCGGCATAGGCTGCCGAGCGGTCCACTTTCGACGGGTCCTTGCCCGAGAAGGCGCCACCGCCATGCGCACCGCGGCCGCCGTAGGTGTCCACGATGATCTTACGGCCCGTCAGACCCGTATCGCCGTGAGGACCGCCGATCACGAAATTGCCTGTCGGGTTGACCAGCAGTTTGGCGTTCTTGTCCTCGAGGAACTCATGCAGCAGATGGCCGTAGCGCGAGTCACGCGTTGCCACACGCGGCAACAGAATATCGATGATGTCCTTCTTGATCAACTCACCCGTAACCCGTAACCCGTAACCCGTCACCTCGTCATGCTGTGTTGACAGCACGATCGTGTCTATGCGTACGGGACGGTTATGCTCGTCGTACTCGATGGTCACCTGGCTCTTGCTGTCCGGACGCAGATAGGTCATCTGCTTGCCTTCCTTTCGTATACGCGCGAGCGTATATACTAAGGTGTGCGCCAGATCCAGCGTCAGCGGCATGTAGTTGTCCGTCTCGTCGGTCGCGTAACCGAACATCATGCCCTGGTCACCGGCGCCTTGCTCTTCTGCGTTGGCACGGCTCACACCCATATTGATGTCCTGACTCTGGGCGTGCAGCGCGGTCAGAATACCGCAACTCTCCGCCTCGAACTTGTACTCGGCTTTGGTATAACCGATATCGGCGATCGTCTTGCGGACGATCTTCTGGATGTCCACCCATCCGTTACAACTCACCTCGCCGGCAATCACTACCTGACCGGTCGTACACAAGGTCTCGCAAGCCACGTGGGCTTGCGGATCCTGTGCTAATATGTTATCCAAAATAGCGTCCGATATCTGGTCGCTCACTTTGTCCGGGTGTCCTTCCGACACCGACTCACTTGTAAAAAGATAATTCATGTTTTTTAGCATTTTTTGTAATGAGGTTGCAAGCAGCCAAATCCATCCTCATCTAATAGTTCTTTCAACTTTCAACTTTCAACTTTCAACTTATCAGGCGTTCTTCCTGCGCTCTAATTGGCCCTCCAGCGCATTCAGACAGGCGTCCAAACCTTCTTCAAAACTGTCCGCTGTCTTCTCTGCAAACAAACCGGCAATGCGAACTTTCACTTCTTTGTTGGCATTCGTCTGCGGTTTGATGACCGACATACGGATTTCCACTTTGTCATCCGGATTGAGGTGGCGCTCAAAACGGTTCATCTTCTTCTCGATAAACTGCTCCAACTTCTCTGCCATCTCAAAATTTACAGCATTGATTGTTACGTTCATAGTAGTGTGATTTTAAGGGTTAAATAAAATTTTTTGCAAAATTACTACTTTTTTTGCACATATGCAAATAATAAAGCGTTTTTTTTCATTTTATTTTTCGGATAATTGTCAGTCCGTCCCGTAGCGGAACGATCACCTGTTCGAACCGCTCGTCCTGCGCCAGCTGCGCGTTGAATGCCCTGAGCCCCTGCGTCTGTTTGTCCTTGTCGTACGCCGGATCGATGATGTGTCCGTCCCACAGCGTGTTGTCCGCTAATATGAATCCGCCTATCGGCACGAGCGGATAGACCAGCTCCAGATAATCGCAGTACTCCCGCTTGTCCGCATCAATGAAAACCAAATCAAACGGACCTTCCAAATCTCCAATCTCCAATTTACAATCTCCAATGCGCAATTCGATCCGGTCACCTAAAGGTGAGCGCGATAAATTGCGCCTGATCGTCTCTTCCAGCTCGTCGTTATGCTCGATGGTGATGAGCCGTCCGCCTTCCGCGAGACCTTCCGCCAGGCACAGCGCCGAATAGCCGGTGAATGTACCTAACTCCAAAATCCGCTTCGGACGGATCATGTGACTGAGCATACTCAGCACGCGCCCCTGCACGTGCCCGCTCAGCATGTGCGGGTTCAAAATATGGACGTGCGTGTCCCGAGTGATGGCTTCCAAAACATCGTTTTCCGGCGTCGTATGCGCACAAATATACTCCTCAAGTGTCATTTTGTTACTAAATTTGCTGCAAAATTACAAAAAAATTTGCACATATGCAAAAAATATTGTACCTTTGCACCAAATTTTTAGCATTTTATTACAAACAAATGGAAAAGATTGACGAATTGGATCGAAGGATCCTGAAAATTATCACAAAAAGCGCCCGCATTCCGTTCAAGGACGTAGCGGAGCAGTGCGGCGTGAGCCGTGCCGCTGTCCATCAGCGTGTGCAGAAGATGTTTGACAACGATGTGATCACCGGTTCCAGTTATCATGTGGACCCGAAAGCACTGGGCTACCAGCTTTGTGTCTATATAGGTATCACGATGGAGAAAGCCTCGATGTACAACAAGGTGATTGCGGAGCTGCAGCAGATTCCCGAGGTGGTGGAGGCGCAATATACGCTCGGCGCTTTCGGACTGCTCGTCAAGGTGTTTGCCCATGACAACGAGCATCTGCTCAGTCTGCTCAATACCAAGATACAGGAGATCCCCGGTGTGGCGAACACCACGACCCTCACCGCCCTCGCGCAACCCATCTATCGTCAACTACCCATTGATGTGAAATCCTAAATCATAAATCCTAAATCATAAATTATAAATCATAAATTATAACATGGAACATGTTATCAGCGGCATACGGCCTACGGGAAATCTGCACCTCGGTAACTATTTCGGTGCGGTAAAGAGTTTTGTGAAGATGCAGGACGAGTATGACTGCATGTTCTTCATTGCCGACTGGCATTCGCTCACGACCCATCCTACGCCGGATAATATCCGCAATTCGGTCAAGACCATCCTCAGCGAGTACCTCGCCTGCGGTATTGACCCCGAGAAAGCGCCGATCTATGTCCAGAGCGATGTCAAGCAGGTGCTGGAGCTGTATCTCTATCTCAATATGAACGCCTATCTGGGCGAGCTCGAGCGCGTCACGTCCTTCAAGGAGAAAGTGCGCAAGCAGCCGGACAACGTCAACGCCGGCCTGCTCACGTACCCCTGTCTCATGGCGGCGGACATCCTTATGCACAAGGCGGACAAGGTGCCGGTGGGCAAGGATCAGGAGCAGAACATGGAGATGGCGCGTCTGTTCGCTCGCCGTTTCAACCGCATCTATAATGTCGAGTACTTCAAGGAACCCGCGTCCTTCCATTTCGCTGACAAGGCGGTCAAGGTGCCGGGACTCGACGGAACGGGCAAGATGGGCAAGTCCGAAGGCAACTGCCTCTATCTGTGCGATGATGAGAAGACCGTCACCAAGAAGATCATGCGGGCGGTGACCGACCAGGGACCGACCCAGCTCAATCAGGAGAAACCCGAAGTCATCCAGAACCTCTTCACCCTCTGCGAACTGCTCAGCGGCAAGGAGGCGGCGGATTACTACAACGACCTCTATAACAACATGACCATCCGCTACGGCGACATGAAGAAGCAGATGGCGGCGGATGCCAATGCCCTGCTGGCGCCTATCCGCGAGCGCATCATCGCCTATTCGTCCGACGAAGCGCTGCTCGACCGCATCATGCGTCAGGGCGCGGAGAAAGCGGCGGCACGTGCCGAGCAGACTATCGAAGAGGTCCGCGAGATCATCGGATTCAGAAAGATCTAAAAGCAAAAAGCCAACAGCTAATGGCTAAAGTAAAATACATAGTATTTTTAGCGATCTGTCTTCTGTCAGCGTTAGCGGTCTTGTGTGGATGTAGTTCCACACAACAATTCCCCATGGACGATGCCTACTATCGTCCGGATCCGGAGACGGTCCTGCCCGAAACTG
>Ga0265298_10008390_pt1 | contig 12413 bp, 9 predicted proteins | sample AusTroGonzalo_MG_3_FD_193486 | JGI IMG/M metagenome (GOLD analysis project Ga0265298, IMG submission 193486) | Bovine rumen microbial communities from tropical cattle in Woodstock, Queensland, Australia - Gonzalo_01 | ecosystem: Host-associated > Mammals > Digestive system > Stomach > Rumen ... | reverse complement strand
CACTATCGGGAAAATGCCCCATTAAACCGCCTACTTGAACTTTACTTATAACCTCGTTTCCTAACTTACCTTTTGCCAAAAAAGTTAAAGCTGTTGCTTTTCTGAGATCAAAACCAGCTTTTACGGTAGCCCAATTATTTGCAGGGTTTTGCCAATAAATGCCTGCCCATCTTTTATGCCCTTTAGGTGTATAATCAACCTGAATACAATATTTGCCTTTTAACATTTCGGTTGTTTTACAGGCTATATTCAACTTTAAATCCGCAACATCGGCAATCCAACCTGAAGGAACAAAATGATTCCTTTTGGAACCGAAATCTTCATACACATAAAAAGGCTGAAATTTCGTCGCTGTTATAATATCTTCTTCGGTAACATTAGCCTTACTTCTACATATACCGTTAGTTGTATATGCACAAACAAAACTAAATATGATAAAAAAAAACAAAATATATTTTTTCATTTTAAAAAAAACATATTTTGGGGCAGTATAAATACTGCCCCAAAAATTTTACAAATTATTCATAAATAATGTCATCAATGTAGAAAATACATCCGTTAGGATTATCTTCTTTAGACATTGCAAAACAGAAACCACCGATTATGTTAGATAAATCTTTACCAGATAAATCTAATGTGTATTGTTTCCATTCTTTTGTAAGTTCGATAGGTCCCATTGTTACGGAATCGGTATCAGAATATTCTCCTGTAATACCACCCATTTTGAACTCAGCAATTTTTTCTCCGCCTTGTGCTCCTCTTGCCCAGAATGTCAATTTTTTTGCACCTGTTAAATTGAAGCCACCTTTCTTTTCTCCCCAGTTGTTAGCCGGTTGTTGCCAGAAAATACCCATCCAACCTGCATTTTGTGACATTTTTGCACTGTAAGTAATTTTGATACATGTAGAACCGCTTCTTGGTGTTTCTGCACAAGCTAAGTTCATTTTAATGTCACCATAATCGCCCATCCAACCTGATGGTGCAAAATGGTTGTCTTTTGAACCATTTTCAACATAAACTGCAAATGGTTTAAAAGAAGATGATGCTGCTGCTTTTGCTGCAAAAGAAGCTCCTGCAACACCAGCAACCAAAGCTACTGCCAACAACAAACCTACTGTCTTTTTCATTTTCCTCTCTCCTTTTTTTTTTCTTTGTAGCAAGCTACAAATTTTTTTAATTTATTAAGTCATACGACTTCTTTGTTACTCCGTCTTGCTGCTTTAATATCATTATTTCAACTCTTCTGTTTTGGTCTCTACCTGCCGATGTAGCATTTGTTGCAACAGGAACAGAGAACCAGAAACCTTCCGTTGTAATTCTTCCTTTGTCTATGCCGTGTTCTATTAAGTATGTAGCAACAGCATTTGCTCTTCTCTTGGACAATATTATGTTATATTGCTTACTGCCGTAATTATCGGTATGACCTTCAACTTTAATCGGTCTGTCAGGGTACATTTTCAATATTCTAACAGCTTCGTTCAATATCTTAGTAGATTTTTCTTTCAAATTATATTTATCAAAGTCGAACAGAACTTTAGCGGATAATGACATCTTAAGACCTCTCTCGGTTTCTTCAACTCTAATCTCAGGTGTAACCAACCTAACAGGACATATTTCGGACTGAGCCATGTTGCCGGATGTATCATAAGCCGTTAACTGAGCATAATATGTTTCATCAGGGAGATATCTATTATAGAAATCTTTACCGTTCCAGTCAAGAGTTTCAGGAGGATAACCTTTACCGTTCCATGTCATAACGGTTACAGAACTCTTATCAACCATTCTGATTTCCCAGCTTGCAATACCTTCATCATCGTAAGCTTTAGGATAAAGAACAGTTTTTTGTCCTTGAGACGGCATAAACAAATCCGGAGCCAATGATAAGATAGCAACAGGAGGAGTATTATCTTTTTCAATTCTTTCTTCGCTACCGAATTTGAATACGAAATCAAATATTAACTTGACAAAGACCCTTACTTCATCAAAAGAACCTAACTCGTTTCTTGAAGCCTTATTACCGTCTATAGCTTGAACAATTTCCAAATTATCTTTTCTTCCGCCCACATATTCGGCTCCAAGTATTAGACAATTAGGAAACTCTCTTGTTACACCTAATAAATAAAGTTCTTCAAAAGTTGCACCAAAATCTTTGTGCCAATTTTCGGGGCCCCAACAATCTCTGTAATACCCGCCCTCGAAAGTATACTGTTTATATTTAACTTTTAAATTTGTTTTAAAATACCCCGTTATCTTTTTTAAGAAAACTTCCGCCTTAGCATAAGGAGTACTCATTGTTGCAACATCTTCACCAACTTCAAAATCGTATAAAACTTCAACTTTATTAAAGAACATTCTTGTAAAGAAATACCAAGAACCTATATACCCGTCGGTAGGTAATGCACCGGTTACGGGAACACCGGAAAATGCTTCCCAAATTACATCCCCGTTTTCATCTCTGTAAATTTGCCTGTCGGTTCCGCCTAAGTGCCTTGTGAGTTTTAATTTTGTTGCAAAAGTAAAAAGAGAATCTTCCTGAGGGTTTAAGTTCCATTCTTCAATAACATTAGGTTCCATTAAATAAAACCATGTATCGGGTGTAGGGTCATAAGTAAATGTTAAAGCAAATTCATCAGTTTCCCTGTTATCAAACCCCGTAGGTGCATTTCTCCACCATACCCAAAAAGGAGAAGACGGTCCCCTTGTTTCGATTAAATCCGGACCGTAATCACTGCCGACATAAGGCATAGATCTAAGCAAAGGTTTTCTGTGCATAACGGATAAAGCACCTGTAAAATCTTTATTTAAAGCATGTTGAACTTCTGCATCTAATTGATGTTTGTTTCCTGCGACTAACCCTTGGTAAGTATACTTTGCGGTAATTAAATCGGCACCTAATAGTTTAGGTATCGATAATTTTGCGGCACCACCGAATGCATCTGCAATACCGGTTCTGCCTTCTTTTATAACATATTTTGTTCCTGCTGTTCCTTGCCCTTCCGGAACTTCTTTATCTACATATTGATAAACTCTGTCCAATCTGAAAGGCCTAAACATACCGCCGATTTGTAAAGTAGTTCCTGCTACTTGGAAATCTGTAGATATTTCAGCCGTTCTCATTCTTTCTTCCGGTTCACCGTAAGGAATAATATGGTCGGCATACATTAAGTTAACATTACTACCGAAAATATTTCCATACTTCATATAAAAACCTTGATTATAATCAACAACTGCTTCCTGCCCATATATGAATTGGAAATTACCGGCTTTGCCCTTCATATTTAACTGCCACCATTCCGGAACAGCCCTTCCGGTAACTCTTAAGTCGTTATAAGGGTCCATGTGTGCCTGATAAATATTAAACATATCCCCTTCATAGCGCCAGTCAAAATGAGGCTGGTTTCTATAATATCCTAAACTTGCCCAATCATTATGAATAACCGCCTTTGCACTATCCCAAAAAAAATGAGGAAATATTATTCCCTCATCAAACATTCTATGAAAATTATTTACGGTTTTATAGTACCTTGAAGCATAATCACCCATAAAATCCAAACCGAACTGTGCATAAAACCAATCGGTAGGTTTCATTGCAACACCTATAAATAAACTTTGCCCCCAATGATCCTTCCAATCCTGATTTCTTAAATTCTTATCTTTGGTATCTCTTCTAAAATAGTAATTCATTCTATTAGGAACACTATACCAAGCATCTAATGCCCTGTTAAAAATACCTTCAAATAAAAATTCATTATGGATAGCAATATCGGAAACTGCCAATTGTTCCGCATCAGGTTCATTAGGCGAATGCCTAAAATCAGACCTGACTTCAGCATTTATGTTAGCAGTTAAAACCGTCATAAAAAATAATATGATAGTAAAAAATAAACTTTGTTTTATAGACATACTTTAAGAATTATATTTTTTTATAAAAATAAAGTCAAGCAAATATCGTTATATTTTTACCGATTTATTTTATTTTTTCTTGCATAATATTTCTTTACACCTTCATATATCGAGTCGGCTATTGCAAGTTGAAACCGTCTTGTATTTAACTTTGCTTCCTCGGTATAATTACTTATAAATGCACCTTCAACCAAAACCGCCGGCATTTGTGCTCCTCTTAAAACATAAAAATTTGCCTGTTTTATTCCTCTGTTTATTGTTTTTAATCTCCCCGGAGTTTCCCCCGAGATAAAACTTGCAAGTTCGGAAGATTCGTTTATAAATTCATTAACCGTCATTGACCATAACATATTTTGCAATACCGCCTGTTGTCCTTTAGGTTTATCTTCCAATGATACTACCGAGTTTTCCAAAACGGCAGTTGCGGCAGCCTCCGAGTCGGAAGCTGTTTCCGACAAGAAATAAATTTCAAAGCCGGACATTTCTCTTTTAAAATTTGCATTATTATGAACGGATATAAATAAGTCAACTTTATTTTTATTTGCAATTTCCGTTCTTCCCGATAAAGGAATAAAAGTATCATCTTCTCTTGTAAGGATAACTTTGAAATTTTTATCTTTATTAAATAATTTTTTTAATGCCAAAGCAATTGCAAGGTTAACATCCTTTTCTTTTGTTCCGTTAGGACCTACGGCACCCGGGTCGTGCCCGCCGTGCCCTGCATCAATTAAAATGAGTTTTGCATCTTCAGTTCTTTCTTTGTCGGTAGGTATGATATCTTTTAAAGATTCTTTGTCATCAATTAATTCGTAAGTATTATCTATTATTTGCTCTTCGGTTACGGTAACGGTTTTTACTTTTGCAAGTTCTGCCGAATCGTCCTCTTCAACAACAGGTTTTTCATAAACATCGGATTGAATATCCAACCTTTTTTCATCCATAACCGGCGGTAAAATATCATCCGTGCTTTTTGCCGTTTCTGCCGATATATCGGAACCGGTTTTCTGTGTATCTGGAATTTTATTTTCGGCTTTTGAACTTAAAGCTATATCCGGAACAGAAGTTACGATTGTATCGGGAATTTCAACAACACAAGGTTTTGCCATATCCACAGGTTTTGAATGTATGATATCTACAACAACTTTTAAAGGCCTTTTGAATTTTTGAACTTTTACGGATTTAGGAGTCTGAAGTAAATCTATTTTGAAAACAGCTTCTCTTCCAACTGTTCCGTAAGAAATATCTTTTATTGCTCCGTTATCAACAAAAATTTGATCTTTATTTATTTTCCCTCTTTGGAAAGCAAGTATTATGGAATTTTTTTGCTTTTTAACGGTATGTGTCATTTTTTCATCAAGTTCTATTACAATTTCGGTGTCATTTTCCCTTGTATAATAACGAACTGCGGAAATATTGGATTTTGAATTAATGATTAAAAGACTGTTTTTTTTCTGAAAAGAAATTTCATTTTCCGAAATTTCCTTAAATTCATGCATAGTGAACAATTCGGCAGGAATATAAAGTTCGTTTTTTATAAATAATGTGGGTGTTTCAAATTTCTTTGTTTTTTTACCGAAAGAAACTTTTTTGTTGTTTATAAAAAAGTTTACCGTTTTGTTTTGAAATTTCATGGCAACTTTGTTGCTTACCGGTTGCCAATCAAGCCTTGCCGAGAAAATTACTTTTATCTCGCTCAAAGCAAAAAATTCCATACCATGTATAGTGTATATATTTATTCCGTTAAATTCCGTGCCGTTAACAACAACATTTGCTTTTTTAACTTCAATTGCAGGTTCTTCAGCTGCCGACAGCAATGAATAAAAAGACAGAATAAAAAAGCAGAAAATAAAAAAAGATAAAATAATTTTTTTCATATTTGCTTCCAATCTTCTACTCTTCAAATCTTCTATTCTTCCAATTAATCTAAATATTCTTTTAAAGATTTACATCTTGTAGGATGTCTTAACTTTCTTATGGCTTTGGCTTCTATCTGCCTTACCCTTTCCCTTGTAACTCCGAATTTTTTACCTACTTCTTCAAGTGTGGAAGGATATCCGACACCTATTCCATACCTTAACTTTATAATCTCGGCTTCTCTCGGTGTTAAAGTATTTAAAACTTTTTCAAGTTCCAACTGAAGCCTGTATTGATGTGTTTTAACTATAGGGTTAGGACTGTTTTGATCTTCTATAAAATCTTCAAGCTTTGAATCCTCTTCTTCTCCTACGGGTGTTGCAAGTGAAACCGGTTCCTGCATCATTTTCAATATTTTTCTTATTCTCTCTTGTGAAATTCTTAAAGATTTTGCATATTCTTCCGTTTTAGGCTCTCTTCCCTGGTCCTGCTGGAATTTTTTCTTTATTTTAGTTAATTTTGAAATAAGTTCTTTCATGTGAACGGGTATTCTTATCGTTCTTGCCTGATCGGCAATAGCTCTGTTTATGGACTGCCTTATCCACCAAGTTGCATAAGTTGAAAATTTAAAACCTCTTTTCCATTCAAATTTTTCAACAGCTTTTGATAAACCCAAATTACCTTCCTGTATCAAATCGGCAAGTTCCAAACTACTCATACCTACATGTTTTTTAGCTATAGAAACAACAAGCCTGAAATTAGCTTCTATCAATTTCATTTTATCTCTGTGAATAATTTCTTCCAAATCTCTTATTTTTTTATCCGTTTCTATAAGTTCTTTAGGTGTTATTGAAAAACCTTCTTTTATATTTGTCTGTCTGTTTAACAAACTGCCTGCATAAGAAGCATCATCTGCAGCATTTACCGGTAAAATTCCCGCTTGTTTTTTAAACATTGCAGGTTTTATTTTACCTGTAGAAAAATCCTTATATAATGAAACAAATTTTGCAGGTGGCATTTTATATTTTCTTTCGATTTTTGCAAGTTCCAAAGTTATTTCGTTCAATTTGTTGGCGGTTATTTTAATTTTATTGATAAGCCTTTTAATTTTATCCTGATTCAAATTCAAACCTACAACCAAAGAAATAATTTCAGCCCTTAATTGTTGTTCTTTTAATTTTAATTTTTCCTTTATTTTTGCAGGTGTGGATTTAAGTTTTAATTTTTCAGCATTTTTTACTATATTTTTTTCAAGCTGTCCTATTCTTTTTACAGTTTCTTTAACTTTAATTCTCATATTTCTAAGCTGAGCTGAAGATTTTCTTCCCCTTGGCATAAGTTCCTTAGGGGTCATTTCATCTTGTTCTATAAGTGTATCCCAACTTTTTATTTCTTTAATTATTAACGGTGATTCCAAAACTATATGTGTTAATTTTTTTTCGTTTTCTCTAACCCTTTTTGCAAGTTCAACCTCTACTTTTCTTTCAAGCAAAGGAACTTTTGCCATTTCGGTTAAATACATTCTAACGGGGTTTAATTCATCATCATCGTCACTATATTTAACTATTACATCCGATGTTTCCGGGGTATTTTTATTTTTTTTATTGGTGTTTTTATCTATTATTTTTATACCGGCTTCTTCAAGTTTTATAAATAAATCGTCTATTTTTTCGGAATTCATATCGTTTTCATCGATATGTTTATTTATTTCATCATAAGTAACATAACCTTGCTCTTTACAAGCTTTAAGCAAGTCTTTAAAAGCATCTTGATTTTTTATTATTTTTATCGGTTTTGTTACTTTTTTTGCCTTTGTTTTTATTTTTGTTTTTGTTACTTTTACTTTTTTTGTCATTTACTTTTCCCCGAACCTTTTATTTTAGCCGTTAATTTATTGTATCTGCTTATTTTTTCATTGTCGGCTTCAATTTTTCCGTCCAACATCAATAAAACTTCTTTTTCTATCAGTTTCCGTTCTTTTTCCAATTTTGCCAAATAAATATCTTTGTATAAAGTATCAAATGTTTCTTCAACATCCAAATTATCAAAAGAACCGTCCATAGCAATTTTTGAAAACCACTCTGCCTGTTTTTCATCCAATTTTGCAATTATTTCGGCAACGGACAAATTGCTGTTTGCACTAAGCAAATTGTAAATATCAGAGCAGTTTTTTAATGTAAAAAAATTATTATCTAATTTTTTTATAAAAGCTCTGTTTCCTTTCTTCAAAAGGAATTTTAACATATCCTCTTCCAAGGAATCTGTTTCTTTAATTTTTTTATTTTCTGTTTTATTTATATATATTTTATTGTTTTTGAAAGAAATTTTATTTAATTCTTTTAATAAAATTTCTTCTTCAACGGATAATTTCCGGGCTACATATTTTATATATTCTCTTTGAACGATAACATTTTTCGTTTTCGCAATAAAACTTAAAATATTTGATACGGCCTTTGCCTTTGCCTGCGGAGAAGTTTTATCCGTGTTTGAAAATATCCTTTCAAAAACAAATTCTATTACATTTTGAGATTTTTCTTCTATAAATTTATCAAATTTTTCTTTTCCGTATTTCAACAAATATTCATCCGGGTCCAATTCGTCCGGTAAAGTTGCAATTTTTACCGGTATATCAGTTCCCGAAAAAATATCCAATGCTCTTTGGGTTGCCGTTTTACCGGCTTCGTCCGGGTCGAAAAGCAACACAACGGTATCGGCATATCTTGAAATTAATTTTGCCTGCTGCATTGTAAAAGAAGTTCCTAATGAAGCAACCGTTCCTGCCACACCGTATTGCTGTGTCATAACAACATCCATATAACCTTCAAGCAAAAATATTTTTCTTGTTTGCCTCAGTTTCGGTAAAGTATTAAACAAACCGTATAAATTTGCGGATTTTGAATACACTTCCGTTTCAGGGCTGTTTATATACTTTGTTTTCTGATTTGTTAATGTTCTTCCGCCGAAAGCAACAACCCTTCCCTGCACATCCGTAATAGGAAAAACAAGCCTTTCGGACATATATTCAAAAAACTGACCGTTTTGCATTTTTGTTATCAAACCGGCTTTTAATAACATGTCGTAAGTATAGCCCTTCTTTAAAGCGGCTGTAATAAGTTTGTTTTTAGGAGAATATCCTATCATAAATTTTTCAATGGTTTTTTGAGACAATCCCCTTTGTTTTGCATATTCTCTTGCAAATTCGGCCGACTTGGTTTCCAAAAAACATTTATGATAAAACCTTGCAGTCGTTTCCAAAAGTTTAAAAATTTTTGCTCTTTCGGAAAGGACAAACTTATTTTCGTTTGTTTCTTGTATTTGAATACCGCTTTTTTGAGCTAACTTTCTAACAGCTTCTATCCAAGAAATTTTTTCAATGAGCATTATAAACTTAAAAACATCACCTGCAACACCGCAACCGAAACATCTGAAAATTCCTTTTTCGGGGCTGACAACAAAAGAAGGTGTTTTTTCCGTATGAAAAGGACAACAGCATTTCCAATTTCTGCCTGCCTGTTTTAAATCGGGAACATATTCTCCTATAACGGATTCTATGCTTGAAAAAGACCTTATTTGTTCTATAACCTCTGTCGGTATTGCCATATTAATGTCTGTATCTTCTAAATCCCGAAGCTTCTATATATTCCAATTTTCCGTATTTCTTTTCTAATCCGTCCAACAATAAATTAACACCTAAATTATCGGACGAAATATGCCCTGCTATAACAACATTTATTTTATTTTTTACGGCAGCTTTATAATTTTTTTCACTCATGTGCATACCGACTATAGTTCCTACACCTGCTTTTGACAAATACTCAATAAGTTCTGTAGGCCCTTCGGTTCCGCCGGTCATATCTACAAAAATTTTACCGCATTTATTTTTTCCGCTTCCGTTTAATATAAAAGGTCCGTTTGAAAAAGTTTTAGCATATTTATATTCGGGAATTGTTTCCAAAAATTTAATAATCTCTTCCAAATATCTCGGTGCAAGTTTATCCAATTTTTTTTGCAGATAATCTACAACATGGTTATCTGCAACGGTATGTGCCGTCATTAAAGGAATATTTAATAACCTTGCAGCATCCGTTACTTTTTGATGGTTCTGTCCGTAGACACCTCTGCAAACTTCGGATGCTCTTTCGGATATAAAACCTTCCGCTATATTTATTGGAACACCTTGTTTTTTTATAATTTCGGATTGCATACCTATAACATTATAGAAAGTTGAAAAAGCGGTTCCTTCCGGATGATGAGCCAAAACCATATCTATTTTTTTACCGTTATTTTTCAATTGATTTGCAAGTAAAAGTTCCGGAACTTCCATATCAATACCTACCATTATGTTTTTAATTGTTTCTTTTCCGGTTCCGTATAAAATTCTTGAATCTTGATATGGGTTTGTTAATGTATTCAAATCAAAAAATTCTTTTTTATCGTTATCGGCTTTTTTATATTCTTCATTTTTTTCTTTCAAAAGAGTAGTAACTTCTTTTTTACCTCTGGGGTCTTTTTCTATTCCTGCAGCTATAAAAAATTCATACATTTGATTTAAATTCATAAAAGGCTCCTTTAGACAAAAATAAAAAATGCACAGAGGGTATATTAATACCCCCTGCATTTAAAATCAATGGTGCCGAATTACCTTTTCCATGCACTATCTTTTAACATTTTTCTGCGAATTTTTCTTTTAGCTTCTGCAATTTTTTCTTTTTTTATTACACTCGGAGATTTATAAAATTCTCTGTTTTTAATTTCTTGCATTACTCCGCTGCTTTCACATTCTCTTTTAAATCTTCTAATTGCATCTTCTATTGATTCGCCGTCTCTTACTTTTACACTTACCATTTTTTAGTTTCACCCCGCTTATTTTAAAAATTTATTTCGTTTTCCAATCTTTCAAATTATCCTGCCGGCCAAGCAAAAGTTCTTCCGCCCATTAAGTGATAATGTAAATGAAGAACGGTCTGCCCGCCGTCTACACCGCAGTTATTTACCAAACGATACCCGTCATTCAAATTGTTTTGTTTTGCAAGCAAACTTGCAACTTCCTGAATATGCCCAAGCAGTTCAACATCTTCCTTTGTTATTTCATTTAAACTTGCTATGTGCTTTTTGGGAATTATAAGTATATGAACAGGTGCTTGAGGATTTAAGTCGTTAAAAGCAACAACTTTATCATCCTCAAAAACTTTTTTTGCAGGTATTTCACCCGATACAATTTTACAAAATATACAATTTTCCATTTTTTTAACCGAAAAGCATTTTATCTTTTTTTTATTTAAAAAGCAAATTCTTGTTGATATTTCCGTAAAAAAACTCTGTCTCTGCCTTCTTGTTTTGCTTTATATAAAGCTTTATCGGCAAGTTCTATTATATTTTTGGCTTTTAATTTGTTTTCGTATTTTACTATACCGATACTAACCGTAACGGAAAAATTTTTATCCGCTTCAACAAATTTTATTGCTTTTATTTTTGTTCTTATTTGTTCGGCAATATTTAATACTTCTTCTTGGCTTACATCCGGAAGAAGAAATATAAATTCTTCCCCTCCGTACCTTGCCGCCAAATCTACCGGCCTTAAAGAATTTTTAAATATTTTTGATACTTCAATAAGAACTTTATCACCTGCCAAATGTCCGTAAGTATCATTTATTTTTTTAAAAAAATCCAAGTCAGCCATCATAATATAGAAATCCGTGTTATATCTTTTGCTTCTTTTTATTTCGTTTGCTAACCTTTCAACAAAATATCTTCTTATATACAAACCTGTCAAACCGTCAAGCCTTGCTCTTTCATTTAACTGTGTAAACAATTTAATTCTTTTTGATTCCAACACGAAATGAGGTAAAAATATGTTAATTCTTTCCAACAACATAGCACAATCTTTTTTATCTGCAACAAGTAAAATACACGAAGTTAAAATATTGTCCAATATAATAGGGCATGTAATTACGGAGTTGTTTTCAACAGCATAAAAAGAATCCGTAATTTGAATTTTTGATATATTTTCCATATTGAAATTATTTATTGCCTCGTTCCATTTATGCTGCATTTGCGAATCGGCAATACCTGCTATAACAAATTTGTTTTGTTTGTTTCTTAATGCAACAATAACATTTTTTACTTCTTTTAATGAAGAAAAAAACTTAACAATTTCTTCAGCACCGTCTATACTTGTCATTTTACCGGTTAAATTTTTAGAAATGGTATATATTTGAATAATATTTTCCAATTCTTTTTTTAATATATTTCCTTCAATTTCAACTTTTTTTTCTTCATGTTTAAGGTTTTCTTTCAATATTTTTAATTCTTTATTTCTGTATTCCAAAAGTTCGTCTTTTTGATAATTCTTTTCCGAAAATATGTAGGAACTCGGAATTAATGTTGCAAAAATTATTATTATAAATATTGTGTAAAAACTTATTCCGAAACTTACTATTGCCAAAAAATATGCAACAACTATAAAAGCAATAAAACAACTTGAACATTTTTTTGATAAAAAAAGCCCTAAAGGTGCCAAAGCCAAAACAGCAACATATTTTGCTTTTATATCAAAAGGAATTATAAAAAATATGGCAATAAAAATTGTTAATATTAAAAAATTTCTTAATGTATAATTTATTTTCATTTCTTTTAATTATAACAACAAACTTTAT